>Ga0099364_10003252_pt1 | contig 25295 bp, 23 predicted proteins | sample TergutTh196P3_FD_73070 | JGI IMG/M metagenome (GOLD analysis project Ga0099364, IMG submission 73070) | Microcerotermes parvus P3 segment gut microbial communities from Pointe-Noire, Republic of the Congo - Th196 P3 | ecosystem: Host-associated > Arthropoda: Insects > Digestive system > Gut ...
GGAAAAATGTTATCATGTTAAATGATATTCTTGAAGTCAGTCAAGGGCTAATTCCTTATGATAAGTACCGTGGACACGATAGTAAAACAATAAAAAATAGAATTTGGCACGCCAATACTAAAAAAGACAAAACATATAAAAAGGAATTAAGAGGAGGTGATGTAAAAAGATATTCGCTAATATGGAATGGGAAAAACTGGATTAGTTATGGTAATTGGCTTGCTGCTCCACGTAAACCCGAATATTTTAAAAATCCAAGAATTTTAATTCGAGAAATAACAGATGGAGAAATCAATGCTGCTTTTACCAAAGAAGAATATTATAATAATCCATCTATTATTAATTGCATTGAACGACAAAATAATTGTTATTCATTGCATTTTATTTTAGGAATTATTAACTCAAAATTACTTGCAAAATATCATACTATTACTTCACCTAAGGCAAAAAAAGGTCTGTTTCCAAAAATTCTTGTAAATGATATTCGCAATCTTCCTATCCCAAAACTCGATTTATCAATTAAAGCCGACAAAACCAGACACGACAATCTTGTTTCGTTTGTGGAAAAAATGCTGGAACTTAAGCAAAAAGAAGCCGCTGAGCAGAACCCTAAGTTAAAAACGATGATTTCACGGCAGATTGAGGGTGTGGATAACGCTGTAGACAAGGCGGTGTATGAGCTGTATAATTTGAGTGAGGATGAGATTAAGGTGGTGGAGGGGGCGAGGTGAGTAAATTAGTACATATCCTAAAAGAGCTAAATCTCAATCCATCAAACGGTCTGTGTTATACTCACAAAAATTGGGGGAAACACGTAAGATTATCCAGCCGTGCTAAGCGAATTATAGAAAAAAAATTAAAACCGACAGCATTTTTTTGTTTTGATAATAAGCCTTTAGCTTTATTTTTTGAAGATCCGCCAGATATAGAAGAATTACATCGAAAAATTTGGAATTTTAACGAGTCTCCTGTAACTATTATAATGAAGGAAGGTGTTATTGAAATTTATAATGGGTTTAAACTTTCTAGAAATAATAATGGATTATTGGAGAAAATAGGTGGTGATGAGAAATTAGATGACTTTAAATACTTTGAGTTGGTTACTGGTAAAACATTTGAAAAATATAAAAAAGAATTTAAATATGAAAATCGTGTTGACTTTAAATTGTTAACCAATATTAGTGATACAAGGAAACATATTCTGGAAATCTTTCGTAAAATAAAAGGTGAAGATAAAGAAAAAACATATACAAAAATTGTTAATGCGTTATTGGGAAAAATAATTTTTATACGATATTTAATTGATAGAAAAGTATTATTGAATTTTAAAAATACACCTAAGATTTGGGATAACGATGATTTATGTAATTTGTTACAAAACCCAAAAAAAACGAAACTTTTTTTTGATTATCTATCTGATCCTGAAGATGGATTTAATGGGGATTTATTTCCATTAACATCAAAGGAATACACAGAAATTCCCGATAATGTTTTTGAAATAATTATTCGTCTATTGAAAAGTGAAGACATAGGTATTGGTCAACCTTCCTTGTTTGATTTATATGATTTTTCAATTATTCCTGTTGAATTTATTAGCAATATTTACGAATCTTTTGTTGGAATAGAAAATCAAGAAAAAGGAGGGGTGTACTATACACCTTTATTTTTAGTAGATTATATTTTATCCGAAACAATACAAAAAGCGGTTGACAATAAGAAGAATATAGATTGCAAAGTTCTTGACCCTGCCTGTGGTTCAGGTGTTTTTCTAGTTGAAACTTTACGAAAACTTATTGAACAATATATTAAAAATAATAAGAACAATCCTCCTAAAACTACAGAATTTAAAAAGAAAATCAAAGAAATCGCAAAAGATAATATTTTTGGAATAGATGAAGACGAAAGTGCTATACAAGTTGCAGTTTTTTCTGTTTATCTAACCATGCTTGATTATATAGAACCACCAGAAATAACAACTTTTAAATTTCCCAAACTCATTGGGAGTAATTTTTTTCATAGTGATTTCTTTAACATGGAATCTGATTTTAATCAAAAATTAAAATCAAAGGGTTTTTCATTTATCATAGGTAATCCACCATGGAAACGGGGTAGCAATGAAAATAATGCATTGTTTATTAAATATTTAAAGGAACGCAAAGGTAAAGAAAATCACAAAGGTGAACCATTCATTAAAATTGGAAACAAAGAAATAGCACAAGCATTTTTATTACGAACCAGTGATTTTTCAAATAAAAAGACAAAATGTGCGCTTATTGTTACCAGTAAAGCTTTATACAATTTACAGAGTGTTGGTTTTCGAAAATATTTTCTACATCATTATTTCATAAATCATGTATTTGAACTTGCCCCCGTAAGGAGAGAAATATTTAATAAATCAAATGATAAGTCAATATCTCCTGCCTGTGTACTATTTTTTAAATATGCACATGGAAAAAATACGGATTCAAATATTATACGGCATATTGCATTAAAACCGAGTCGTTTTTTTTTCCTATTTAAGATATTTACGGTTTGCAGACAAGATATTCAATATGTGCAACAAAATAAATTGAAAATTGATGATTGGATGTGGAAAATTTTAGTATATGGTTCCTATTTGGATTTTAATTTTATTAAACGGTTAAAGGCAGATTATAATTCGATCCAAAAAACATTAAATGAAAATAAAGACATTTTAGTTAGTCAAGGAATAAAAAGAGTAGATGGAAATAAAAAAATAGATGTGCGACAGCTTCGTGGATATAAATTTCTGGATTTGGATAATAAAGAAATAGATCAGTTTTATATAAAACCTGTTTATACAGAATGGGAGATTGATGAAGTTGGATATGCCTATAGAGAGAATGAAATTATTTGTGAGGATATATATAATCCTCCGATGTTGCTAATAAAAGAAACTGTAAATACATCTTTAGAATCAATATCTGCTGTTTCTTCTCAAAAATTACTTTTTACTGATAAGGTTACTTCAATAAAATTCAGAAAAAACGAAAACATTGATGAATATTATCTTCTGGCGGGACTAATTAATTCATCTCTTTTCGCATATTATATATTTCAAGCATCATCAACAGCAGGTATAATGATAGAACAACAAATACACGATAGCGAACGTTTTTCATTTCCATATATACATTCAAATAAAATAATACAATGCGCAAAGAAAATAGAATCTCTGAAGAATGAAATGGAATCAATGTTATATGAGGATAAACAAAATGAAATCGACAGAGAAAAGCAAACTATCAATCTATTAATTTTTAAGTTGTTTTCTTTGAATGATATTGAACAATCTTTAGTTGACTATAACAAAAAAATAATGATACCGATGACAATGAAAAAGCATGACCAAGATGTTAATAAATTTCCATGTAAATATTTAGATAATATTTTACAAGAGTATGCAAAATTATTTATTAGTCGTTTTGAAAATAAATTTCAATCTATTAATAAAAAACTGGTTACAGAGATTTTATATACAGAGCAAATTGTAGGAATGATTTTTAGAATTGTTGAAGATAATAATCAGGAAAATATTGTTTGGAAAAATATGCAGAATGATGCTATAATTATTCAGGAAATCATTAGACTTGGAGCAAAGAAAATAACTGAGCAATTATTTATTCAGAAAGATGTACGTGGTTTTGAAAAAGAGGGGTTTTATATATTTAAACCAAATGAAAAACGTCTTTGGCATAAAGCTATTGGATATCTAGATATAAATGAATTTATTGATGCAATACATAATGCAGAGAGGCAAAATAGTGGACAATAACCCTCTTAATGCTTCTATATTTCTACATCGTAATATTTTTTGTAATAAAGAATTTGAGGATATTCTTTCTGGTATTATATCATGTTATTATCATATTGTTTCAAAGAAAATACTTTTACCACCTAATGATGAAAATTATATTAGAAATGTTATACTTCACGATTATCTAAAAAATCAACAATTTAAAAACAAACATGTTTCATTATGTAATTACCATTTTGATCAGGAAATAGTTGAGAAAGAAGGAAGAGTCGACATCCGAGTGCTTTCTGTAAAACCTTACATTGACGATTATGCATATTATATTATTGAGTGTAAACGACTAGATAATAAAAACCAAAATGGAATATCGGGATTAAACGGAGAATATATTCGTGAAGGTATTATGCGATTTGTGTCAAAAGAATATCCCTTTTATAAAAAAACAGCAGGAATGATTGGTTTTGTTGTTGCAGAAATGGATATAGATCAAAATATTGAGAATATTAACAATTTAATAAATAAAATTCCAGAAACAAATACTCGGAAAAAAATTATAAAAAAACAAATAGTTTCTTGTTTTAATTTTTCATATTATTCAATACATAACATTGAAAATGAATCAAAGTGTATATACCACATTATGTTTGACCTTTCAAAAAATGTTGAGTTTATAGCTCACTGTATTGAAGAATACAAGTCCGCTAATGGTATATCTAAAAAGGAAGTCAGCAAGCTTTTTAAAAGATATAACATAGTTGATTACATTTCTTCCTGTTACGAAGCACTGTGCACTATGAAAGGTTCCAGTATTGCGGGAGATATATATTCGTTCATTGAGAATAAAAAGAAAAAGGAGCCAAGCCAAACATTAAAATACACAGGCTTCACAGAGGTCCCCAATGACTAACACCCAATTCAAATGCAACATAGTGTCCTGTCCTATACAAAAGCAGGAATAATGGTTAAGTCTGACCACTCTTTAGTGGTCAGACACATTCTGTTATATTTGAAACCGAATAGGACAGGACACTCGAAATGCTAGTGCCCCTCATAATCAAAGAAATAATAAAAAGCCGAAATGTGAGCGAGCAGGAAGCGTTTGAGTTACGTTATTGTATTCTTCGCTTCTGTACAGTATATTGGAAGTAGAATCAACCAAGGTGTGGCATTTAAGCCAGTTAACATTGGCGAATTTGCTGGAATGAAGAACTGGAAACAGGAAAAATAACTTTTCCAAAGGGGGTGTAAAAATGAGCGGTAACGCAGAATTTATCGCATACTGTTTGGAAGAATACAAATCCGCATATAATATGACAGGAAAAGAAGTCATCACGCTTTTTAAGAAATATAATATTATTGACTACATTGTAAAATGTTACGGTGCATTGCACACCATGGGCGGTCTTGCCATTGCCGAGGATATATATTCGCTTATTGAGGATATTAAAAAAAATCAAAATATATAGTACAATACCCCCAATGACCAAATACATCCTAATAGCCATCTCTCTCTATCTTTTGGTTTCTTGCGAAACAGCTCTTGCCAATACAGACACAATGTACATCTACAACGGCAGATATGGGGCGGAGGTAGCATACAGGGTAGAGAACAACCTTGTCTATTCAGGCAGATACGGAGCGGAAGTGGTTTACCGAATCGAGAATAACTTGATTTACACAGGCAGGTACGGAACAGAAGTAAAGTATCGAATCGAAAATAATTTGATTTATTCAGGACGATATGATGCGACAGTAGTTGGCAGGGTTGAAAATGATTTGATATATGAAGGCCGCTACGGAGCGCAAGTTTTATACAGAATAGAAAGGAGATAAAATCTCCCTTTACCTGTGCGCAAAAAACCTGATATAATAACCCCATGAATGAAATAATCAAAAAACGCCGCAGTATCAGAAAGTTTGAAAGCGGCAAACCCGTTACAAGGGAACAGCTTGATCAGTTGCTGGAGGCCGCAATGTTGGCGCCATCGGCTTGCAATTCAAGACCGTGGGAATTTATCGCCATAACAAAACGGGAAACCCTTGATGAAATCGCCCGGATTCATCCTTATGCCCAGATGTGTAAAACCGCATCGGCAGCTATCGTTGTTGTGGCAATTCCGCAAATTGATGAAAAGCCTGCGGGTTATTTCCCTCAGGATTGCGGAGCGGCGACACAAAATATTCTTCTGGAAGCTGTTGACCTTGGACTTGGCACATGTTGGTGCGGCGTTTATCCAAGAGATGAGCGGATTGTCGGTTTCCGCAAACTATTCAATATTAACGAACCAAAAATCCCATTTTGCGTTATAGCGATTGGCGCTCCTGCCGAAGAGTCTGACAGCAGAGGCTTTTTCGAAAAAGCTAAAGTAACTTATGTGGATTGAGAATGAACAACATTTGCTATTGCGGGCTTTACTGTAAAAATTGCGCGGTTAAGGTAAAAATAGAACCGGCGGCAAAAATCCTGTATGAAGAAATGAAAAAAGGAAGGGTTTGTTTATAACAAGGACACCTCGTGATTACTGGTCTAAAACCTTCAATCTAAAAATGGCACGGCGTAGTTTTTTCCTAGCTTTCTCAATCTCAAATCTGAACTGAGCGTCCTTCAAAATATCTTCCGCTTCCTGCTTGGAGGCAAGGGCGCGTTCCCTGTCAATTTCTTCCGGCCATTCGGCGGTGTCCACCATTAACACATATTTGTATTCCTTTACCTGAAAAATACCATCACTGATAAATGCCGTGCGCGATTTGCCATCGGCATACTTGAAACGAAGTATTCCTGTAACTACCGGCGCGATAAAAGCTGAATGTTTGGCATATACGCAAATCTCTCCATCCAAAAGCTGAAGAGTGACAGATTGAACTTTGCCGTTGTAAAAAAAGCGGTAAGGAGTGTGAACTTCAAAATTAAAAAGAGCTGCCATTATTTTGCCCTTTCCAATACATCGTCTATACTGCCTGCCATGTAGAAGTACTGTTCGGAAATTGAATCGCACTCACCATCAAGAATCATTTTAAAGCCCCGAACAGTTTCCTTTATTGGCACATAACGCCCTTGAATACCGGTGAATTTTTCCGCCACAAAAAACGGCTGGCTAAAGAAACGCTGAATCTTGCGTGCTCTCGCGACAATAAGTTTATCCTCGGTGGAAAGTTCGTCCATTCCTAAAATGGCGATGATGTCCTGCAGTTCCTTGTAACGCTGTAAAATCTGCTGTACACGGTTTGTGGTATTGTAATGATCTTTGCCCACAATAGCGGCGTCAAGAATACGGGAAGTTGAAGCGAGAGGATCAACAGAAGGGTAAATTCCCAATTCAACAATTTTGCGTGAAAGAGTAATGGTTGCGTCAAGATGGGTAAAAGTTGTCGCGGGAGCAGGGTCTGTCAGGTCATCCGCAGGAACATAAACCGCCTGAATACTTGTTATCGAACCCTTGGAAGTACTGGCAATCCGTTCCTGCAGACTACCCATCTCGTTGGCAAGTGTCGGCTGATAACCAACCGCGCTGGGAATACGTCCAAGCAAGGCAGAAACTTCGGCGCCGGCCTGAATAAAACGGAAAATATTATCAATAAAGAAAAGTACGTCCTGTCCGTCTTTGTCGCGGAAATATTCCGCCATGGTAAGCCCTGTTAAAGCGACCCTCATGCGCGCTCCTGGAGGTTCGTTCATCTGCCCGAACACAAGTGCTGTTTTTTCGATAACGCCGCTTTCTGTCATTTCATTCCAGAGATCCGCCCCTTCGCGTGAACGTTCACCAACACCCGCGAATACCGAATAGCCGGAATGTTTTGTCGCGATGTTATGGATCAATTCCATGATAACCACAGTTTTGCCAACACCCGCTCCTCCGAACAATCCTATCTTGCCGCCCCTTGCGTAAGGTGAAATTAAATCAATTACTTTTATTCCGGTTTCCAGCGTTTGTGTGGCAGGATACTGTTCTTCAAAACCCGGAGCTGCGCGGTGAATAGAATCATACTGCGCCGCGCTGAAGTCTCCCTTGTTGTCGATTGGATCGCCTGTTACGTTAAACATTCTTCCAAGCACTTCTTTTCCAACCGGAACGCTTATGGAATGGCCTGTATCTTCAACTTCAAGACCGCGGGACAAGCCTTCTGTAGCAGACATTGAAACGCAGCGTACGCGGTTGTCGCCGATATGCTGAAGAACTTCAAGAACCATTGTTCTGTCATTCAGTTTTATTTTTAGGGCGTTCAGAATAGCCGGAGTTTGTCCGGATTCGAAACAGACATCAACAACAGGACCTACAATTTGCGTAATATATCCTTTGTTCGCCATACAATTTTCTCCTTTATCTGTCAGTCAGAGCCGCAGAACCACCTACAATTTCTGACATTTCCTGAGTAATACCCGCCTGCCTTGCTCGGTTGTAATGAGTTCGAAGCTCCGCAAGCATTTCTTCAGCGCTTTTGGACGCCTCATCCATTGCAGTCATGCGGGCGTTCTGTTCGCTGGCGTAAGCTTCTACCAAAGCTCCATAAATTACACCGTTTATATATTTAGGAACTAAAGCGTCAAAAACAGCTTCCACAGAAGGCAAATATTCGGTTTTTAATTCAATTCTTTTTACAACCCCCAAAGTCGCGAGTTCTTCCTGAAGTTTATCCATAACAAGAGGCATAATCTGACGTTCTATTGTTTTTATCTTAACCGCGCTGAACATATGAGTATACACGATATGTATTTCGTCAAACATTCCCCAAAGATATTGAGAGATTGCGTAATCGGTGATTTCTTCGGCATGTTCAACAGTTGGAATTTGTGAACGAAAGGAAATATTTTCCAGAATGACATAGGGCGACTGGCTGAAATAACGTAAGCCTATAGAGCCAATAAGTATTAATACGGGATTTTGCGTTCTTGCGCAAAGTTCATTTACATGCCGGGCAACATTTGTATTGTAACCGCCGGCAAGACCTCTGTCGCTGGTTACCGCGATTATTGCCGTGCGTGAAGTTTTAGATAAATCTTTCCTGCGGAAAAACGCGCTTTTTATTTCATGTGTTCCGGAAAGAATGTCGAACATAGATTTTGTTATTCTGTCAAAATAGGGCTCTGTATCCTGCAGCAGCCTTCGGCCTTTGCGCAGTTTCGCTGTAGAGATAAGCTTCATCGCTTTTGTTACCTGCAATGTCTGCTCGATAGCCCGTATTCGCAGACGTGCGTCCCTTAAATTTCCCGCCATTTACTTAAAATTTCCTTTAAAGGCTGCCGCTGATGTGTGTAATTCACCTTCCTGTTCCACAGAAACAACGCCTGTCTGCGCAATGCTTGTAAGTAAATCTGTCTTTTGAGTTTTCAGGTATAATAAATATTCTTTGACAAATGATTTAACATGTTCTACCTTAATCTCCATAAGATAACCGTTTACCGCGAGAAAGAGAATAACAAATTGTTCTTCCAGCGGCCAGGGAAAAAATTGTGGTTGTTTTAACACTTCCATTAATCTTGCTCCTTGCGCGAGTTTGTCTTGGGTAGCCTTGTCCAAATCGCTGCCGAACTGGGCAAACGCCGCAATCTCACGATACTGCGCCAAGTCCAGCCTTATACGACCGGAAATTTTCCGAATCGCCTTTGACTGAGCGGAACCGCCAACACGGCTTACAGAAAGACCTACATCTATGGCAGGGCGGAAACCAGAATTAAACAATTCAGAATCCAGAAAAATCTGACCGTCTGTAATGGAAATAACATTGGTAGGAATATAAGAAGAAATATCTCCTGCCTGTGTTTCAATGATGGGAAGGGCTGTAATTGAACCGCCGCCCTTTTCAGGGGAAAGTTTTGCCGCACGTTCAAGCAACCGTGAGTGCAAATAAAATACATCTCCGGGAAAAGCCTCACGCCCGGGTGGGCGGCGCAGAAGCAGAGAGATCGCGCGGTAAGCAACAGCGTGTTTGGAAAGATCGTCGTATACCACAAGCACATCTTTTCCCTGACGCATAAAATATTCCGCCATCGCGACTGCCGCGTAAGGGGCAATATATTGAAGAGCCGCTGTGTCAGAAGCTGATGCCAGCACAATAAAAGTATAATCCATGGCGCCGCGCTTTTTAAGGTTTTCCAGAATCGCGGCTACAGAAGATGATTTCTGTCCAATAGCGCAATACACGCATATTACATTTTTTCCTTTTTGATTTATAATCGTGTCGATGGCGAGGGCGGTTTTTCCGGTTTGTCTGTCACCGATTATCAGCTCACGCTGGCCTCTTCCGATAGGAACCATTGAGTCAACAGACAGACATCCTGTCTGAAGCGGAGTATCAACATTGCCGCGTTCAATTACCCGTGCGGCGGGCGTTTCTACCTGCATATATTTTTCCGTAGTTACCGGTCCCTTGCCGTCAATCCCTTCACCTAACGGATTGACAACACGGCCAAACAGGGAATTGCCTGCGGGAACGGACATAACTTTGCCGGTTCCTCTTACTTCCTCACCGTCCTTAACGAGTGACTCGCCGGAAAGAAGCACACAGCCTGTTGTTTCTTCTTCCAGATTAAAAACAATCCCAGTCGCTCCCGAAGCGAACTCAACAAGTTCACCGTAAACCGCGCTGTTAAGACCGTATACGGTAGTAACAGAATCGCCTGTCTGCACTACAAAACCCGAATTGCCGGAAGAAGCCTTTCCCTTCCAATGTTCTATTCGCTCCTGTAAAATCAGGGTAAGATCACTGTAATTCGCCATTGTTTCCTCCAACCGATATCAAATCAGCCGTCATTTTTTCCAATTGTCCCTTAAGGCTTGCGTCAATATAAAACTCGCCGATACGCAGCAGATAACCGCCAAGCAGTTCTGGTTTAATCTCAGTTTCCAATTTAACTCCCGCTGCTCCTGTTTTTTCCTTAATCAATTTTGCAAGTTCTTTTTTAAATTCACTGTACGGTTCAACCGCAGCCTGAACGGTAACATAAAGAATACCATTTTTTTTGTCAATTGTTTTTTCTATCAAATTAATAAGCGAATCAATATGTTGAAAACACCTTTTTTCGACTAACAGGCAGATGAATCTAATCGCGTATTCCAAGCCGGAAGAAAACCCGCCGTTGTACGCGGCTTCGGCGCTTTCCCTTAAATATTTTTCAAGTTTTACTGACGCGTCATTTCCCAAAAAAACACCTTGAGCGGATTTAATCGGTTCAACAAGCGCTTTGAGGCACAAAATCGCTTCGTCTGTGTCTTTGCCGGATGCAGCCAAAAACGCATTAGCCCAGCGGGTTGCCCGCCAGCGAGTCGCTCGAAACATTTCAGACAAGTCCCTTTCGCGCCACAAGTTCATCCAGAATCATATTCACATAACGCCTGTTGTCTTCGCCGCCAAAATTCCCTGCAGTAAGCTTGGCGGAAGCCGACATCACAAGCGCGGCGGCTTCCAAACTGAACTTTGCCATAGCCGCTTGATGTTCAGCCACAATATGTTCGTGCGCGGCTGCGACAATACTCTCCGCCTCAAGTTTTCCACCGGCAACAATCTGTTCTGCCTGGCGTTCGGCATTTTCACGGGCGGATTTAAGAATTTCCTGCGCTTGCGCCTCGGCGTTCCTTAGCTTTTCTTCGTATTCGGCAAGCAGCTTTCGTGATTCAGATTTATTTTTTTCCGCCTGATCTATTGACTCATGAATCCGGTTCGTGCGTTCCGCCATAAATTTAGTTACCGGTTTAAACAATATCGCTCTTAGTATAAAAAACAAAATTGTGATATTGATAATGGTAATTATAAAAGTGACAGAAAAATCAAGCATATTAACCTCTACCTGATGCGGTCAAATGACCGTGCGTTAAAATCGAACATGAAATATAGTTTCATGATGGTCCCTATTGACTGGTAATCAATAAAATGGCGACAACAAAACCGTAAATGGCTGTCGCTTCGGCCAGAGCCAAACCGATAATAAACATAGGCGTCATTTTATTCGCAGCTTCGGGCTGGCGGGAAATGGCCTGCATAAACCCCGATGTTGCGATACCAATACCGATACCTGCGCCAAGACCAGTTAATACCGCGATACCCGCGCCAATTGCAGTAGTCAAACTCATACAAAATCCTCCAAAAATTATTCGTAATGAATTTTAACAGCCTCAGAAATATAAAGACTGGTTAAAAACACAAAAATAGCCGCCTGCAGCAGCCCATCAAAAAAATCAAAATAAAGAGCGAAGACAGCGGGAAGCGCTATAGGAAGAATCCCTTCAATAAGACCCATCATAACATATCCGTCAAGAATGTTTCCAAACAATCGCAGCGCTAGAGACAAGAGCCGTGTGCCATATTCCAAAATATTAAAAGGCAGCATCAGCGGGATAGGATTTAAAAAATTCTTTAACCATCCGCGCAGTCCCCGCGCCGCGATACCGCAGACAAGTACAAGTAAAATTGAAATTGCGGCAAGCGCCGCAGTTACATTAATGTCCCTTGTCGGCGGACGGAGAGGAAAAGGCGGAATAAATTCATAACTAAAAGCTTTTATTTCCGGCGGTGAAAGAACACCAATTACGTTAGCTGTAATTATAAAAAGAAAAAGTGAGCCCATGTAGGGACCAAGATATTTCGCGAAAGAGCCAAATTGATCTTTTGAAAAATTGTTCAAAAATTCTACGCCGGTCTCCAAAATTACCTGTGGTCCCTGGGGAATTATCCTGAGTTTACGGGTAATGGCGATAGACACGACGATAAGAATCGCCATTACAATCCAGGAGACAACAACTGTTTCTGTTATGGGAATATTATAACCGAGTAATGTAAGTGTGAAAACTGTCTTTATACTAAGCGATTCCATTTTCCCCAGTTTCCCCTAATTATTTTTCATAAAGAAAAAATCATCCTTAAAATATTTTCTGAACATTTCCAAAAATTCCTTATCGTGGCTGTTCATTTTTGTATATGTTTCTTTAAGGAAACCTTTTACTATATATAAACTGCCTAAAAGAAAAAATTCTGAAACTGTAGTGAGTGCGCCGAGAGACTGATACATCCGCATGGGGTTTTCCGGGGCAAACTCGGTCATTATATATTCAATTACTACTTTCTGGGCTTCGTTAAGCCCATAGATAACCTCGGAAACCGAAAACCCGCCATGCTGCCGCTGTTTTCCTAATTTAACAAAAAATTCTCCTACATGGGAGCGGTCAAGTCCTCGATCCAGAGTATAGGCAAGCAGGGGGAAAATAGATATACCTGCCTCAATCAGGACTTCGTCATCCATTGTCTGATAATGTTTCAACTGGGGTAAAACGCGGAGCTTATTCATCCATTTTATGGCAAAATCACGAGATCTGATGTTTAAAGTATCTATTAAAATTCGATCAATCATATATATTCATCCACAATGGCGATGACATTATCAAAATCACTGTGCAGTAAATGTTCAGCCATGGTATTCAGCATTTCTTTGATCGTGTATGACCATGTTCTATCCCTTAGTTCGTTAAGAGTATTTTTTATCGATTTTTTATCAAATATACTGCATGCTTCCTTTATAAAAATCAGTTTTTCACGTAAATATACAAGTGATTCTTCCGTATCCTGAAAGTTTTTATCTTCTTCTTCTTTTGGTTTTACCCTGACAATAACGGCATGTAAACTCTCCAGAAACTTCAGTGTTTCTGACAACATTACATTAATATTTTTTTCCCTGCCTGCCTGTTCCAGTCTTAACGCTGCGGCAGACAGCTCTGATTCGCCAATATTGGCAAGGGCGCTTTTCATGGCATGAACATTAATGACATATGACTGTATATCACTTTCTGTTTTAAAATAATTACGAGATACAGTTTCTAAAACCGTAATGGCTTTTTCTGCGTCCCGCGCGAAAATTTCTGCCAGGTGCGAGTCAACCTGCTGGATACCCAAACAGGGTTTTTGTTTTTTATCAATTTCCGTTTTTTTCTGACGGGCGGCTTCAATTACTTCTGAGGACTGTTTATCACGAATAAGCTTGTTTAAATAAAAGTTCAGTTGACGAATGTCTATAGGCTTGGAAATAAAACCGTCAAACCCGTTATTCAAAAATATTTCCGCCTGTCCTGAAATAGCGTTAGCTGTCAACGCGACTACAGGATGATGATACCTCATTTCCCGGAGCTTTTTTGTTGTTTCCATACCATCCAGTTTTGGCATCATGTGATCCATAAACACGATGTCATAAACGGCGCCTTCCTTTATTTTATCTATTGCTTCAAACCCGCTTGTGGCAAGCTCAATGTTCAGACCGTAGGGGGTCATTAGTCCCTTGGCAACATATAAATTTGTTTCAACATCGTCTACAATTAAAACATGACCATAAGGCATATATTCATGCTTTATCTGGGTTTTCTTTAACTGTATGGTATTGCCAAGCTTAAACTGCTGTAGATTATCCGCCAATTCCCTGCCTATTACCCCTCTAACACCAATACCATCCGTTTTTTGCGGCAGACGCACAGTAACAGTTGTGCCTTCGCCAATTATGCTTTTCACGCTGATTTTACCATTCATTAAGTTAATTAAATTTCGTGTAATGGTCATTCCAAGCCCCGTACCTTCGGTAGTACGGTTGATTTCCAGATTAAAGCGGGTAGATTCATCGAACAATTTGTTTACCTGTTCCGGTGTCATACCATGTCCCGTATCAGTTACCTTAAAAATAAGGGTTACCTGGGTAATTCCACCCCGCGCTACACATTCGGCGCTGGCTGACAGCTCTATTTCACCGCTGTCGGTATACTTAAAAGAATTAGAGAGAAGGTTATTTAATATTTGTTTAATACGAAGCTCATCGCCCACCAATACCGAAGGAGTGTCTGCATCTACTTTGATTTTAAATTCAATAGGCTTGCCGTCATAACGTATATGATTTAGTTGTACTACATCATTAATTAAACTTGCGACTTCATATTTTGCCGATGTTAACTCAAGTTTACCCGCTTCAATTTTGGAAAGGTCCAGTATATCGTTGATTATACCAAGCAGCAAATTACCGGAATTATTTATTTTGATAAACACTTCACTTGTGGCAGGCGGATGAGAAGAGCTTTGCATCTGAATCTCTGTCATGCCCATAATCGCGTTCAAAGGCGTACGAATTTCATGACTCATTGTGGCAAGGAAGTTGCTCTTTTGATGTGTTCTTTGATCGGATTTCTTTTTTGCCTGGAAAATACGGTACAACATAATACAAAGCCCGGCTGCCAATATACTGCCCAGCACAAAAAGGAATGTTCCAATACGATAAGTATTGGAGTAGTACTCATTAACCGGAATTACAATACCTAAATACCATCCGTATTTTATTTTCTGGAAAAAAACAACAGAGCTATCGTGCATGTAATTTCTTACCTTGCGCTCGGAAATATCAAACCCCTGTTCCAATTCATCCGCAAGATACGCCAGACCGCTGTTTTTTTGGTATAAAGCTCCGCCTATAAAATGTGGTTCGGGGTGGGCAAGAATTTTAAATTTTTTATTCATCAATATCCCATAACCGTTTTCGGTAAGCTTCATGGAAACAACGTGTCTGAATATTCTTACAAACTCTATGTCAAGACAAATAACGCCCAAAGGATTGTTCTCGTTGTCATAAAGATGGCGGGAAAATGTCAGAATAGTTCTGCCTGTCATCGCGTCTGTATATGGCTCTGAGATCGATACTCTGCCCTCAGCCTCAACAGCGCCCTTGTACCATGGAGTGTTCTGAGGTGTAAAACTTGCGGGCGGAGTCCAGAAACTGCCGGATAAATATTTTCCATAATTGTAAAAATAGCCGTGAGTATTGGTTATTTCTGTTATGTGATCCCGGCTATTGAGCAAGAAATTGGTAAGGCTTGTCATGTATGTTTGAATGGAATCTTCGTCTTCGCCCCTTATTATCATACTGCGGATAATTTCAGAGTAACCGCTTAGAAATGTTTCAGCTTCTATTAAAGTTGCTACTATTTCGGCCTCTGTATATACGATTGCTTTTTTTGCTCCATTAATCATGTGTTTGCGTTCAATATTCGCGGCGAAGAAAAAACTTGAGAATCCCATTATCGCGAACGCTATAATTGTGATAAGCATTTGCGCAGAAGTAGAGTTGAATATCCGGCTTTTTTCAAAGACAGAACGCATTTTAAACCTCCGTTTCCGCGCTAATTTATATGAGTTTTAATACAGTCCAGCAATATTGATGACGAAAAAGGCTTTGTAATAATACCAATTGCACCCAGCTTTGAGCCTTGCTCTTCGATGGCCGCGCTTGTAGTACCCGTAAGAAAGAAAACAGGTATATTTGCCCAAGAGCTGTTGTTTTTTAACCTTTCCAGCGCCTCAAACCCGTTCATTTCTGGCATCTCAATGTCCAGCAAAATTATATTTGGTATTATCTTTTCCAAAAGTGCAAACATTTTCGCTGCTGACAGCATAGTCATTACATTGTAATGCTCTTCCAGAGCTTCTTCGGCCATTGCCAGATTCGTATCACTGTCGTCTACTACAAAAATTGTTTTCAATGTGTTTTTTGCCCTTATGCTACTATATTAAGGTTATTTCGATAACCAGCTTTTGTCAAGGGTGTGTTTTCTCAAGGTGTTGGTGTAATTTTAAATCTGGATTATAATTAATATATGACTCTTGGCAGCATTGTGGTAGATTCAGGAAAGGCTCTGCCTCTTGGAGCATCGCTTATCAACGACGGTGTTAACTTCGCGATTTTTTCCCGAAACGCCACTGCCGTAACGCTTATCCTCTTTGAATCCGCGGAACCTGACAGCCCCTGGACAGAGATTCCACTTGATAAAAGGGGAAACAAAACCGGTAATATCTGGCACTGCTTTATCAGCGGGTTGAAAGAAGGAACCTGTTATCTGTATAGGGCGGACGGACCGTATTTCCCCGAAAAAGGGCTGCGCTTTAACGTGCATAAAACCCTGCTTGACCCTTATGCCAAGGCTCTGACCGATATAAGCGGCTGGGATTTTAGTATGTGTGCGGGATACGACCTTAAAAAACCCGGCGGCGATCTTACATATTCCTATGTTGATAATATCGCCCACCAGCCCCGCTGTATTGTTGTCGATGACAGTTTTGATTGGCAGGGAGATACACCCCTTAATTATCCGCTGCGCTTCAGCGTAATCTACGAAACTCATGTGAAAGGTCTTACCGCCCATCCCAATTCGGGAGTAAAGTTTCCGGGCACCTATCGCGGAGTTATCGAAAAAATACCGTATTTTAAAGATCTGGGGATAACCAGTCTTGAATTTTTACCTGTGCAGGAATTTAACGAAAATGAAATACTTCGCCACAATCCACGTACCGGAGAAAAGTTGACCAATTACTGGGGTTATTCAACAATTGCCTTTTTCGCGCCAAAAGGCTCTTATGCCGCAGACAAAAGTCCCGGAGGGCAGGTACGGGAATTCAAGAAGATGGTTCGGGAACTGCACAAGGCGGGAATCGAAGTTATTTTGGATATTGTGTTTAACCACACTGCCGAGGGCAATGAGTTAGGACCGACTTTTTCTTTCCGGGGCCTGGACAATTCGATATATTACATACTGAACGAAAACCGCCGTTATTATCAAAACTATTCCGGCTGCGGTAATACAATGAACTGCAATCATCCTGTAGCGCGTACTTTCATCATGGACTGTCTGCGCTATTGGGTAATGGAAATGCATGTTGATGGTTTCCGTTTTGATCTTGGTTCAATTTTGGGAAGAGATCAGAACGGGCAAATAATGGAAAACCCGCCTACCCTGGAACGAATTGCCGAAGACCCGGTTTTAAACTCCACAAAAATTATCGCTGAGGCATGGGATGCCGGCGGCGCTTATCAGGTGGGCTGGTTTCCGGGAGGCCGTTGGGCTGAATGGAACGATAAGTTCCGCGACAATGTACGCAAATACTGGCGGGGTGACGAAAAGGAAACACGTTATTTTGCGACACGTCTTGCCGGCAGTTCCGACCTTTATCTGCGGGATGGCCGGAAACCCTTTCACTCCATCAACTTTGTTACGAGCCATGATGGCTTTACAATGAGGGACCTTGTTTCGTATAACACCAAGTTCAACAAGGATAATGGAGAAAATGGCATGGATGGCAGTGACAATAACCTTAGTTACAATTACGGCATTGATGGTCACGTTTCGGATCCTGTTGTGAATGTAATGCGTGAACGTCAAATGAAAAATTTCTTCGCAACCTTGTTTATTTCCCTGGGTACGCCGATGGTTCTTGGGGGAGATGAATTTGGACGTACTCAAAACGGAAACAATAACGCCTACTGCCAGGACAATGAGGTGTCATGGTACGACTGGACCCTGCTGGAAAAAAATAAAAAACTGTACCGGTTTGTAAAGGAGATGATAGCCTTTCGCAAACGGCATCCAGGTTTTATGCGCCCTGAATTTTATACCGGCATAGGCGGCGATTACAAGGGAATTCCCGATATTAGCTGGTACGATGAAAAAGGCGACACCCCCGATTGGGAAGAGATAGGTTATTACCTGGCTCTGCAGTTGGATGGCAGCAGGGCGGAAATTCAGGCAGACCGTGATAACAGTGATTTTTTCATCATGTTTAATGCCGATCATGACACACAGACCTTTGTTGTGGCGGAACCTCCGGCAAAAAAAGAATGGTGCCGTGCAGTGGATACAGGGCTTCAGTTTCCGAATGATTTTATCACCCCAGATAATCAAAAACCTATTCCATCTCAGCGTAAGTATTCGGTAAAAGCCCGCAGTATGGTAATTTTATTGTCAAAGGATGTAAAATGAATAAAAGCAGTTTTATTTTTGGAGTCGATCTGGACGGCGTAGTAGGCGACTTTTACGGAATGATACGAAAAATCGCCGCAGAGTGGCTGAACAAGCCGGTTGAATCACTCACACCCGAAGTTTCTTTTGGTCTTAAGGAATGGGGTATTGATGAGTTAGGCGGGTACGACAGGCTGCACCGGTTTGCGGTAACACAACGGAATATTTTCCGCGACATGGAACCGATTGAACACGCGCCTGCTATCCTGCGTAAGTTATCCAGCAAGGGTATCCGTGTCCGCATCATCACTCACAGGCTGTTTCTGAAATTCTCGCACCGCGCAACAATAACACAGACCGTTGACTGGCTGGACAACTACGACATTCCCTACTGGGACATTTGTTTTATGAACGACAAAGGTGCGGTCGGCGCTCATATCTACATCGATGACGCTCCGGAAAATATCGTTAATCTGCGGAAACAGGGATGCAATACAATCGTTTTCAGCAATTCCACCAACCGTGATATATCCGGTCCCCGCGCGAACAACTGGTTCGAGGTTGAAAATATGGTAATGGAAGCGCGCGAAGAATGGAAAACCGGCACAGTAGGCTTGTTCGCTGTTTAGATATTTTTTGTGAAAGACATAGTTCTTACAACCATTAACGCCAAGTGGATACATCCTTCTCTTGCCTTGCGGCTTCTTAAAATAAACCTTGGAACGCTGGAAGATCGCTGTGAAATAATTGAATTTGCCCTGCGCCAGTCGTTAGCTGAAATACTGGAATCCCTTCTTGCCGCCCTTGTTAAAGAAAACGGCTGTGCGCGAATTCTTGGCATTTCCGTTTCGATATGGAATCATACGGCTACGTTGGAGCTGCTTGGCGAACTTGATAAAACATGGAAAGCCGCGGAGCATAGACCTGTTGTGGTTCTTGGCGGACCAGAGGTTTCATCTTTGCCGCCGGACGCGGAAATTTTCCGGTATGCGGATTATGTAATCCGCGGCGAAGGGGAGATCGCCTTTAGGACGTTATGCGAAGATATCCTGACGGGAAAGATGCCGGTGGATATTAACGCGAAAAATGTTGATGTTGGCAAGATTAAAACAGCCTATCATCTTTATACCAACGAAGACATTGCGAGAAAATTGATTTATGTCGAGGCAAGCCGTGGTTGTCCCTTTAACTGCGAGTTTTGTTTGAGCGCGGACAACACTCATATCGTGCGCGAATTCCCGCTGGAACCGTTCCTCGCAGAAATGGATACTCTTGTCCGGCGCGGCGTAAAAACTTTCAAATTTTTAGACAGGAGTTTCAATGTAAATATCGAACGGGCGCGGCGGATATGTGAGTTTTTTCTTGAAAAAATCGAAGAAAGAAAGGCCGATCCAGACTCAGAAAAGCCTCTTGTTGTTCACTTTGAAATGGTTCCCTCCCTCTTTCCCGATAAATTACGACAGGTACTTTCCCGCTTTCCGCCGGGGACATTGCGCCTTGAAATCGGCGTTCAGACCCTTAACGCGGAAGCCGCCGCCCGTGTAGGACGCCCTTCACGCCCCGAAAAGGAACTGGAAGCCATCCGGTTTCTCCGCGAAAAAACCCACGCTATCATTCACGCCGACCTGATCGCGGGACTTCCCGGCGAGGATATCGCGTCTTTTGGCAGGGGCTTTGACCGTCTTTGGCTCGCGCTTCGTGCGGGGAACGAGGAATTGGAAAAATGTGTCCCTTCAGAAATACAACTGGGTATTCTGAAACTGCTCCCGGGCGCTCTAATTTCCCGCCACAACGAAAGTTTTGGTATGCGGTACAACCCAAAACCGCCCTACGAAGTAGAAGAAACTTCCGCCATGAACGCCTTGGATATTCAACGTATCAAAAATTTCGCCCGCTTTTGGGAATTAATATTAAACCGTTATGGCTTTTCACTAAATTTCAACACTTCTTCTGTGTTTAATAGTTTTATGGCCTTGTCGGACTTGCTTTTTGCCCGTTTTGGGCGGAATTGGGGAATTGACAAAAAGGAATTGCTCAAAGCCGCTGAGGATTTTTACTAATATAATGGACAGTTTTTTGTTTTTAAGATATATTTTTCTCTAGTGTTTAAAAGGAGGAAGTATAATATGAAAAAGTTTTTTGCTTTTTCTGGTCTGGCATTGGCAGTATTGGTTCTCTTTGCGTGTAGCAACCTAACCCTGCCATCTGCTGTAGAAATCAAAGGAAGCCCGTCATTAAAGTTTGCCGCCAACGTAAACCTTACCAAGTATTTCAGGGACATTATAGATGATGTTTTTGCCGAAGATTCAATGGGGGGCGGTATAGAAATAAAAATGCTCGAATGTACACATGAAGACTATCAGTACATGACTTTTTTATTAAAGATAGAGCTTTTTAAAGAACAGTTTCAGTTGGATATAGGCAATGATATAGATGATCTCATTGACGTAGGCTCAGGAATATTGTATATCCCGGGAGTTGGTGAAGTTAATATAGGTGTTATATTAGATGAACTGGGAGATCGAGATAAACATAAAATTGAAATTGAAGATGATATTGATGTTTTTCCCAATGGATGGGAAGAAGAGACAATATCGTTTGCCGGGTTGGGAGATCATCTGGAAGGTTTTGAATTTCATGGAATAAAGGCGATGCTGTATCTAGACGGCTCTGAAGTTGTCAATAATCTTACAATTCATATAAAGTCAGGCAATACAGATATTTTAAATTCAAAAGACAATGAACCAAGTCCAAGCGGTATAAATTTTGAGGAAGACAATTATACCGATTCTGGTTTACCGGGTGGCGGAATAGATTTTCCTATTTCAGATTTGTTGAATAACAGAGCTGATGGAGATGTTGACATCCAATACAGAGTTTATCTTACTGCAGGATCAGATTTTGAAATTGAGTGGCTTCTTGAGAATGAAGATCATGATATTATTGCCGAACTTGTTATAGAGCTTCAGTTAAGATTCAGAGCCGGAGATGATGCGGAATTTAATTTATCGGATATGCTTGGCGGCATGGGCGATTTTATTAAAGAATTAACCGATTTGGACATAATTGAAAGTATGAATATTCAGATAGGAATGTATCCGGACAATCCGTTTAAGGATGGAGAAATGGATGTAGAATTGGTAATCAAAAGCCCGGGAATGAGCCCCATTATTAATCCAATGGAAAAAGATTCACTTAATTTTAAAGTTGATGAAGAACATTTGGATTTTATAAGTAATAATCCCTTTAATCCAGAGTTTTTTATTACTTTTGAAAGGGGAGCTATACTGGGAATTCCCAGAACTTTAATACTAACTACTGTTTCTCTGGATGCCAAGGGCAGCTACATACTTGATCTTGATGAGGTGTTTTAATATGAAAAAAATATCAATACTTTTAATACTTTGTTTTGTTGTCCTGCCTATTTGCCTGTTTGCAGATGATGATCTTGTAATAATATGGGCTGATGGTGATGAGGATATTGCCTGGGCTAATGACAATGAAGAAATTGAGATTCCCTATTGGGCGGACGAGGATATTGTTTGGGATTATGGTTCTTTTGATGATGATTTTCCCGAAGAAGAAAGAGGTCCTTTCCGCATTAAAAACCGGAGAGTCGAATTAGGACTGGCTAACTTAAATTTTGGTTTTTCCAATGACTATATATCTGTAGGCGAATTTTTACAGGAAACAGTTGTTTTAAACATTGATAATTTTAGTGAAGGTTTTGGTTTGAGCCTTGGAGTTTTTCTTTCTCCTTTATTTTTCAACTATAACAGCAAAAACGACAAGTGGGGATTTGGTTTTTCCACAGGGCTGGATGTATCGGGAAACATAAGGCTTTCTGGAAATATGCTTACTTTTAGCGAAGCTAATGATGATAAGTCAGATGTAGCCGTGGCGGCATTTGCCGAAATGGAATTAAGCGCCTTTTTCCCTATTCAAAAATTCAAAGTACATGTAAAACCGTCCCTGTACTTTCCTCTTGTATATACAAAGTCCGATATTTATTACACACATATAAACAGGAGAGTAGGGGGTAATGACGAAACCATTTATCTTCTGGGGTTTGATATGCGTGTTTATTCTGGATTTCCCATGGAAATACCCGATGAAGGTTTTCGTCTTACCGCAACGCCCGGCGTTGACATTAAAATTGGAGCGGAATATCCCCTGTCCGAAGTACTTAATTTAAAAGATATTCACAGGCTTCTCGATTTTGATGTGGGGTTAGACCTGATCAATCTTCCTATTGTTCCATCTGCAATGCGAGACTACATGGAACTTAAGGGCTGGGTTGGCAGTGAAAACCCACTTGTCATTTTAGATGACGATTTTAATATAATTGAATTTGATGATTTATTTGAGATTGATGAAGAACCCGTTTATGGGGAGGAACGGCAAAATGTTCTGCGGCCTTTTAAAATGCATGCCTGGGCTGTTTGGCGGCCCTTGGGCAGCCAGTTAATTACAGTCACGCCTACAGTGGGTTTTGCAGTTAATCCCATTTTTGCAAGGCCGGTTTCAATGGAAGGCGGATTAAAGTCGCGTCTGGATTTAGCTAATCTTTTCCTTATTACGTTTGGAGTTGGCCATTACGATCGTGTCTGGAAAAACAGTCTTGACTTTGCCCTGAATTTCAGAGCCTTTGAGTTAGGTTTGGGATTGAATTTACAGTCGCCGCGTTTTGGCAAAAGCTGGTCTGGCGCCGGTATTGGCGTAGACTTTGGGCTTAAATTTGGCTGGTAGAATTATCTGGCATAATGCCACACCGGAACAGAAAGTTCCGATGAAAAAGGGTTAGGGCGCTTGAAATCCGGCAGCCAGTCGCTGCCGGTAACAAGCTCCTGACAAAAGCCGTATTCAATATTAAATTCTTCAAGATACCCCATTACAGTTTTGTATTCCGTTTCATGCAAATACCGTTTTGGCGCTGTATCGGGAATCGTTCCCCTGCCCGGAATTGGAGTGTATTGCGTCATTAGGGAAAGCATGGCGCGGTCTTTAGCGTTTTCCGCGAACCAGCGCAATACCGAGCGGGTGGATTCCAGATAGCCGGGTAAAATCAAATGGCGGACAATAACTTTTTCGTGCGCGTTTCTGTGCGCATTTCTGCACGCGTTTCCGCGCACATTTCTGTGAGATGCCTCGTGAACCATATCAATCATTTTCAGAATAGCCGCCGCCGCCGTCTCTGGATAATCGGACGCGTTGAAAAACCTTGCCGCTAAATTACTATCCAGTGTTTTCAGGTCGGGCAGATAAATATCGACATGATCCCTTAACAATTCCAGCGCTTCGGGGTTTTCATAAGCAGAAGTATTCCAGAGCAGCGGAATCTGCACTCCGGCATTTTCAGCGGCAATAACCCCCTGAACAACAGCCGGAATGGCATGGCTCCCCGTTACAATATTTATGTTTGCCGCTCCCTTGTCACGTAACGCAAGGCAAATCCCCGCGAACTCATTCTCAGATACCACCCTGCCCAGGGCTCTTTTCTCTCCTTTATTTTCTCTGTGCCTCTGTGCCTCTGCGCCTTTGTGTGAAGAATTTCGAAAAACATTATCTCTTTGTGAAATCTGGTAGTTCTGGCATAAAGCGCAGCCCAAATTGCACCCGCTTACAAAAATTGTCCCCGAGCCGTTCTGCCCGACAAGCGGCGGTTCTTCTCCGCAGTGCAGTAACGCAACACCAAGACGCAGTTCCGCGCTCTCCCCGCAAAAACCTGTCTCGCCGGAGAGACGGTCAACACCGCAGTTGCGGGGACAAAGTTTACAGGACTTGTAGTAGTTCATCATTTTTGATTACCCATAGAAAGAATATTTTTTTTCCAGTTTACGGAAAATAAATGAAAACACTGCGGTAATGATCAGGTAAAGGATCAACGCAGGAATATAAACAAGAGCCGACCCTGTCGAGTTAAAAATATTGCCTGTAGCCCTTGTAATGTCAACTAACGCTATCATGGATACAAGGGACACATCCTTTAGCATCATGATAAATTCATTACTGACAGGCGGAATGAGTCGCCTGACCGACTGGGGGATAATCACAAACCGCATGGTTTGCGCGAAGGACAGCCCAAGAACACGGGATGCCTCGAACTGCCCCTTGTCGATACTTTGAATAGCCGCTCTGATTATTTCCGCGCAGTAAGCCGCCGAGTTCAATGAAAAGGCAATAAACGCCGCGAAAAAACGATTGTTAATGGTTAGAGCCGGAATAATCTGCGGCAGGGCATAGTAGATAAAAAAAAGCTGCATTAAAAGAGGAGTTCCCCGGAAAAAGAAAACATAGGCGCTGCATAATTTGCTAAGGACGATATTCTTTGACATCTTCCCCAGAGCCAGAAAGAGACTTAAAACCAGCCCTGCGCTGACAGCAAGCACTGTCAGAGATATGGTAACCCTAGCCCCCCTAAGAAGCTGCGGCGCCCAGAAAAAAATAATCGTTTGTAGAGTGTCCATCCTACCTTACAATCGGAGTTTACATTTAAGCGTATTTAGTGTCAACGGCGACAAACCCACTCTTGGCAGTTGACAAAAAATAGACAATGAAGTTCCATAAATTGTATTGAGGAAAAATAAAAATAACCCTTGATGCTTTAGAGCGATCAATACATAAGGAAAACCAAAATGGATTTTGAAAAATTAACTATCAAAGCGCAGGAAGCACTGGATGCGGCGACACGGCTGGCGCAGAAAAATGATCATTCACAGATCGAGGTTGAGCATATTCTGCTTGCACTTTTGCAGCAGGAAAATGGGATTGTT
>Ga0099364_10003253_pt1 | contig 25287 bp, 27 predicted proteins | sample TergutTh196P3_FD_73070 | JGI IMG/M metagenome (GOLD analysis project Ga0099364, IMG submission 73070) | Microcerotermes parvus P3 segment gut microbial communities from Pointe-Noire, Republic of the Congo - Th196 P3 | ecosystem: Host-associated > Arthropoda: Insects > Digestive system > Gut ...
CATCACCTGGTAAATGTCGTCCTCGTCGGCGAGGATACAGCATGACTCTTCCAGCTCGCAGCGTATGGTCACCGCTTTGGCGTTCGCCAGCGGCATAAGCATATGCCGCGCGCGCAGTATCAGCGGCGCCAGCTCGACGCGCTGCCTTACGGGCGATATTTTTGAGTCGAGCTTTGTAAGAAGCATCAGCTTTTCGGTCATGCGCGTGAGCCTGTCGATCTCGTCGCCGATGTCGCCGACGAACTCGCGCACGTCGGGCAGCGGCATATCCTCGGTGAGTATGACGGAGTCGGCGAGCAGGCGCATAGACGCGAGCGGGGTCTTCAGCTCGTGCGAGGCGTCGGACACGAACTGACGCCGCAGGCCGTCCGTCTCCTGTATGCGGCGCGTGAGGCTGTTGAAAGCGTCGGCCAGCTCGGCCAGCTCGTCGCGCCCGCGCACCGGTACAAGGTGGTTGAAGCTGCCTTCGCGGGCGAGCTTTATCGCGCGCAAAAGCTCGCTGACCCGTTTTGTCAGCGCGGATGAGATGATAAGGCTTATAACGACGACAAGCAGCGTTATGGCCACCGACATATTCGCCATATTCTCCTGAAAGCCCAGAAGCAGCTGGGCCCGCTCGGAGTCGCGGTCATAAAGCATCACCGCGCCGATAACGCGGCCGCCCGCGGCTATGGGCGCCGACGCCACGCTCCGAAACTCTCTCTCCACGAATGCCGAATGGAACACGCTGTATCCGGCAAGCGTCTCCTCAAGCTCGTCGAACGACGCGCCGCCGTCGGTCGAGTCATAGACGCCGGCGCCGTTTTCGTCGAGTACGACAAGCTGGCCCTGCTCGCCCAGCAGGTTGATTATTTCCGTGACATGTTCGGCGTTCAGGCTCTCGGAGGCGGCCAGCGTGGAAGCTATCAGCAGCGCGCGCGTCCGCATGCCGGTCTGCTTGGACTGGAACACGAACTGCTGGGATATAAGGATGGGATACGTGTTCATAAGCGCCAGCATGGCTATTATTACGATAAGATACGATATGGCGATCTTTTGCTGATAGCGCCCCCAAAACAAGGGTCTTTCACGGTTTGCAGTAATAGCCAACACCCCATCTGGTCAATAGAATTTCGGGTTCCGCGGGATTTTTCTCCAGCTTTTCGCGCAGCCTGCGCACATGGACGTCCACCGTCCGTATATCGCCCGGGTACTCGTAGCCCCACACGGTGTTCAGGAGGTTTTCGCGCGTGTATACGCGGCCTCTGTTGCGCATAAGCAGCTCGATGAGGTCGAACTCCTTCGCGGTCAGCTCGACGCGCTTGCCGTCCAGATACGCCTGACGCTCGCCGACGGCCAGCGTCAAATCCTCCAGCTCCAGCCTGTCACCCTGCTGCGCCGTGGGCGAGGCGCGGCGGAGTATGGCGCGGATGCGGGCTTTCAGCTCGAGGATATTAAACGGCTTTGTCAGATAGTCGTCGGCGCCGTAATCGAAGCCGATCAGCTTGTCCATATCCTCGCCGCGCGCCGTCAGCATGATTATCGGGACGGAGGAGAATTCGCGGATACGGCGGCACGCCTCCAGCCCGTCGATCTTGGGCATCATGATGTCGAGGATGATAAGCTCGTAGCGGCCCGTGCGGGCCAGCTCGACGGCTTCCTCGCCGTCATAGCCGGTTTCGACCTTATAGCCCTCGTGCTCAAGATTGAATTTTATACCTTTAAGGATGTGCTTTTCGTCGTCTACAACAAGTATTCTCATGTCGGTTAACCTTTCTGTTTTATATACACGGGACGCCCGATGTGCGTCCCCTACTCCACCGTTACGTATTCTTTCATGTTTTCGAGGGTTCTCTCGCCTATGCCTCTGACCCTCAGCAAATCCTCGGCGGAGATGAACGCGCCGTTTTCGCGTTCGTCGAGGATACGCTGGGCTATCACCGGACCCACGCCCGGGAGCTGCATCAGCTCGTCCAGACCCGCCGCGTTGACGTTTATTTTGCCGCCGGGCGGCGGTTTCGGCGTATACTGCACCGGTTCCGGCCCGGGCGTCTCGCCGTCGTCAGGACCGCCGCTGAATACCGGTTCGTTTGACGGCTGATCCCCTGTGTCCGAAACGCCGGGCGGCGGAGGCTCGGGGGTCGGCGCGGGCGCGGGCGCGGGCGCCGGGGTTGAGGGACGGGTTATAAGCTCGGGCGCGGAGATCTCGAAGGTGCCGGCGGCGGGCGCGCGGCCGAGTATGTATCCCAGCGTGATACCGGCAAGCAGTACTGTAAGCAGTACCGCCGCGAATTCTATTTTACTCAGCTTCAACGCTTGACCCCCTTGACTGTATATGTTAATATGTCTTTGAGGAGTGACGCACCGATGAGACGAGTTTTATGCCTTTTGCTGGTATTTTTTTTCATGCTCCCGTTTTGCGCGTTCGCCACGGAAATTGATCCGCCCGGCGGCGGCGGGGTTGACGGCGAGCTGCCTGTTGAGGAACCTAAGGAGCTTGCGGCGACGGCCAAGAGCGCGTTTGTTTACGAGACGCTGTCGGAGCAGTTCCTGTTTGAGAAGAATATCCGCGAACGGCTGCCCATAGCGAGCCTTACCAAGATAATGACGTCGCTGCTGGTCATAGAGTACGGCGGGTTTGCCGAGATGGCCACCGCGAACAGCACGGCTTATTTCGACATGGAGCCGGACGGCAGCACGCAGAATATAGTACAAGGCGAGATAATGAGCGTCGAGGACCTTTTGTACTGCACAATGGTATCGTCGGCCAACGAGGCCTGTAATATACTCGCCGAGCATATCTCCGGCAGCGTCGCGGCGTTTGTGGAGATGATGAACGCGCGCGCGCGGGAGCTGGGCTGCACGGACACTAACTTTGTCAATACGCACGGGCTGCATGACGACGGGCATTACTCGACGGCCTATGACCAGCTGCTTATTATAAAAGAGGCGATGAAGCATCCTGAGTTTATGGAGCTTGTCAACACCACGGCGAAGAGCGTGCCCGCGACGAATATGGCCGAGAGCCGCGCTCTCTATACGACCAACCACTTGATTTCAAGGCGCACGTTTACGGGCTACATATATCATCTGGCGCAGGGGATAAAAACGGGGTATACGTCGAAGGCCGGATACTGTCTGGCGTCGTCGGCCGCCTCGAACGGGCTGAGCCTTATTACAATCGTGATGGGCTGTGAGCGGGTTGACGATCTGGTAATGAGCTTTGTCGAGACGAGGGAGATGATGGAGTGGGCGTTCGAGTCGTTCGCCTACCGCGTTATACTGAGGGCGACGGATGAGTTTCACAGCGTAAACGTCGAGCTGGGCAAGGATGTTTCGGAGGTCAACGTAAAACCGCGGAACTCATTGACGGCTCTTGTACCGATAGACCTTGAGGACGAGGACATCGAGCGCATAATCACGCTGCCGGACACCGTAACCGCGCCAGTCGCCAAGGGGCAGGTTTTGGGCGAGGTCACGCTCTCGTATGGGAACACGGTGTACGGCACGGTGCCGCTGACGGCGGATTTCGACGTCGAGCTGTCGCAGGAGGAGAGCGTTATGCAGGATATAATGGAGGTTGTGCGGAAGCCGTGGATACGGTATGCCGTAATGGCGATAGTCGCCGTGATACTGCTGTATGTCGTCGCCGTGCTGCTTTATAACGCCGGCCGCAGACGCAGCCGCGGCAGCTCTCGCGGCAACTACCGCGGGAAACGCCGCCGGTGGTAGTTACTAGTTACAAGTTACTAGTTACAAGAAGAACTTCTAGTAACTTGTAACTATAAACTTGTAACTAAACACGGTCTTTGATCCAGCTTGGGACGGGGTGGTACTTTATGCTGGAGATTATGCCCATGGCGGCGTACATGCTGATAAGCGACGAGCCGCCGTAGCTGAAGAACGGCAGAGTTACGCCGATAATCGGCGTGAGCCCCACGTTCATAAACAGGTTCTCAAACACCTGGAATATCATTATGCCCGCGATGCCGCCGCAGACGACGGAGCCGTAGGCCGTCGGCGCTTTGCCCGCCATATACAGGCAGCGCCCGATTATTATAAGCAGCAGTATGACGACGCCGGCCGCGCCGAGAAAGCCCAGCTCCTCGCCCGCCGCCGTGAAGATGGAGTCGGTGTGCTGCTCGGGGATCATCGCGCGCTGGGTCTGCGGGCCTTTGTATAAGCCCGTGCCGACGAGGTCCCCTCTTGTAAACGCCAGCTTGCTCTGAAGCACCTGCCAGCCCCTGCCGAGCGGATCGGACTCCGGCGAGAAGAAGTTTATCACGCGTTCGCGCTGTGTGTCGCCGAGCAAATAGTTCCAAACGATCGGCATTGCCGCGCCGACGGCCAGACCGCCGGACAGGAACCAGATGATATTCACGCCGCCGACTATAGCCATGCAGATGAAGGCGAACATATATATAAACACAACGCCCAGATCGTTTGACACAAACATGATAAGCCCCGTCATCGCGCCCACATGCGCCAGTATGCTGAGCATGGGCAGAAAGCCGTTTATCCTGTCGCGCAGGAGATACATCTGATACCCCAGGAGCAGGACAAAGGTTATCTTGACCACCTCGGCGGGCTGTATCTCAAACGGCAGGAAGCTGAACCTGAGCCAGCTTGTGTTGCCCCTGTCCCCTTCGCCGAACAGGTATAAAAGCGAGATGAAGCCCACGTTGAAAATCAGCAGCCATTTCCACAGTCTGGTATAAACGCGCACGTCGGCGAGGGTTATCACAACAAACAGTAAAACACCGATACCGCACGCCGCGGCCTGACGCATAAGATACGGGCCCGCGCCCCGGGGCATCGTCCGCGCGGCGCTGGAAATAAGCACCATGCCGTAAGCTGTGGATACAAGGCAGACGGCGAGCAGAAATATATCGGCTTTCTTAAAAAAATCTTTTACAAGTCTTTTCAGCTCTTTTATATCCGTCACCCCTATGTCATTTTAGCACATATTTTATCGTTAGTAAACAGGAGAGTGTAAATGTTTTCATATTCAGTTGAGGATACGCGGCGTATCGCCGCGGAGCTGGCGCGCGGGCTGCCGCCGGGGACCCGGGTCTTGGCGCTGAGCGGCGGGCTGGGCGCGGGCAAGACCGCGTTCGCGCAGGGCTTTATAGAGGCGCTGGGCTATGCCGGCACGGTCGCCAGCCCCACCTACGCGATAGTAAACGAGTATTTTATCAGCGGCGCGCCGACAGTCACACTCTGCTTTCACTTTGACTGGTACAGGCTGAACTCGCCGGAAGAGCTTGACGACATCGGGTGGGAGGAGTATCCCGAGCGGGGCCTGTGCGTTGTGGAATGGAGCGACCGTATACCCGGCGCGCTGCCTGAGCATACGGTCAATGTGAATATACGGGTTTTGGATGAAAATACAAGGGAGATAATAATTATGTAGGAGGAGGCGGCACGTTATATCTCATTTTATATATATCGCGCCTGTGTCCGGCATTTATGATATTGATTGTAATGATATTATCGTCTATTTTCGCTATCAGCCGGTAGGAACCGATCCGGTAACGCCAGTAGCCTTTTCCGTCACCTGAGAGAGCCTTACCATGTGCTCTTGGATCGGAACAGCCGACAAGATTTTTTTCGACCCATGAAATAAGCATGACCGTTGTCTGGCGGTCCATTTTTTTGAGCGCCTTGACGGCGCGCACGGAATACTCAACAGCGTACATACCGTTTACAACCCCAACATCCTTTTTACTTCCTCGTGGGGGTATGTTGTTTTATCGGGGTCGGCTTCGTATTCCTCGATAAGTTTGAGGTCAAACTCATCCTCCAGCCTGATAAAAAACGCGGATTTTATCACGTCTGAAAGATTTTGCCCGTGTAAAGCGGCATAATGCTCCATCTGCTTTTTTTCCTGCTCTGAAACGCGAATCGAAATGTGCGGCATGATTGTCACCTCTTGTGTTACATTGTAACACGGCGTTGTGCTTTTTGTCAAGCAAATAACGGCGCTATTTGCGTTTATAGGGTTTTATTTCATTTGTACGGCCTAAAATATAATCTGTAGATGTTTCATAGAAATCCGCCAGCTTTATCAATGCCTCTATCGGAAGGTTAATCTTTCCGCTCTCATATTCGGAATATGTGGCTTGCTTTACGCAAAGATAATCAGCTAATTGGGTTTGCTTGAGATCATTATCCTCGCGCAGATCTCTTATTCTTTCAAATATCATATATAACACCTCAACAAAATAATAAATTATAGGCAATACCTATGTTGACTTTTATAGGTGCTGCCTATATAATTGTATTAGAGGTGATTTTCTAAGAAAGGAAGAACATTTTATGGAACTGTTAAAAGCAATAGAAAAAAGCTTCCCGAAAATTGAGAAGCTTTTTACGAACGAAACGCTATTGGAATTTTTGGAAACGGAATACGGGGATTTAGGGAAATATAATTTCGGACTGGGTACGCTAATACGGCTTAAATTATTGCGCCCCGATCGTGTACTCTATAAAGTGTTCGTTCAAAACGACTATACCGACAAAGAAAAAATGTCGATGAAAATGATAATAGAGTTTCACGGATGCGTTGCGGCGGGTTACTTCGTTCCGAAGATTCTGTCGCCGGCGTCGCCGAGGCCGGGCACGATATAGCCGTGGTCGTTGAGATAATCGTCTATTGCGCTGACATAAATATCGACGTCGGGATGATTGTCCCGCATAAACGCGATGCCCTCGGGCGCGGCGATTATGCACATCAGCTTTATGTTGCGGCAGCCGTGTTTTTTCAGCGCGTCCGCCGCGGCGACGGCCGTGCCGCCAGTGGCGAGCATCGGATCAAGGATCACCACGTCGCGTTCGGATATATCCGGCGGCAGCTTGCAGAAATATTCAACGGGCTTTAGTGTTTCGGGGTCGCGGTACAGGCCGATGTGCCCTACCTTCGTCGGGGGTATGAGTTTAAGTATGCCCTCGACCATGCCCAGCCCCGCGCGGAATACGGGCACGACCGCCAGCTTTTTGCCTTTGACCACCTTTGCCTTGGCGGGGGCTACCGGCGTTTTTATGCTTACCTCCCTGAGCGGCAGGTCGCGCGTCGCCTCATAGCACATAAGCGTCGCTATTTCCGACACGACCTCGCGGAACTCCTTGGAGCCCGTCCTCTCGTCGCGCAGTATGGTGAGCTTGTGCTGTACAAGCGGGTGGTCTACGATGTGTACTTCGCCCATTAGCCTGTTCTCTCCTTTTCATTCCGCTCCCTTTCGGCCTGCGGTATCCTTAGATAATTGAGCTCTCCGGCGGAAACGCCGCCCCGGCACGCCGCCATGGCCGCCCCGTAACCCGTCGGGTATCTGAGATGCGGCGGCGCGAGCGTAAAATCATTGCGGATATTATAACACATTTCGGCGCCGTCGCCAACTAAAATTCCTATTTTGTCAAAAATTTCGTTTATATCCCGCGCTTCGTCGGGCGTTATCCGGCTGAGCGCGGAGTTTTCCGCGTAAAAAAGCGCCGTGTAAACCTGACCGCGGCGCGCGTCCATGACAGCGCGGATATACCCGCCCATATGCGCGGCGTTCCACGCGGCGGCCTCCAGCGACGATACGCCGCAGACGGGCGCCCCCAACGACAGGCCGAGCCCCTGAGCCGCAGCCGCGCCGATACGCAGGCCCGTAAATGAGCCGGGGCCGCTGGTTACGGCGATACGCTCTATCTTGGTGGTTTTAGTCTGCTCAAGCAGGCCCGCTATCAGCGGCATAAGCGTTTCGGAGTGTGTCAGGCCCGCGTTGATAAACCCCTGCGCGATCAAACGTCCGTCCGCATTGACAAGGGCCGCCGACGCGGTTTTTGACGAGCAGTCAAGGGCCAGTATCATCCCTCTCAACCCTCGAAATACGGCGCGCAGAGAGCGCTGAGCTTGCTGAACTGCTGTTCGATGGCGTCAAGCGCCTCCCTGTGTCCGGCGCTGACGGCGCCGCTCTCTTTGAGCGAGCGCTCCAGCGCGGCGGCGGCATCCCATATTTCCGTTACCGAGAGGTTGGCGGCGGTGCCTTTCAGCGCGTGCGCGCTGTTTCCGGCCTTTACCGCGTCGCCGTCGAGGATGCCCGCGCGGAGGGCGGCGAGCTCGCCGCCTTTCAAAAAACTTTGCAGCAGGCGGCTGTAAAGCGCGCTGTTGCCGCCCAGACGTCTGAGGGCGTTAGGGATATTAAGGCCCTCTATTACTGTTTCGCCGGTAATCATGTTTGTCCTCCCCTGTTAATTATTCATTTTGGCTATTTTATCAAACTCGTCGAAATGGCCGCGCGTGAGGTTCAGGATAACGGGGTCGAAGTGCGTCCCGCCGCCCTCCATTATGATCTCCACCGCCTTTTCATGCGGGAAAGGCTTTTTATACGGCCGTTCGGATATAAGCGCGTCGTACACGTCCGCGATCGCCATTATGCGCGCCGAAAGCGGGATCTCCCGGCCCTCCAGCCCGTAGGGATAGCCCTTGCCGTTCCATTTCTCATGGTGGCCGATGACTATTTCGCGCGCCACGCGCAGATACGTGTCATCCTCCAGGTCGCGGATGGCGTCGTCGATCATCTGCGCGCCGTAGACCGTGTGGCATTTCATCTCCTCAAATTCCTCGTCGGTAAGCTTGCCCGGCTTCAGCAGTATGCCGTCTGAAACCGCCACTTTACCGATGTCGTGCAGCTTTGCCGACTTGATGATATACTCGCCGTAGCTTGAGCTGACATAGTAGCCCGGCAGGCCGGCCTGCTGCAAAAGCCTGACAATCAGGCGGACGTAGTCCGTTGTGCGCAGGATATGCGTCCCCGTCTCCTCGTCGCGGTACGAGGCGACGTTGGCGAGCAGGCTGAGTATGGCGTCGGCGGTGCGCTGAAGCTTTTCCGTGCGTTCAAGCACCACCCGTTCGAGGCTTTTGCGGTACAGCTCCAGCTCGAGATGCAGCCTTACCCTTGCCGTCACTATTGTCGGTTCTATGGGTTTTTTAATAAAATCGACGGCGCCGGTTTCGAGCGCGCGTATTTCGTCCTCGACGTCCTCGCTGCCGGTCAGGAAAATCACCGGTATGTCGTCAAGGCGCGAATCGCTCTTGAACGCCGCCATAGCTTCGTAGCCGTCCATCACCGGCATGTTGATGTCGAGCAGTATAAGGTCCGGTATGTTTTCCCTTAAATACCTGAGCGCCCTTGTTCCCGAGAGCTCGGTGCGTATATGGTAATCGCCGCCGAGCGTGTTTTCCAGTATTTGCAGGTTTATCGGGCCGTCGTCGATGGCGAGGATGGACCTCTTGTCCGGATCCGGCTCGCGTTTTTCATCCGACGGCATAAAGCGTTCCAGCTCGCTCAGCTCAAGCGGCTTCGTAAGCAGCCCGTTAAAGCCGAGGTATTCCGCTTGAGCGCCGCCGCCGGTAAGCGCGAGGATCGGGACGTCAATAAACGCGCCGCCCATAATACGGATGCGGCGGCACAGCTCCGCTCCGTCCATATCCGGCATCGCGGGATTGATCAGAATCAGGTCGGGCTCGTTATGGGCCAGTATTCTCAGCGCGTTTCCGCCGTTGTCAACGGCAAAGCACGCTATCCCCAAATCTGTGAAAAGCTCCTCGGTGGCGGAGAGGCTTGCCGGGTCGTCATCGACAACCATAACTATGCAGTTTTTGTATGAAAGCATCCGCTTCCTCCTTTCCGGTATCGAAGCTCGTGACGAGACGGTAACAGCCGCCGCCGGTTTCGTAAAAGTTGAAATCCTTTTTCAGCTCCAGCGCCAGCTTTGCGTCCATCTCGAGGAATATTTGGTTAGTTTGTACGGGAAACACGATTTTAATGTCATTGAACCCCCCGAGCCTGCCGGCCAGATACCGCGCGCTGCCGTTCGCCATACGCGCGCAGGAGAGCCAGAGGCCGTCCTCAAGCAGCGCGCAGAACTGCGCCGAGATATAGCGGCTTTTGCTTGGGAGCTGGGCCATATTCTTGCGTGTAAAGATAAATCGCTTGCCAACCCATTTGTCAAAGAAGATCAGACATTCGCCGTACATCATGCCGTTTTTCGTGCCGCCGAAGCAGACGGCGTCCACTCCAGCGTTAACCGTCATATCGGCTATCGGCACGTCAAGACAGGCCGCCGCGTTCGCTATGCGCGAGCCGTCCATATAGACGTACATGCCGTAATGGTGAGCCGTATCGCAGATCGCGCGCGTTTCGTCCGGCGTATAGACCGTGCCGAACTCCGTGGCCTGCGTAAGCGATACGATGCGCGGCTGGGCGTAATGCTCGTTTCCGAGCGCCCGCGCGTGCTTCTCGACGCCGGCGGCGGTAAGCTTTCCGTCCGAGTGCGGCACGGCCAGCAGCTTTATGCCCGCCATGCGCTCGGGCGCGCCGGTTTCGCTGGTGTTCATGTGCGAGACGTCGGTGCAGATTGCGGCGGAGTACCCCTGCGTAAGATGCGCCATGGCGGCGACGTTTGAGCCGGTGCCGCCGAACATTATAAACGGGTATACCTCCCTGCCGAACAGCACGTTGAGCCGGTCGTTAAGTCGACCGGTCCACTTGTCCTCGCCGTATGCGGGCGCGTGGCCGATATTGGCGGCGGCAAGCGCCTCCATGACCTTGGGATGTACCGGCGCGCGGTTATCACTGGCAAAACAAATCATACGGATACACCTGCCTCAAATTGACTGTTATATAACTCGGCGTAAAAACCGTTCTTTTGAAGGAGTTCAACGTGTGTGCCCTGCTCCGCGATGCCGCCGTCGCGCATGACCAGAATGAGGTCGGCGTTTCTGACGGTGGACAGCCTGTGCGCGATGATAAAGCTCGTGCGCCCGTGCATAAGGTTATCCATCGCCGTCTGTATCAGTAGCTCCGTGCGGGTGTCCACGCTGGACGTCGCCTCGTCGAGTATCAGCACCTCTGGGTCGGCGAGTATCGCGCGCGCGATGGTAAGCAGCTGCTTTTGACCCTGCGACACGTTGCCGGCCTCCTCGTTCAGTATCATGTCATAGCCGTCGGGCAGCGTGCGTACAAAGTGGTCAACCTGGGCGGCTTCGGCGGCGGCGCGGACGTCGCCGCCGGACGCGCCGAGCCTGCCGTATCTGATATTATCGGCTATGGTGCCGTTGAAGAGCCACGCGTCCTGCAAAACCATACCGAACAGCGCCCGCAGGTCGCCGCGCCTGATCTCACGTATGTCCGTGCCGCCGACAAGAACGGCGCCGCCGCTTACGTCATAAAAACGCATCAGCAGCTTGACTATGGTGGTTTTGCCGGCGCCGGTCGGGCCGACAATGGCTATCTTCTGTCCCGGCCTGATATGCGCCGAAAAGCCGTTTATTACAATCTTATCGGGGCTGTAGCCGAACGCCACGTCCTTAAACTCTATGTCAACGCCCGCGTCGGAGCGGCGATTTACCGGTTTGGGGTCGGCGGCTTCGGGCAGTTCCTCCTCCTCGCCGAGGAATTTGAACACGCGCTCGGCGGCGGCGGCGGTGGACTGCAATACGTTTGAAACCTGCGCCATCTGCGACAGCGGATGTGTAAACTGGCGCACATACTGGATAAACGCCTGAATATCGCCGATAGTCATTGCGCCCCTGACCGCGGAGTAGCCGCCGATAAGGCATATCGCCACGTAACCGAGGTTGCCGATGAAGCCTGTCGCCGGCATCATCAGCCCCGAGAAGAAATTCGATTTCCACGCGGATTTATAAAGCGTTTGGTTATACTCCCCGAACTTCTCCTCCGAGGACTTTTCGCCGTTGAACGCCTTGACTGCCGTGTGCGCGCCGTACATCTCCTCCACATGCCCGTTGACATGCCCGAGGTATTCCTGCTGGCTTTTGAAATACTTTTGGGAGCGCTTGATTATAAACGCGGCGAGAACAGCCGTAACGGGTATCGTGCAGAGCACCACAAGCGTCATTGTAACGCTTATTGTCAGCATCATGACCGTTATGCCGATAACGGTCGCCACCGATGAGATAACCTGAGTTATGCTCTGGCTGAAGCTCACGCCGATGGTCTCCACGTCGTTTGTTATGCGCGACAGCACCTCGCCCTGTGTGGTCGCGTCGTAATAGCTGAGCGGCAGCCTGTGCAGCTTTTGGCTTATATCACGCCTGAGCCGGTATGTCAGGTTGGTCGTCACGCCTGCCATGAGATAGCCCTGTATCCACTGCACCAGCGTGCTTATAAGATAAAGCGCGCCCGTGTGCAGGAGTATGCGCCCTATTTTAGTGAAATCCACGCCGCCCGCCGAAAAGAGCCCGTAAACCAGCTCGTCGGTGGCACGCGCCAGCACCTTGGGGGCGTAGATGGCGAACACGGCCGCGCCCGCCGCCAGTATAAAAACGACCAGCACAAGCCATTTGTAAGCGCCCATATATTCAATGAGTTTTTTGGCCGAGCCTTTGAAATCCCTCGCCTTATCGCCCGGCACTATATGCGGGCCGCCGGGGCCCCTGCGCGCCGGCCGCGAACCCCCGCTCATACCCCCAGCTCCTCTCCGGACAGCTGGCTTGACGCTATCTCGTAATATTCCGGGCAGGTCTTTAACAGCTCGCCGTGTGTGCCGCGGCCCACAAGCCGCCCCTTGTCCAGCACAAGTATCTGGTCGGCGTTCATTATCGTGCCGACGCGCTGCGCTATAACTATGACGGTGCTGCCGGACGTATGCTCTTTCAGCGCGCGCCTGAGCGTGGTGTCGGTCTTGAAATCAAGCGCCGAAAAGCTGTCGTCGAACACAAAAATACCGGGTTTTTTGACCAGCGCGCGGGCTATAGCAAGCCGCTGTCTTTGGCCGCCGGACACATTGGCGCCGCTTTGGGAGATCTCGCTTTGGAACCTGTCCTCTTTTTCGTCTATAAACCCGAGTATCTGCGCGATCTCCGCCGACTTCTCCATCCATTCGTCCGAAGCGCCGGGGTCGCCGTATTTCAGGTTGCTCTCTACCGTGCCCGAGAGCAGCACGCCCTTCTGCGGCACATAGCCGATACGCTGCCGCAGGTCATGCTGCAAAACCTCGCGGACGTCGGCGCCCTCGACCGTGATGCGGCCCTCGGTCACGTCATAGAAGCGCATGAGCAGATTCGCGGCGGTGGACTTGCCAGAGCCGGTCGGGCCTATAATGGCGGTCATCTCGCCGGGTTTGGCCGTAAAGCTCAGGTCCCTGAGCGTATACGCGTCGGCGTTGTGATAGCGGAAGCTGACGTTAACAAACTCCACAAGCCCTTTTTGCGAGGGCGCGAAATTTTTGGGGCTTTCGGGGTCCTTAACGGAGCTTTCCGTCGTCAGGACCTCCGCGATACGCGCGCCCGAAACGGCGGCGCGCGGCACAAACGCGGCGAAAATCACCGCGATGAACATAAACGACATTATGACCTGCATGGCGTACTGCATAAACGCCATCATATCGCCGATCTGTATATTGGCGCTGGCTGCCTGCCTTGAGCCGACCCAGATCACCAGTATCGACGTGCCGCTGAAGATTACGTTGATTACGGGGAACACCGTGACCATGACGCGGTTGATGAACAGGTTGATTTTGGTGACGTCTTTGTTCGCGGTGTCGAAGCGGTTCTCCTCGTATTCCCGCGTGCCGAACGCGCGGATAACCATCATGCCGGAGAGGTTCTCGCGCGATACGAGGTTAAGTTTGTCCACCAGCTTTTGAATAAGCTCGAAGCGCGGCGCGGCAAGCAGATAAGCGACGGTTATCGCCATCAGCAGCGCCAGCACGGCAAGCCCGATTATCCAGCCCATCGACGGCGACTTGTTCATCGCCATTATAAAGCCGCCGATACCCATGACCGGCGCATAGCACAAGCCGCCCATGCCCATAAGCAGCAGCATCTGGACCTGTGTGACGTCGTTGGTCGAGCGCGTTATGAGCGACGCGGTCGAGAGCTTGTCAAACTCGGCGTTTGTGAAGCTCAGCACCTTGGCGAAGATGTCGCGGCGCAGAGCCATAGCGGCGCCGGCGGCTATCCTCCCCCCGAAGAAGCTGACGCCGACGGGCGCCAGCCCGCTGAGAAACGCGAAAAACAGCATCCTCAGGCCCGTGGACAATATGTAATCGGTGCGGCCCGCCAAAACGCCGCCGTCGATAATGCGCGACATCAGGTTCGGCAGATAGAGGTCGCACATCGCCTGACCGAACAGGAGCGCAAGCACCAATATAATTCCGAAAGCGTAAGGCTTTAAGTATTTTACAAGTTTGACCAATAATGCGCCTCCTCAGTTGGCCGTTACGCGCTTATTAATACAGCGCTTTGAATATATAGCCGCGTTCCGCAAGGTCTTCTATTATCATGGGCAGTGTTTCCAGTGTTGAGATATAGGCATCGCCGCCGTCGTGCATGAGGATAAGCGCGTTGCCGCCGGGCTTTAGCTTATCCACTGTCCTTGTGTAATATTCCATGCACTGCTCCGGCGTGGGCGAGCGCACCTCGCCGTCGCCGTTCGTCACGTTCCAGTTTACACTTAAAAGCCCATAGCTGTCAAGATTGTCCTCTATCCGCTTCTTGACGTTCGCGTATCTGCCGCCGTACTGCGAGCCGCCGCCCGGGAAGCGTATGAGCCGCCTGTTGAACATATCGCCGATCAGCTCCTCGAACACGGCGGCGCTTCGCTCGAAATCCGCGTGAAAGGCGCTCTCGCCCGAGTATATACTGCTGTATACATGCGAATAGCTGTGGTTGGCTATCGTGTGCCCCGCCTCGGCAATATCCAGCACATACCCGGGAAACGCCGCCGCCTGAGTGCCCAGCAGGAAGAATGTGGCCGGCACGTCGTACTCGTCCAGTATGTCCAGGATAAACGGAGTGTTTATATTCGGGCCGTCGTCAAACGTGAGAAAGACATATTTCTCGCCGTTCTCCGCCGGCGTGTAAATCAGCTCCGCGTCAAACGGGTCCGCCGCCGCCCAGCGGGGCGGCTTGGGTTCGGGAGTCGGCTCCGGCGTCGGAGTTGGAGTAGGCGTGGGGGTTGGAGTTGGAGTGGGCGTAGGTGTCGGAGAGGGCGCGGGCGCCGCCGTAACCTCCGGCGTTGGCGTCGGAGAGGGTTCGGCGGGAGACACAGGGGAACAGGCCGTCAGGGTGACGGCCAGCGCCAGCGCTGTCAACAGTGATCCGCGCATTTTTACAGACTTCCCCCCGCAAAAATAAATATTTTCCGCATAATTTATTTTACCATACCCGATTACAAAAAACAATAGCGCACAGGGCGCGTCCCGTAAATTTCCGGCAAACGGGCGGCAATCGCCGCCCTACGTTGATTTTAATATCTTGTCCGCCACATACAGCCCGTTGGCGGCGGCGTGGCTGAGCGAGCGCGTAAAGCCCGAGCCGTCGCCCGCCATATAGACGTTTTTATGGCCCGCCAGCTCGAAGTCGCCGCCCGCCGGGCGCGATGAGTAGTATTTGCACTCGATCCCGTACATCAGCGTGTCGTGGTTCGCCGTACCGGGCGCGATCTTATCCAGCGCGAACAGCGTTTCGACGATATTGTCCAGCTGCCGCTTGGGGACGCACAGCGACAGGTCGCCGGGCACCGCCTCCAGCGTGGGATGCGTCGTCGAGGCTTTAAGACGGTGTTCGTTTGTGCGCCTGCCAGCCAGAAGGTCGCCCAGACGCTGCACCAGCACGCTGATGCCGCTCAGCTGATTTGCCAGCGCGGCGACGGTTTTCGCGTAGCGTATCGGCTCGTTGAACGGATGCGTGAACCGTAGCGTTGAGAGCAGCGCGAAATTTGAGTTCTCGCTCTTTTTGGACTTGTCCTTGTAAGCGTGGCCGTTGACCGTCAGTATCCCGCCGGTGTTCTCGGTGACGACATGCCCGCGCTCGTTGAAGCAGAACATGCGCGTGATGTCGCCGTAGAGCTTGCTGCGGTACCATATCTTAGGCTCGTAAATTTTGCTTGAAAAATGCTCCCATATGATGGCGGGCAGCTCCACGCGCACACCTATGTCAACCTGATTGCTGCGCATGGGCACGCTGTTGCGGCGGCACCACTCCTGAAAGAACTCGCTGCCCGAACGCCCCACGGCAAAGATTATATGCTTGGCGGAAACGGTGCTTTCCCGGCCGCTTTTATCCCTATAGCTGACCGCCATGCCGCTGACGTCCGTCACCTCGGTGTCGCAGATTATCTCGCAGCGGTTTGACAGATCCTCTATCATACGCCGCATGGTCGCCAGATTGTCGTCGGTCCCGAGGTGCTTGAGCTGCCCCTGCTGCATATGCAGGTCGTGCGTGAGGCACAGTCTTTTTAACTCGTCGTCGGGCCGGTAGCGCTCCGTTGTAGCCCCGTATGAGCATAGGATGCCGTCGGCCTGCTCGATATAGTCCATGACGGTGGCGCTGTTCAGCACATCGGTCAGCCAGCCGCCGTACTCGGTCGAGATCACGTATTTGCCGTCGGAAAAAGCGCCGGCGCCCGCCGCGCCCTCCATTATGTTACAGGGGTTGCAGCGGATACAGCTTGACTGTCTGCGCTCCACTATGGGGCAGTGGCGCGCCTCCAGACGGTGTCCCTTTTCAAGGACGGCGACCTTCGGCGCGGAGGTTCCCGAGGTAAGGCGGTACGCGGCCATCAGGCCGCTGATACCCCCGCCGATTATAATTACATCGTACATAAAACCGCCTCCGAACAGCCGCAGGGGCGGTCAATGACCGCCCTCAGACTGTCAAAATGCAAACTCAGATTCTCTCTTTTTTGCCGCCGCGGAAAAACGTCCACATCGGCGCCGACAGGAACAGCGACGAGAAGCAGCCGGCGATAAGGCCGACGGCTAACGGCGCCGCGAAATCCCTGATGCTCGGCACGCCGATTATGATAATCATGGTCAGCGGCATGAGCGTCGTCAGCGTAGTGTTCAGGTTACGCAGGAACGTCTGCCTTGAGCTGATGTCCACAACGTCGGCGAAGTCGGACTTGGGCATATACTTGCGGTTCTCGCGCACGCGGTCGAACACGACAACGCTGGAGTTTATCGAATAACCCAGAATAGTCAGCATCGCCGCGATGATGTTAGTGTCAACCGGTATCTGGAAGATAACATAGAAGCTAAGCATGACAAGAACGTCGTGTACCAGCGCAAGCACCGCCGCCAGCCCCGATTTGAACTCGAAGCGTATGGCGATATACAGCAGTATCAGCGCCGACGCCAGCACAACCGAGAGTATGGCCGCGTTGCGCAGGTCGGCCCCGACGGTCGGGGTCACGTTGTCGGCCACAAGCAGATCGGCGTCGGTAATGCCGTAGTTTTCCTTCAGCGTGTTTGTTATCGCCTGGCGCCTGTCGGTGTCTATATCGACGGTCTTGATAAGAATGCCGGTATCGCCGGAGCGCTGCACCGTCGCCGAAACTCCGGCGGCGCTTTCGGCGAGCGCCGCGATCTCGTCGAGCTGGGGCTTGTCCATGACCGCGCGCATCTCGTACTGTAAGATCGTGCCGCCGAGGAAGTCGATGTTAAAGTTGAACAGGGTAATACCGAACGGCAGCAGCACAAGCCCCGCCAGACCGGCGGCCATGAGGACGCAGGAGATAATGAGGCTGTACTTGAAATTCCCTACAAACTTAAAATTTTTCACAACACTGCCCTCCCTTAAACGCCGTACATCCTGGAGTTCGTCACCTTCATGTTGACCATGCAGTCAAGCAGGAAGCGTGAGATCACCAGAACCGTGAACATCGAAAGCAATACGCCGATAAGCAGCGTTATGGCAAAGCCCTTGATCGGGCCGGTGCCCAGCGCCAGCAGCACGACCGCCGAGATTATCGTCGTTATATTGGAGTCGATGATGGCTGTAAGCGCGCGCCGGTAGCCGGAGCTGATGGCGGCGCGTATGGTCTTGCCTAAGCGTATCTCGTCTTTTATACGCTCGAAAATTATAACGTTGGCGTCAACCGCCATGCCTATCGAGAGGATGATGCCCGCGATACCGGGCAGCGAGAGGTTTACCCTGAGTATGCTGAGCAGCAGCACCATCAGCACCGTATACGAGATAAGCGCGAGATTGGCGACAAGCCCCGGCAGACGGTAGAAAACAAGCATGAACACCAGCACCAGCACAAGCCCGATGGCGCCGGCCATAAGGCTGGTTTCAAGCGCTCGCTCGCCCAGCACGGCGCCCACGCTTCTGAGTTCGACCTGCCTCAGGTCAAAGGGCATCTGCCCGATGCTTATAAGGCTTGCGAGCCTTCTCGCCTCCTCGCGGTTGCCGGCGACGGTTATCATAACGCCGTCCACAGGGTCGATACCGGCGGCCGCGTGCCTTGCCTCGACGGTGGGAGCGGACTGAAGCTCCTCGTCGAGATAGATCGCTATATAGTTATCGCCGTCAGGACGCCCCGCGGCCTCCATCGTGGCGAGGCGGAACACTTCTCTGGCGTCCGCCGACAGCTCCATGCTGACATACGGCACCGACGGGCCGTACTCGTCAACCGGCCCGACATTAACCTCCGCTTTGGTCACATCGCTGCCGTAGATGATGACGTTGCCGTCGGGATCGCGGAACTCAAGGCGCGCGGTGGAGCCGAGCATCTTCACGGCCTCCTCGGGATTGGTGATCTTCGGTATCTCCACGCGTATGCGGTTGCCGCCCGCGCGGGACAGCATCGCCTCGGTATAGCCGAACGACGTAAGCCTTGCGCGAAGCATGGCCTCCGCGGCTATCATGCCCCTGTCCACCTCGGACTGCGACATCCCCTCGGGGATCTGCGCCTCATAGGTTATTGAGGAGCCGCCCGAAAGGTCGAGCCCCAATACGATACCGTCCTTATAACTGGGTATCTCAAAAGCCAACAGGTCCACGCCGTTGACAGCCACAAGGGCCAGAAGCCCGACGGCGACCAACACGGCTATGAACAGTAAAACGCTTTTCTTCATCTGCTTTCCTCCTTAGTAATATACACCAAATGGCATTATATCATATAGATTATATAATAGTCAATAGTTTTACGCCAAAAGAACCCAATTGTTAATTGCTAACTGTTCATTGTTAATTGCTCAAGCGCCGCGATACGTATGGCAAGGCAAAATACTTGCATGGCGGTCGTCAGTTGTTCGACCGAGGGATACGTCGGCGCTATGCGGATATTGCTGTCACGCGGGTCTTTCCCGTACGGGTATGTCGCGCCCGCGCCGGTCATGACGACGCCCGCCTCCTTGCACAGCGCTACAGTTCTCTTCGCGCAACCGTCCGGCGCGTCGAAGCTCACGAAATACCCGCCCTTGGGGCTGTTCCACTTCCCTACCTCCAGTCCGCCCAGACCGCTCTCCAGCGTGTCCAGAACGGCCTTGAATTTGGGGCGCACCAGCTCCGCCATTTTTTCCATATGAGCGTAAACGCCCTTTGAGTCTTTGAAGAAATAATAGTGGCGCAAGTGATTTAGCTTGTCAGGCCCGATGGTCTGCATGGAGAGCCTTTGGCGAATATGCTCGCAGTTGGACTCCGAGCTGGCCATGGCCGCCATGCCCGCGCCGGAGAAGCTGACCTTGGAAAATGACGCGAACACGTACGGTCTGTGCGGATGCCCCGCTTTTTCGCACTCGCGCACGATATTCGGGATCACGGGCCGTCCGCCCTCGAACTGATGGACGCAATAGGCGTTGTCCCAGTATATGCGGAAATCATCGGCGGCGGTTTTCATTCCGGCGAACCGCAGCACCGTTTCGTCGGAATACACGCAGCCGTCGGGGTTGGAGAAAACCGGAACGCACCATATGCCCTTGATAAGCGGGTCGGTGGCCGCGAGCTTCTCTACCGTGTCCATATCCGGCCCGTCGGGCGTCATGGGCACGGGGATCATCCCAACCCCCAGATACTCGCATATCGAGAAATGGCGGTCATACCCGGGCACGGGGCATAAAAATTTAACGTCGCCCTGCTTCGACCACGGCGCCCCGCCGTGCGCCCCGTGCAGCATATTGGCCGCCACGTTGTCGTACATGAGGCTCAGGCTGGAGTTCCCGCCGACTATGACCTCCTCGGGCCTAAGCTCCAAAATCTCCGAAAAGATGTCCTTTACCTCTTTTATGCCCTCAAGGCCGCCGTAATTGCGGCAATCCACGCCGCCCGGCGAGGTGTAGCCGGGCAGAGGGCCCAGCATCCCTTGGGAGAGATCCAGCTGGTCCTCCCCCGGCTTCCCTCTGGACATGTCCAGCTTCAGCCCTTTGGCCTTGAACTCCTCGAATTCCGCGCGGCACGCCGCCAGTTCCGCCTCCCGCTCCTGTTTTGTCAGCTCTCTGTACGCTTTCATCTTTATATCCTCCATGAATTATTCTTTAATTTATAGTATTTTCTCCAATATCTTCAGATTATCTAAATTAGCCGCGAACATATCAAAATCTTTGTCATTATGAAGCAGGAAAAAATTATTTTCTATGGCTATCAGTGAAATAAGAATATCAATTGAACTTCTGAGTGTAACACCCTTACGGCGCAGTTCATAATACAAACGCGCCGCTTTTTCATATGTTTCCACCCTTTCCGGCAAAAAATAAACTGTCAGCGTTGAAAGATAATCCTTCAGAAGGCCGTACTCGTTTTCATTTTTGGCTCCCTGCAATATTTCCTGAACCGTATATGAAGCTATCCCGTACGGCAGATTTCGCTTTAGTACGGACTCGAAAACAATTGTTTTCGGATTCTCATCACCTTTGAGGAAATCAATTATAACCGACGAGTCTACTATAATCACAAAGTATCCTCCCTCATAGCCTTATAATCATAGCCGTCGGCGAATTTGATTTTCCCCTTTAAGTCCATCAAATTTTTACGTGAGTGATTGGCGACAAACTCGCTAAGCGCCCTTTCTACAACTTCCTTTTTAGTCTGAAGCCCGGAAAGGTACATTGCTTTCTGCATAATACCGTCGTCAATAACTATGTTTGTACGCATTTATCATACACCTCCTGATACACATTGTATCGTGTATAGACGCCGCTGTCAACCCCTAACTGTCAAAAGCATCCCGGCGTTCGGGGGAACGGTATTGAATCACGTATATTGGCGATACCCGTCACATACATGACCATGCGCTCCAGCCCCAGCCCGTAGCCCGCGTGGCGCGTTGTGCCGTACTTTCTGAGGTCCAAGTACCAGCCGTAATCCCCAGGATCAAGCCCCGCCTCCGCTATGCGCTCCAGCAGCTTGTCATAGCGCTCCTCCCTCTGCGACCCGCCGATCAGCTCGCCCACATACGGTACGAGCAGGTCCGCGGCGGCGACGGTTTTCCCGTCGTCGTTAAGGCGCATATAAAACGCCTTTATCTCCTTGGGGTAGTTTATCAGAAACACGGGCTTTTTGCATATCTCCTCGCAGATATAGCGCTCATGCTCGGTCTGCAAGTCCATCCCCCACTTGACGGGGTACTCGAAGCTGTTCTTGACCGGCTCTAAAAGCTCTATCGCGCGGGTGTACTCCATGCGCTCAAACTCGGCGTCAGCCACGGCGCTAAGCCTTTCGATGAGCGTGCTGTCAACGAATTGGTTCAGAAACTCCATCTCGAACGGGCATGTTTTCAGCACGTGGCGTATTATGTGCTTTACAAGCCCCTCGGCGTTGTCCATGTCGCCCGCCAGATCGCAGAACGCCATCTCCGGCTCTATCATCCAGAACTCAGAGGCGTGGCGCGGCGTGTTGGAGTTCTCGGCCCTGAACGTGGGCCCGAACGTATACGTCCCGCCGAACGCCTGGGCGAACGTTTCGGCCTCCAGCTGTCCCGAGCCTGAGAGATTGGCGGGCTTGCCGAAAAAGTCAGTCTTTGAGTCGGGCGCCGAAATTTTGAACATCGGCGCGCCCTCGGCGTCGGAGCCGGTGATTACCGGCGTATGGGCATAGACGAAGCCCAGCGAGTGAAAATAGTCGTGTATGGCAAAACTCACCTCGCCGCGTATCCTGAACACCGCCTGAAAGATGTTCGCGCGCGGGCGTAGATGCGAGATCGTGCGCAGATACTCCAGCGTGTGACGCTTTTTTTGCAGCGGGTAATCGGGATGCGACGGTCCCTCCACCTCTATGGATTCGACCGCCAGCTCAAAGGGCTGGCGCGCCTCCGGCGTATTGACAAGACGCCCCGTGGCTATAAGGGCCGCGCCTATATTCAGCCGCCTGACCGTTTCAAAGCATGGGTTATTGCCGTCTATCACAAGCTGGCAGGTCTTTATCACCGAGCCGTCGGACAGCTCGACGAACGCGAAAGCCTTGCCGTCGCGCACCGAGCGCGCCCAGCCTTTCAGCGTTACCGTTTGACCCTCAAGTTTTTCATGCCCGCCGTACAGCGCTTTAATCGTCGTCGTCATGGAAATACCCCCTAACAAACGCTTTCATGGCATTATACACCGGACTTGCCGCCGCCGTCAATATTTTTTTACAGGCCGCAATATATGGCAATAAACGACGCGCGGTGTACCATATAATTTAAGCTGCCCGCTGCGGGGCGGCCGCTGGCCGTCCGAGGCTAAGGAGGTTATACGAATGAAACTGAGCTACACCAAATCCAGCGACGCGCTGACGGTAAAGATCGCGGGCGAGATCGACCATCATACGGCACAGAGCCTGCTCGCGTCGCTGTCTGCGCTGCTGGACACCCAGCATCCGCTGTCCATCATTCTGGATTTTTCCGGGGTGGGGTTTATGGACTCGTCCGGCATCGCCGTCATACTCAACTGCTCACGCCGCATGAAGGAGCTGGGCGGCAGGCTTGAGATCGTTTCGGTCTCCAGTCAGGCGCGGCGTGTGTTTTCCACCGTGGGGCTGGACAAGCTGATGAGAATATCATACGGAGGTACATATGAAGATAACAAATGAGATGAAGCTCACGCTTCTCAGCCGCTCCGTCAACGAGAGCCTCGCGCGCACCGTCGTCGCCGCGTTCGCCGCGCAGCTCGACCCCACGCTGGACGAGCTGGGCGACCTGAAAACAGCAGTCAGCGAAGCCGTCACAAACTGCATAGTACACGCCTATCCCAACGGTCTGGGGCGCGTGCTGATAACCGCTAAAATCTATGACGGCGACATTATCGAGATCATTGTGCGCGACACCGGCTGCGGGATACCCGACGTTGAGCAGGCGCGGCAGACACTGTTCACGACCGGCGGGGCCGAGCGCTCCGGTATGGGCTTTACCATCATGGACAGCTTTATGGACTCCCTGAAGGTGCGCTCGACTGTGGGTAAAGGCACGACGGTGACGATGCGCAAACGCCTGAACGCGCGCTACAGGAGCGCGCCGCGTTGAGTTCTGCGTCCACAATCGAGCTGGTCAAAGCGGCGCAGGGCGGCGACAAAAACGCCTGTGAACAGGCGCTGCTTGAAAACGCGGGGCTTATCTGGAGCGTCGCGCGGCGCTACTTCGGACAGGGCATAGACCCCGACGACCTATATCAGCTGGGCTGTCTGGGGTTTTTGAAGTCCGTTCAGGGCTTTGACGAATCATACGGCACGCAGTTCTCGACGTATGCCGTGCCTAAGATCGCGGGCGAGATACGGCGGTTCCTGCGCGACGACGGCATGATAAAGGTGTCGCGCGGGCTAAAGGAACGCGCCCGAGGCGTGCGGATGTCGCGCGAGGCGCTGACCGCGAAGCTGGGGCGCGAGCCGACGCTGTCGGAGATAAGCGGGCATTGCGGGCTGGCGGTCGAGGACATCGCCGCGTGCGAGCTGGCGGTCAGCCCGGCCGAGAGCCTGCAATATGTTTCAGGTGCCGGAGTAACGCTGGAATCCGTCCTGAGCCTTGACAGCTGCGAGGAGCGCGTAACGGAAAACCTCGCGCTCAGGCAAGCCGTCGAGAAGCTGCCCGAACGCGAGAGACAGGTTATATTTTTGAGGTTTTATAAGGGCCTGACGCAGGATAAGACCGCGAAGGTTATCGGCACGGGGCAGGTGCAGGTATCGCGGATAGAGCGCGCGGCTTTGAAAAAATTGCGGGAGCTGTTGGCGTAGGGGCGGTGGCTTTATTGGATGTTGCTGAATGTGATAATGCTCTGCTCCCGCGTGTACGCCGTTTTCGGGCTGAATGTCAGCGGGCTGGGGTTTGTGCTGCCCATTATGCCGTTTGCGCGGACAAAGTTGATACCGTCTACCGCCCAGCTTGACGCCGCGCCTATGTCCGTGTACCCTTGGTCAATGACATTACCGACGTTCATGCCCGCCACGCGGCAGACATTACGGATAAGTGTAGCCGCCATTTCGCGGTCAAAGCCGCCGTTCGGGTTGAAAACGCCCGGCGCGGTTGTGGTGGGCGCGGTCGCGCCGCTGATTATGCCCAGCGCATAGGCCGCCAATATGTCGGGGTCAGAGGTATCGCTGAAAGCGTCCTGTCTGCGCTCTAAGCCACTCTCAATCAGTAAAGCGTTGATGGTTTTGCCCGTCTTATACTCCAGCCACTTCACCGCAAGGCGGCAGAACTCAGCGCGGGTGATAGTATCGGTGTAGCTGTTCTGCAAGTCGGCGGGGACAAAACCTTTGGCTATCGCTGTTGTGAGGTCCGCGCGCGCCCATGAGCTGGCGGAATCAAGGCCGGGGGTGCCGGGGGCGGGAGTAGGAGCGGGAGTTGGCTCCGGCGCCGGCGCGGAAAAGTCGTGAAAAGCGCGCAGTACGGGGTATCCGTTGTTCACATCGGGCTTGAAGCCCCAAGTATTGGTGAAATCCCAGCCGGAGAATGAGGATTGCTGTTTCATTTGCGCGGTGGTGAGGGAGGATGCAGAGTCTATACCATTACCTACACCTCTCTTGCTATTGTTATAGACCTGTTCTTCTCCTACCATTTGACTGCTGTCTGTATTCCAAAATGAGTTATTGATGTTTCCGTCGCTTTGACCACATATCCCTCCCACATAAGCAAACCCAGTAAGTCTGAATTCGGAACGGGGAATAGCTTTTACCGACCCCGTGTTGTAGCTGGTAGATATAGAAGCTGCTGCGGCATTAAATCCGCATAATCCCCCAGCATATGCACCACCCGCAGAGCAGGCTTCGCTTGTTATAGAGCCTGTATTATAACTTGTGCTGATAGAGGCGGTGGGTTCATTATAACCGCTTAGGCCTCCTGAATATGCGTATGTTCTGTAAGCTGACCTTGCTACTGAGGAGCTTATTAATCCAGAATTATAGCTCCCGCCAATGGAAGCGCCCGAAGCATTAAAACCGCATATTCCCCCTGCATATGCAAGGTATCCGTTAGTAACAGGAGCATTTACAGACCCTGTATTATAACTGTTGCTGATAATCGCACCGACTGCATTATAAGCGCTTACCCCTCCGGCATATGTATCATAAATTGCACCTTCAGCGTTTATAAGGCCCGAGTTGTAACAATCCCT
>Ga0099364_10003254_pt1 | contig 25280 bp, 24 predicted proteins | sample TergutTh196P3_FD_73070 | JGI IMG/M metagenome (GOLD analysis project Ga0099364, IMG submission 73070) | Microcerotermes parvus P3 segment gut microbial communities from Pointe-Noire, Republic of the Congo - Th196 P3 | ecosystem: Host-associated > Arthropoda: Insects > Digestive system > Gut ...
CAGGAAAAAATCAATACCGAATACCATCTTTTTCTTCTATCTTTTTTTGAGGTTTATCCGACATTAAATGTACAACGCAGATATTTACAGTGCTATTACAGAGCGCCATTATTAATTCGCTAATGTATGTCCCTACACCAAATACAGTAGATTTACCTGATGAGTAAAAGAAAATATATAGATTCATTATAATGAGGAATTAAGAGTTACAAAAGATACATCCATGATACTTTTGTCTGCAGGAGTGCTGTTAACCGTAACAGGCCTTCGCCTGCATATCCGGTAAGAAGTCCCATGGCAGCAGGCGCTTTGTCATGCTCAAAATCAGGAATTTGTTTTAAATTGATTATTGAACTTGCTGTAATATTGTTATCAATGTTATCCTGAAAATCATTGTTTAAATATTTACTGCGTTGATACATTCGAATGATATTGCCTGTTGCAGACTCGCCAAAACGGGAGAAACTTCGGCGGATATCGACCGAATGCAAATTCCATTCCCGGCATCGTTTCAAAAGTCCCATACAACGATCAAAGCCAAATATTTTTTGTAAGTCATGCAAAAAACAATATACATCAGTTTGTTCTTCTGCAGGAATATCCGGTAATTTTTCTTCAATCCTCTCTGTTATACATAATAAACATTTTCGTGCTTGCGCTGATGGCTCTTGGTAACGCAATCGTGAAATCCAATACCGCCCATATCCTGTTAATCCATCATACTGACTGAAATCCTGCCAAGGGTCGTACATCACGGCACGAATCATTCGTTGATCAAAATCTTCTAAAATGTCATCTTCTATGTTTAAACAATTATTTCGAATCAGGTAATCAATGCCCACACCGATACCTGCTATCCCTTTTTCATAATCTGCCGGACTGTTGATATGTAGTTGATTCAATATTTCACCAATCAAATCCATCGCATAATTAGCAAACAACTCATTGCCGGTATACTGTGCATAATGAAAAAAGAAAACCGCAATCCCCATTTTACCATACACCAAACCCGGGCATTCCGTTAAAGTTCCATTAATCAATAGCATATCTCCAATCTGCCGCAATTCTTGTTCTATCTGTGTTTTATTAACCACTAATCACTGTTTTTGTGCTTTGCAATCATAATCACCGGATTATCTTCTTCGTCCATTTCAGCAGCAATTTCTTTCAATCTGCCTTGCAATTGCCCTTTTTCGTATGCTTCAACAAGTTGGTAGGCTTCCAATATATCCCAAAATGCGACTTCGTCATTGACAGGTCTTTTTGTCATATCTACAGTTTTTCCGTTGAAATCATTATTGAATACGGTATATTCGTAAACCATCTTTTCATGACTGTCGTACATCAGTTTTTTCGGCAAGGAAGGACTATCAATGGTAGGGTCGTATTCCATTTTTTGGCTTTCCATAAAATAGTACCTGTTGGTAAAAACGCCCGGAAAAAGAAATACTTCCGGAGTCATAGAGTGAATAGATGGCGTTCTTACAATAAACGGCGTCATCGTGTGGTCAGGTAAATAACTGAAAATAGTATCTGAGGATGGTGAAGTAAGAATCCAATTACCATTATGTTTGATTACCGGAAAGAATAGGGCGCTTATACTCATACCTCCCACCCTCAACTTGGCTAACTTCTGTTGTTGGTATGGAATTTCAATTTGTTTGACAATGCTTCCATCCTGCTTGGAAAATATAAAAAATGTTTCATTTTTTCTTTTCTCGTCTATAAAAATTCTAAAATCATTGCAAATCAAATTATCTCTATCATAGGCATAAAAGAATTCATACAAAAAGCCTTCCTTCTGTTTGAAACTTCTCCTAAAATTTCCGTATAAGTCATATACAAGGATTTTCCCCGAATCATAAGCGTCGTTGACATACATTTCATGTTTATCCTCATCAAGATACATCGTTTGAACAGTTCCATATTCTTCGGGACCTTGCCCCCTTCTATTTATCTTTCTTAAACCTGCCCCATTTTTTCTATCAAAGATAAAAAGATCTCCATCGTGGATTCGATTTCTTACTATGATGATATCCTTACCAATAGCTTGCACGTGACTCTGAGTGACAAATTCGTCATTTGTTTCCAATGCAATGTATTCCACCTCCATAAAGTCCTGAAGAATCAGTTCCTTTTTAGGATAACTTCTCGTAACATCAACTGTGATAAATTCATCGGTTGATTGGTTTCCTCTTCCGCATCCTGTCATAACCAACAGGATTATTGGCAAAATCAGATTTGATCTTTTCATATTTATTGAAATTTAATGATTACAAAGAGACTCATTTTTTGTTATTGACTAAGGATGATTTTCAATGCAATTACTCAGTTATTCTGTTATTTATTTACATGGCAAAGGTTAGGACGCCCAATGGCTATTTCATAGTCTGACGGAGGTGGACAAAGCCATTGATAAATACAGGTATTGCATGGCGCTTGATCGCGGATACGAAACCATGATTGGCCTTTTTCTACTTCTTTGGATACTATTTCATGAATGCTGTGTGTATAGATGTTACCTAATGCTTCATGGTTTACATTGGCATACGCATCTCCATTAGACATAATATTGATTTTTCCAAAGTCATAAATATTCATTGACTGGCGGGAAAAAAAATCTTTGATAGACATGGGTGTAGACAAAATATCTTCTTTGGTGAGAAAAACGTTTTCCTCAAAAAAATCAATATTTTCTCCAGTAAAAACTGTATTCAACCGGTATTTTGTAATTTCGAACCGATCGATAAGTTCTTCAAAATATTGATAATCTTCTAAGGATGATACATAAAATACATATATAAACGGCAACGTTTGATTGAGCAGTAGTTGCCTTGCATTTTTCCATTGTTGCATGTCAATAGGGAAATGGACAAATATATTGTAAAAGAAATTATTTTTGAAATACGGTTGTAATTCTATCAAATTTTTATAAGAACTCTGTATATTCTTTGGTGAAGGATGTTGATCTAAATAAGAAAGGAGTTCAATATATTTTGGCACATCCTTTATATTTCCAATAATGTTAAATATTGGAATTCCGGGAATTGATTGCAAGAAGGGAATCAAAGTTGTTGTGTTGCTGGTATTATCTACATTGATGCTGATTTCAGATAGATTATCCAAAACATTTTTATATTGAGAAAAATTATGCTTTTTATATAATTCATGTTTCTCAAAATAATTAAAGTAAGGCATCAATTGAACTGGTTTGCTCTTGGATAATGTAATATCAATTATATCACCCATATACTTTTCGCGAAGTTCCTCGATAAATGCGTTGATGTTTTTGTTTTGATATTTCTCATCCTTTAATAAAACAACACCACAATTTTCTTTTTGAAGCGTTTCCCGTAACAGTTCAATTACCTCCATTTGATTTGATTCGATCGTTGCACCATCGAGGGTATTATACAATAAAGCGCATTGATTGGTGGTACAAACATAGACGTATGGTTCTATTGTGAACCAATAATCGGCAGTAGTCTTTTGGGATATCATTCTTCGATTATTACATTTTCTAATATTTGGGAAAAATCATCCGGATATTTTTCCAAGAAAGAAAAAACACGATATAATTTATTTTGGAAAGCCTTTTGATCATAAAACCATTCACAAACAAACTCTTCTGTATTCGATTTGTCTATATTTTTGATATGAAACAGACATATACCACAAAATTTATAGGCATAACAGTATTGGCAAACTTGTTTAACATGATTCAAATATGAATTGTATTTTTTTGTAATTTCATGGATATCAATGTTTACATTTTGATCCACATTTCCCATGGAAAATTTAAAGTTAATTCTTTCACACGGCAGCAATTTATTGCGGGTTGTTAAATATATTTTTTTCTCAAATGGCCAACAAGTGCTTGTTGGGAAATGTTTTTCTTCATCATACAACAAGGGAGTTATATGTGATATATAAAAATTGATGGATAAGTATTTCAAGAAGTCAGTTAGTTCCTTATATGACACTAATTCATTGTGAGGGAACTGATTGAATTCTTCCTGCTGGTACTCATCTTCACTTTGTCTCTTACTATGATACATTTTGTCATGAAGAGTTTTTTTATCAGGATTGGTATCATTTAATGATAGTTCTGATATTCTTGGAATTTTATGATATCGAGTATAAATAAACTCATATATGTCTTTTACTGAATTCCGATTATGCAAAATGGCATTGAAATTTAAAGAATTAGTAAAATATTCCGGATAATTTCTTTGGATCATATCCATATTTTCGATTACTTTCCGAAAAGAATTTTTTTTGTTTTTCGCAAAAGTTCTATAACTATGGCCCTTTTCATTACCATCTAAACTAATTAATAATCTGAAATTATTTTCAACTAAAAAATGAATGTGTTTGTGGATCAATGTAGCATTGGTTGTCATGGAATATCCAATATCCAACTCTTTTTCAGATTTTAATTGATTGACAACTTCAACTATCTGTTTGATAAAATCTGCATTTAAAAGTGGTTCACCTCCGTAAAAACCAATGTATAGCTTATTTTTTTTATTTTTTGGTTTTAGATCAAAAATATACTTTAATAAAATTATCGCATATTGGATATTAATGTTTTTAAAATTCCTTGCATCAAATCCTTCATATAATTCCCCAAATGCACAATATGAACAATTCAGATTGCAACAATCCGTCACTTCAAATACGATCTGCCTGACTTGCATAGTTGTGGCTTTTACCATTGATTCCTCCAAAGTTCCAAAATTAGCTAATTTTGGCTTTGAAAAAAAATTATGGTTACTCAAATATGCATATTTCCCCAAATAATACGGGTCAGCATCGGTTGTTTTTTTATGAGCCTTTTTAATTTCCGGATGTATTAATATTGACAATCTAGATTGGTCATCATATATATATGAATTGTTGTTTTCTGTTGTGTGAATTAATGATTGTATCATGACCATTTAGTTAATATTTAAATTGACAACCGATAATATGCTTATCGGTTGTCAATAGTTACTGTACATTCCATATGCACATCATAGTTATTCACAAAAAACCTTATATGAATAGCTACGTTCAACATCTGTTGTCTCTGTTTCCTTGATATTCCCAACCATCTTCCCACGAATCATCACTGCCGCATCCACAACCTTTACATTGGCAATAAGTACCTCCTTTTACAGCATTCATTGCACGCTTTTCCAATTCATCTTTACTAAGCTGATTCAGTTTCATTTTTTTAAGTGTTTTCATTTTTTTTTAAATAAATTATTAATAATTATTGAATTCATTACAAAGAAAAAAACATAATTTCTAAGTTCCAAATGTTATTTGTTTATTTTAAGTATTTTTGTATATAATTAACTTTAATTAGGTTGGTATTGTAATATATTAACATTTTTTCATCGTTTTGCAACTACTCAAGCTTTACTTTTTATTAACAAAAAATATTTAAATAATATCAACTATGCAACTTTTTTTTGATTTTCTTAAACGGAACTCAGGTTTATAATTCAGTTATTTTCCGGCTTTTTGGAAAATTCCACAATTTCAATTTTATCCGCAAAAGCACATAACGCGGGGACGCTTTGATTTTCCTGATTTTTCCCCATTTTTGCGTATGGCGTTCCTGTGACAATGACCGTAGTAAATTTTTTAAGGTAATCCATAATTTTAGGTTCTTCTTCCCCCTTTGTGTTTTGGGTTACGTCCAATTTCGGCGCATCATGTCCTTTGCCTATTTCAAATAGCGAAAAAGAAATAAAGTTACCTCTGTCGGATTTTACAAACCTTGCATCCGCAAGTAATTTTCCTGAAAAAATAATCGTGTTCATTTTTTTAAAATTTTGAAGTGAATACTATTGATTTATATTTAATTGATTGATTGCATTTTCTATTTCCTTACGCGCTTCCTGCATGATTTGTTGGATGTAGTTCAGTATGGGTAACGGATCTATGCTTTTGCCGTCATAACTCATTTGAAAATGCAGATGTTCGCCGGTACTCCGTCCGGTACTTCCCGATACGCCGATAGGTTGTCCTGCTTCGACGGCCTCTTTCGCGCTTACCAATCGTTGGAAAAGATGCGCGTAGGTAGTTACAAATTCGCCGTGTTCCACTTGTATAAATTCCCCAAAGGTTCGGTTTTTGCCGGATTTGATTACTTTCCCCGGCATGATGCTGTATATATAATTAAAATCTGCGTCCAGGTCGATTCCTTTATGAAATGTTCTTTTTCCGGTAAACGGATCTGTTCGATAGCCATACATTGAATTGACCTTCATATCGTCTATCGGTAAAGCCAGATTTTTACTTCTGTTCATTCCGTTTAAAATGTATTTTTCGTTTTCATTTATATGGATGGCATCTACTTCCTGCATTTGTATGGGTATACCTGATTCCATATTTTGTCTGGTTTCCTCGATTATCCTGTCCGTTTCCATTGCTTGAACCTTATCTTTCGACCACAACGTATTAAATTGTGCATGAACAGATAAACAATCTATCAGAAAAAAAAGCACGGCCAATACATAAGTTTTTGCTTGTTTTATATTCATATTTCGGATATATTGTTTAACTTTGCGGCAAAGATATTTAAAATTTCAATATTAAACAAATTTATGGAAAGATTTTCGTTTCAGGATATACCGTATCAGGAACTTGAACTTATCGGGATGACGAAAGAAAAAGTGATGGATTTAGATCATATCAATCTGACGCGGCTTTTAAGCGGGCAGAGAACCGATTTGATGCGCTTTTCCTTTTATGAGCATGGGAAACCATATTCGTTTGATGGGAAGTTACTTTTAGAGCGAGGCGAACAAAACAGCGTGAAAGCGTTTGTCGTTCCTGTCAGAAAACAAATTCAAAATGATTACAACCTGACGAATGCCGAACTTGTCAAATTGTACTGCGGTAAATTAGTAAATAAAAATATTGACGGTCATCGTCATATTTTGCAACTTGACCGTGAAACAAACGAAATCGTTAAGGCTAAAACAAATGCAATCAATATGCCTTTTCAACTTTCGCCGGCTGACAGGGAAAAGTATTTGCAAGGCAAAAGCGTAGTTGTCGAAAATGGAAACGAAAAACGTTCCGTAAGAATGGATTTGCTTAATGGCAAGGGCTTTTCGGTGGATGGCGAAACCGTCCGGCTAAGATACATCGGCACCCATTTTACGGAAACCGATTTACCAATGGTAAACCTGTCAAAATATAACCTTACCGATAACGAAATTCAACGCATGTTAGACGGATATAAAAGCGGCTTGATAGATTTCCCGGATGGCGCCACAGGCAAGTTGGATTTGGTGCGTAATGAAGACAGAACAGTATCCCTGCAATCTTTTCCTGTTAAAAACGAATTGAACAACGATTTGCATTTGTCTGCACAACAAATTGAAAAACTTAAAAAAGGCGAAACGGTTGCCGCTCATGTCAATGGACAAATGTTCATTTGTCAGTTGGATAGGGAAACAAACGATTTGCTGCGCCGTCCGATGGCGCATGTTGTTCCGGATACTGTACGCGGCGTTCATCTTACGCAATCGGATAAGGATAAATTGATAAACGGCGAATCCATAGCGCTTATCAATAAACAGACCGGGGAAAGTATCAACGCAAGGCTCAATCTGAATCATAAACAGGGAATTGAAATTAAAGATGATTCACATACACTGAAATTAGTATATGCTGCCGGCACGAAAGCGAAAGAAACGCTTTACAAAGTTTTACCAAACAAAATCAAACGAGATAAGTTTTTAACCCGCAATAATCTCAATGTAAAAGATTTGGCAAACTCTGCAAGAGCGGCGTTTGATGAAAGGCAAAAATTTTATTTCGACTATCATAATCCGGGGGTAATGGGTTATATACAAACGGACTTAAACAGAGCGGAATTTATGGCGTTTTCTCAAAGCCAGCAAACGGCATTATCAATAAAAGTTTAATTATTAATAATTATATCTATGGAACTTAAAGAATTACAAAACATGAATTATGATGAACTTGTACAGTTGCATCAAAGCGGAGAGATTGATACACTACAGTTTGTAATGGCGAATGGCGAAATGGCTGAAATGTTTGAAAACAGTTGTACGTTTTATAACTTGAATCCAACCGAAGAGATTGCCAGACAATGGCTTGATAATCACTCCAACACCCTTGATTCAAGTCTTACTGATGTGTTGGAATTAACCGAAGGTGAATTCTAAAACGGTATATCATGGCTTCTAAACAACTCAATAATAAGGCGCTTGAAAAATTTGCCGAACTGATGATTGAAAAAATCCAGCAGGTTAGCGATAATTGGCAAAAACCCTGGATTACAAATACAGTCGGCAAGCCGCGCAATGCTATCACCAATCGCCCATACAGGGGCTTTAATGATTTAATGCTTTACTTTGAAAGTGAACGCAAAGGATATGCTATGCCTGCTTATTTAACGTATAAACAAGCAATGGATGTCGGCGCACATGTTAAAAAAGGAGAGAAAAGTAGTTCGGTTGTTTATTGGCTTCGTGATTATGTTGAAAAAGATAATCCAAAGAAAAAAATCAATGCGGATGAATATGTCAAACTTTCGGATGCAGAAAAGGAAAACTATAAGCAAAGATTAGTCTTAAAAGATTTTGCCGTATTTAACGTTGCTCAAACTTCTATCCCTGAAGAAAAGCCGGAACTTTATGAGAAAATTAAAAGTCGGTATTCTTTTGTAAAACTGAATGACGAAAACGGAATGGTCAAATCGCCGCCCTTAGATGATATGCTTGAAAATCAATTATGGCTTTGCGCTATCGAATGTAAACAAAGCAACAGAGCCTTTTACCGTCCATCTGAAGATTTAATTACCGTACCTTTAAAAGCACAATTTAAAGATGGTGAAAGTTTTTATTCCACAATGCTGCACGAAATGGCACATTCTACCGGTGCGGAAAGCCGACTTAACCGAACAAAAGGACTTGTATTCGGTGATGACAAATACGCAAAAGAAGAACTTGTGGCCGAATTAACAGCTGCCGTAACCGCTGCTACATTGAATATTTCAACAAGCATCAAAGAAGAAAATGCCCAATATCTTAAAAGTTGGCTGGAAAGTTTGAAAACTGAACCCAATTTTATTTTAACGTTGCTTACCGATGTAAACAAGGCTTCCAATATGATTGTGGATGTTGTTTCGCCGGAAGTTGAACAAGCACAATCAGAAAGCGTACAGTTCAAACCTTCAGCAGAAAAAACGGAAGAAATTAATGTTTTCGGTTTAGAAAAAGGGAAAATATATACCTTTGGAGGAGATAACAAACAAATTCAATTTACAGGCGCTATGGCAGGCGGGTATCTTCATTTTAAATATGTGGATAGCGGTAAGACCTTTCAACTTTTGACGAACGGAAAGCCGCCTAAAGGAATTAAACCATTCCCAACAGAGGATAGCGATATTCACATGGAGCACGAAAATGCCGGCGAGCGAAAACAATTGTTTGCTTTCAATGAAATACCCAAAGAAGACTTAAAACAAATCGGAGTTAAAATGACCGACCTTTCCGAAGTGGATAAAATGAAATTGTTGAGCGGAAAAGAAACGAAGGCAATATCTGTTGTAACAAAAGGGGAAAAACAAAAAGCAACACTTCAACTGTTGCGTGCAGAGGATAATACGGTTTCTCTTGCTATAAAGGTCGAGCAGGAGGCGCAAAAATTAAAAAAGGGGATTAGAAGATAAAAAAATGACAACGTACAGGGAATACAGGGATAGAGTATCCATTTTGCAGGTGGCGGAAACGTTAGGATATAAACCGGTGAAAGGGAAATTTACCAAAGCACGGCCTGTATTAAGGGATGCCGCAGGGGATACTATTTTGGTAAAAAATCCGACAAACCCTTCGACACAGCTGTATTGGAACTTGGGCAATAACAGCGAATATGGCAGCGTGATAGATTTTGTGAAGAATAATATTTCCCGCTTTAATCAACAGGGTAAAAATGAGATTGACAGCATTAATAAAATTCTGTCTTCCTTTTGCGGCATCGCCTACGATAATACAAAATATCTGAATCAAACAATTAATGAACACAAGGTTTTTAGCGAAAAAGATTATACATCCTCCACTCCATCGGTGAGAGACTTGCATTATCTGACTAAAGAAAGGAATATAAGCCCCGAAACGATTGATACATTTTTACCGTTTATTCGATTGGTAGCACAACATGCATTCAAAAATGTTGCATTTCCTTATACGATTGCCAATAAAGATAATATCGTCAGAGGATATGAGTTGCGGAACTACGGCGGGTTCAGGTCGTTCTCGGAAGGCGGCGATAAAAACAATGCGGCTTGGGTAGCCGACTTTTCAGATATGAAATGCGAAGTAAATAAAATATTTTTCTTTGAATCTGCCATTGACGCTCTGTCTTTTTACGAAATAAAACCTGTCCCTTTTGAATTGGATAAGACGGTGTTTGTTTCTTCAGGCGGATATCCAACCAATAATCAGTTTTTGAATGTACTGAACGCTTATCCGAATACCCAAAAAGTATATGGATGCCATGATAATGACCTGTCCGGACATCTGTTTGATATTCAACTTGCTTGTGTTTTCGACGGACATACGTTGCTCAAACGAAAAAACGCCGACAAAGTAAGTTTTTCCGTTAATAATATAACGTTTGATATAAACAGCGATAAAGTAAATCTTCAAAGTTTTATAAAAAAAAGCGGTCTGGAATTAAGAGCAAATCCACTGAAACCCAATCTGTACAAAGATTGGAACGAAGCATTGAAAGAAAAAAATATTCAAAGTGCAGTGAAAAAACCGGTTTTTAAAGTGAAATAACCAATGTATTCAAACTATGAGCGACGGAAGTAACGAAATAACACAAATGCAGGAAGATATTGCAGGATTATTCAAGGAATTGGTGAAGTTAAATTCAAACGCATACCTTTCTCATAAAAAAACAGGCTACCAATTTGACGAAAACGAAGTCCCCAAAGATAAATTAAAGCAAATCGGGATTGAATGGGATGACCTTTCAGCAGTGCAAAAAAATGACCTGTTGAAAGGAAGGGAAACATCGGCCGTAACTGTAATCCGGATTGAAAACGGCAAAAAAAAATATACACGGGAACATCTTCAATTGTCAAGGTTGGGCGCAAATTCGGCAGAAATCATGTTTCGACAACAGAATCAAGCGGGTTTAAGGAAAAAAAATCAATTTAAGGTTTAAGATATGATAACCCTACAACCTACTTTACGATATTGGTTAATGACGAATGCATTATGGGTGATTGTCATTTCCCTTTTGTTCTTGACGGTACTAATTTTGCGGCTTGAATGGTATTTGAAGTATTTTTTAGGTATTGTAGCCATGACGCTTGTACTGCTTACAGGTTGGAATTATCTTGTTTTGAGGAATATATATTATATCATAGATATAGAACAAATTATCATTAAAAGGGGCGTATTCAATCGGACGACTGATTATATGGAGTTATACCGTGTCTATGACTATCAGAAGTCTCAAAATATTATCGAGGCTGCATTGGGATTGATGAACGTAGCCCTTTTATCGCGGGATTTAAGCAACCCGAAAGTTATCTTTATGGGGATAGCTGATGACGACAATGTGATTCCTTTAATCAGGCAGAGAGTTGAAACAGAAAAACAGCGAAAAAATGTAGTTGAATTTAATAATCCGTTTGGAGGGTTTGTATAAAATTTGGTAGAATAGTAAAATGGTGATACTTATTAAAATAAATAAAGATTATGGAACAAATAGCAATGCCGGATGGTTATCAACCATCCAATGAGCTGCAACAAAGGTTGTACCGTTACATTATGGATTATCATCCCTACATGGAGGAAGATAATAAACAGGAAATGATAGCGTTTATCGTTCAACGCGCACAATCCGCAAAGTCTGCATATAAAAACGCAAGTGATGAAGGGAAAGACGGTATTCAATGTTTAGGGGCTGCAAATGAAGTGTTATATGCCGGGTTAGAGTTTTCACCAATCACGTACCTGATTGAAGTGTGTGTTGATACGAAAGGTTATGAAATGGATAAAAAGGAAGCCTGTGAGATTTACCGCAATCCCGAAGTAAGGGCAATATTTGATAAATACCCACGCGATATTGAAGGAGATGATAAAGAATCTCTTTTGGTGGAAGAACTTATACCGTTCCTGAATAAATATGAAGGTAAGGGGGAAGGAGTTGATTACAAACATATAGATGTTTTTTAATAATTAATAATTGAAAAGAAATGGATTTGAATGCTGAATTTAACATTGTCCGAAGTACGGAAGAATATGTGTACATTATTGATTGCGATACATTAGGGAAGGAATCTGTAACCAATGATGCACTGAATGTAGTCTCTGTTTTACACGAAATTTATGAGTTGGGCAATAGACGGTTGATATACAGGGACAGTGAGGGGCGAATAGACGAAATTTTACATAAAAACGGTAAATTTATAGATTTTTCGCCGGGTTATAAAGGAATAACGGATGATTTAGAAAAGTATTAATCTGTACGAATGGCGACAAGCAGGGATAAACTGACCGCGAATATTGATGCTATTGAAATCGCGTTGAAACTTGGAAAGGACAAGGCAACGCCGGAACAGCGTCTTATTCTTCAACAATACGCCGGTTTCGGCGACCTTAAATGTATTTTGTTAGACCCAACTAAACCTGAAGAATTTTCTAAGTCGGAACAGCATTTAATACCTCTTGTGCAGCGTTTGCACGACGTTGTTCAGGGAAACGCGCCCAATCAGTTTGATGTATACATTAATTCGTTAAAAGAAAGCGTATTAACTTCATTTTATACGCCGAATGAAATTGTTTTGGCAATAGATAACGCTTTTGCCGCAAACAGGTATAATTTCGGAAACGTGTTAGACCCATCGGCAGGCTTAGGCGTTTTTACTGCAATCAAAGGGGATAAATATACACTCATAGAAAAAGACATCTTAACGAATAAGGTTTTAGCTGCATTAAATTCGGATAAAAAAGTTCTATCCGGAGGGTTTGAAGATATACCGGCGCGGATGAACAATTCTTTTAATCTGGTTGCTTCTAATATTCCATTCGGCGACTTTAAAGTGTTTGATGTGTCTTATATGAATAGCCACAATAATGATTTGCGACATTCAATGAACGCTATTCATACCTATTTTTTTGAAAAAGGACTTGATACGCTCAGAAATGGCGGCATACTGGCGTTTGTAGCGCCTACAGGCATTATGGATGCCCGAAAACATGAATCTTTGCGCAAACATCTTTTATCAAGAGCCTCTCTTATTTCAACGGTCAGATTGCCGGAAAATACGTTTGACAGTACCAAAGCACAATCGGACGTAATCATTTTGCAAAAAAATAATCATCGAACATTCAATACTCCCTTATCGCTAACTGAACAGCATTTTGTTGAAACAATAAAGGTGACGGATGATTTGTATATTAACAGCCTGTATGCACATTCCAATGAACGTGTCGCAGCAACAGAAAGCCGGATTGGAACAAATATGTATGGAAGTCCGGATGTTCGCTATATACATGATGGGGGTATACATGGCATTGCACAAGAAATACAGCGTATCCTGTCGGCTGATATCAGGAGTAATATAAACAGAAAATTGTTTTTGGCTCATAATAAAACAGAGACAACAGTAACAAAACCACTATATCCTTCACTTTTTGACGATTGGTTTAAGGTTGATTCGGAAAAAGAAAAAGAAGAAAACAAATCATTTGATTTTGAGAATGATATTTACGATGTAGCCGAATGCTTTCAGATTAACGGTAATGATATCGGCATATCGAACGGCGACGGAACGGCTGACTTCTACACAGAAACAGACGAAAATATCAGACAGTTAGTCAAGGATTACGTTCATTTGCGGGATGCGTATTTTCAACTGAAAAATTATGAAAATGAACATTTAAGAGAAAATGTAGAACTTCGTGCGGAACTAAATAAACAGTATGAAACTTTCATCTATTCGCCTTATTCAAAAAATCTTGAAAATCAAATAATTAGTTTTGCCGACGTTTTTGAATTTTTTATTTCCGAACCTTCTTTTGTTGAATTGAAAGGGCTTGAATATGTAAGAGACGGAAAGATAAGTAAAGCGGATATATTTTTTGTGCCTGTTGCTTTCGGGCGTGAAAAGGAGTATTACACCCCACAAGAGGCATTGCATGTTTGCCGGAACAAATATCATGCGATAAACATGGATTATCTAATTTCTCTTACGAAGTTGAGCGAATCGGAAATCATCAGGGAGTTACAAGGTCAGCTATATAAAAATCCCGAAACGGACAGTTATCAAACGGCGGATATATTTCTTTCAGGGAATGTGATTGAAAAATACGAGAAAGCCTCTGTCGCTTTTGCAAATAATCCGGATGATTACGAATTAAAAGAATCGAGAGACGCATTATATAAAATCATACCCCCAAAAATTCCTTTTCACGAAATTGGAATTACGTTAGGTGAACGATGGATCCCGGAACAGTATTATTCTGCTTTTGCCTCCCATATTTTTAATTGCAGAGCTTATGTGAAATACAATAGTTCGATAGACCAATTTGATATTTCTTTTTCGTCTTATGATTATTACGCCAGAGCGAAGTATTCGGTACAAACAGCAAACCGTTATTACAGCTTTGAAGATGTTCTTCGATTTGCTTTGTTAGATACCATCCCCGAAATGACTAAAACAATCAGGGTAGGCAAAGAGAAAAAAACCGTACCTGATGCAGTAGGTATTGAGAAAATGAACCTTGCAATTTCAAGCATTCAATACGATTGGAATAATTGGTGTGATAAGTTATCGCCGGAGGATAAATTTAATCTCGAAAATATATATAACAGGAAGTTTAATTGCTTTGTCAGACCACAGTTTGACGGCTTATTTCAAACGTTTCCCGGAATGGAATTATCAAAAATGAGTTTTAATGGTTTATATCCTTCGCAAATGGACGCGGTTTTGCGGTTAAAATGTATGAACGGAGGTATCATAGACCATGAAGTAGGAGGAGGCAAAACTACTATATTTTGTATAGCCGCGTACGAAATGAAAAGGTTAGGAATATGCAATAAGCCTCTGATTATAGGTATGAAAGCAAATACGATGGAAGTTGCTGCAACATTCAGGAATCTATACCCGGATGCAAATATACTCTATGCGTCTGAAAAAGAGTTTGACGCAAAAAGGCGGGAGGCATTTTTAGGGAAGATTCAAAATAATAATTGGGATTGCATCATTATGACGCACGAACAATTTAAGTGTATTCCGCAATCAGATGAAACAATTAAAAATGTTTTGACGGAAGAACTTTATAAGATTGACGAAGCGCTGTATGCGTTGAATAATGGGGATATTTCGTTTAAACGCGCGAAAAAAGAACTTGAAAAACAAAAGAAAAACAGGTTGGCCACCTTAAAAGGAGTTGAATATAGACTTGCCAATCAAAGAGATAATGTGGTCGATTTTAAAACAATGAATATTGACCATATTTTTTGCGACGAAAGTCATAAATTCAAGAATACATCTATCAAAACAAAACATACGAGGGTTGCAGGTATCGGAAGCACAAAGGGATCAGACAGGTCATTGAATCTGAAATATGCAATCAGGACAATTCAAGAGCGTAATAATGCAGACTTGGGGGCTACGTTTATTTCGGGTACTACGCTTGTTAATTCTCTTACTGAATTGTATGCCCTGTTTGATTACCTTCGTCCGCGAGCCTTGGCAAAGCAGGGCATCCTGTCATTCGACGCATGGGCATCTATCTATACAAATAAAACAAAAGAGATTGAATTTAGCGTAACCAACGAATTGATATTGAAAGAACGATTTCGTGAGTTTTTGAAAGTGCCCGAATTATCCATGTTTTATTCAGAAATTACGGATTTCAAAACGGCTGAAGGTATCGGACTTGACCGTCCCAAAGGAAACGAAATGCTTATTTCTCTTGAACAAACACCCGAACAAAGAGACATGTACGACCGTTTGAAAGAATTTGCGAAGTCCGGCGATGGTTCATTGATATTCAGAGATAAATTAAATACCGACGAAATTGCAGCCAAAATGTTGATTGCTACCAATACGGCACGAAAAGCCTCCATAGATTTAAGATTGATTGATGATAAGATGTTTTCGGCAGAATCAAGCAATCGTACACAGGCTGTAGCCGATAAAGTTTGGGAGTATTACCAAAAATATAATGCCCACAAAGGGACACAATTTGTTTTTAGCGATATTGGAGTACATCATGGGGATGACAAATTCAATATTTACAGCGATATAAAAGAAAAATTAATAGATAAAGGGATACCCGAACAGGAAGTACAGTTTGTTCAAGATTTTAATTCGGACAAAAAACGTGAAAACCTGTTTGAACAAATGAATAAGGGTGAAGTTAGAATCTTAATGGGAAGTACGGAAAAATTAGGTACAGGAGTAAACGCACAGGAACGTTGCGTAGCTATTCATCACGTAAACATCCCCTGGACACCAAAGGATTTTGAACAGCGTAATGGCAGAGGAATAAGAACAGGCAACAGGGTGGCCAAACATTTCGCCAATAATCAAGTGGATGTACTCATTTATGCTACGAAGGAAACGCTTGATGTTTATCAACTAAATCTTGTGATGAACAAGGCGCATTTTATTCGGCAAATCAAAAACCAAAGTATAAGTGTGCGAAAGCTTGACGAGGGCGGAATGGACGAAAGAACCGGCATGAGTTACGCAGACTATATAGCCATTTTGTCAGGTAATACCGAGTTGCTTGAAAAATCTAAACTTGAACGTGAAATCATGCAATACAAAACGGAAGAACGTTTTTTCCATGAGAACGAACGCGACAGAGACTTAAAGATAAAACAATGTACCGATGAACTGAATAAAACACAAAAAATCCTTGAACTTTTTAACAAAGATGATGAAGAATATAAAAAAATACGAATAAACGAAAACGGCTTTCCCATTACAGGGGCAAACATTGGCGATAAGACGTATAAGGGTGAAAAAAGTTTGGGGGAAGCAATCAATAAAGTGCTTGATGTACAAAACAAAGACACAGTAAACTATACTCAAATAGGAAATTATGGGAATTTTAAACTTGTGATGAAAGCGGAAAAAATGTTTTCGGAAAAGAATCAGGAAATTTACACAAACCGGCTTTTTATAGAAGGAAATTTGAAATATCAACATAACAAAGGCAGCGTGCCGAGAACGCCGGAGTACGCAGGAAAATACCCTAAGTCCGCACTGGAAAGAATTTCAAATGTGCTGATACCAAATTATTTGAAACAGGAAACAAAACTTAAAGAGCAGATTACCGCTTATCAGAATATTCAATATTCATTCCCAAACAAGGATAAACTTGAAAAGGCACAAGTAAGGCTTGCGGAAATTAAAGCGAATTTAGAGAAAAAATATGGCAAAGGGGCGATGAAAGTGGAATTTAGTTTTGATAGACAACAACAAAAAAGCGGATACAAAGCGTAGCAAAAGGGGAAAAATATTAACTGAAATTTGATGTCATTTTTGGTTGGACTTCCTATAATCGTAGGGATTAATCGGATTCTTATCTCTCCATATATTTAGTTTTTTCTCTTTTGCCTCTTGTTGTAATTCTGTGATTTTTTCGTTTTTGTTGTATTTATATTCCCAAGCAAGCCCAACTCTTACCATTTCTTCATTCACATTTTTGCCGTTTATAAAAACCGTCCCTAAAATCCGTCCGTACATATCCCGCTCTTTATATTCTATTCGTACTATTTTGCCGGCCACCATATCCGCAAGATAAAGCCGCGATTTTTCGCTGAAATCCTGACCGTGTTCAGGCGCATCTATGTCGGAAAGTCTAATACGCTCATTTTTATTGCCTTCTACAAGCACAGTAATCGTATCACCATCTGCGACTCTTACAACTTTACCAATCATAACTTCTTTTTGCGACAAGACAAAAAGGACTAAAATGCTAAAAATATATTTCATGGCATCAAAGGTAAAAAATATATGTAAAAAATTTGCGTATCTCATTGATTCTTTTTAAATTTGTTGAATATTTTTAAAACGTAAAACTATGGAAATTACCCAAAAACAACCTGCCGGGAAAATCGTTTGGATAGCATGGTCTATTGCTATGTTGCTACTGCTCTTCTATGTTGTTGATGCAGTTTTCGTGATGAATATTATGTCATTTGAGGTGTTTATCTCATTCGTGCTTTTCTTTATAATTGTGCTACTCCTGATAACATTGGGATGGATTCTTATTATAAGAAATAAGTATATTGAATCGAATCGAAAAGTTTTATCATTTTTAAAAAAATTAATGTCAGACTATGAAAATTTAGCAAAACATGATAAAGCAGGATAATCTTTTATTTTTTCCCTTTTGTTCCTGACTCTTTATCTTTTCCCACGTCTGTAGTCATATAGACTGCCTGATTGGGAAAACAGAGGAAATTTGACCCTACACAATAGGCTCTCGTGTGTAGAAACAATATACGATAGAGGTTTCGTGCTAAAATACAGATATCTCAAAGCAATCTTAATTTTGGAGGGGTAGGAAAAAGACGGTTAATAGGAAAAAACCTTGCGTTTTTTTCCTAAATACTCAAATTGCATACCTATAGCGGATAATACCCGAATTAATTTGCTATCACATTCTGCGATAACCATATCATTGCGTTTGTGGCAGAAAAGGAATGCGATGGAAAAAGGCGGTCTCAATTACTTACTGAAACCGTCTTTAAAACCTTGCTTTTTAAATTAGATAAATTCTAAAAAGTATACCGCAGTCCGACAGACAAGCCATATGTTATTTCCTGTTTGGGTATTGGCCCAATTATCTGAGACTTGTAATATCTCCCCAAACCAAGTTCGCCGCTGGCTTCTATACCCCAATGTTTGTTTAAACCATAACGACAACCGAATGAAGGAAGTATCATTAATTCAGGACGAACAATGGCAGTATTATTTCCGTTCCAGAAAATAGGAGCCGTTTCAAATGTGATAGGCAACGCGGCATAAATATTTACCTTTCGATATCCCCGTGACAAATTCGGAGCCTTGATGCCGGTAGTTGACGCCCTCAATTCCGGATTCAACTGCAACCTGTTACAATTAGCCTGCCAAACCGGCCCCAAAAAGTGGCAAATGAAACAAACCCGCCGTTCCGGACGCTTCACAACCAACTTATCTTTTCCGATTGCCTGGGCAATCAGTTTTTTGGTATATCCATGCCTGTGCATGACAGAAATTGTATACCTTTGCTCTCGGGTGAAATGTACTTTTTTCATTACAACTTTAAAAGTAAGAAATTTTTCCTGATTCTTTGGCGGGGCATGCCCAGCCAAAGAATTTTTCTCTACTTAAAGTTGCATTTGTTATTTGAAATTACGGAAATCTGCGTGAATTATAGATTTCTTGATAAAAAAATGATTAACAAACCGCTATTCATCTGACAGTAACATCAGTTAATCCATTGTATATCACAACCATTTTTTCTTTGTCAATCTGATAGTCCTGATGTAACAAATCAAAAGCATGATATGACAGACAAATGATTTTATCTATACTATGTGACTGAAACAATTTTTGTTCATTCAGAAATGCTTCTTTGGCAAACTTTTCAATTTTATCTGTCAATTCATCAGTTTGTGAAATAATACTGCGTAACTGACTAATATTACCCATTAGGGTCATGATAGAGTTAAGATAATGTACAACCAACACAATTTTACAATCAAAAGTAGTTTTTAGGGCATCCACCAATGGTTTACATTTCAAATAATTCATGTAGAAAATAATATTCTCTCCATACTCTTTCTGAACTATATACAATTGTAATAAATAAGAGATATTACGATAATAGCGATCATTTAATTCTTCAGTTTTTTGATAGTTATTGTTAATTGTAGATGGTGAAGGAATATACCAATACCGAATGCCGTCAATTTCCTCCATTTCCATATCCGGTTTTTCTGAACGCAAATGAATCACACAAACATTGATGTTACTACCCTTTAGTGCCACAATCAATTCTCTGATATATGTTCCTATTCCAAAAACGGCAGCAGATGATTTTTCATTGAAAATATACAGGTTGATCATATTTACAGCAGATTAAACCATGAAACAGTGTTACTGTTGAGACGTGTCAGATGCAGTAAAGCGTTACAGGATACCCCTTTGAGTAATCCCATATCTGTTTGTATATCATCTTGTTCTTCCCATTTCTTCCATTCATGTTCGATTTCTTCAGTCAAGTTCATATTAAAAGAACCTTGACAAACATATAAACGCTGTAAATTACCCATATAGGGGAACAATTTTAGTACATCTGACTCACAGATACATTTCCATTCCATACAAAGTTGTAATGAATTACGGTATTTATCAGCATATTCGGGTATAATTGACAAATCATGGAAAAAGCGATACACATCCGGTTGTTCATGTTCCGAAACCGCATTTTTCATGATATTTTGAGAAATTTCATTGACAATATGTGTCAACGCTTCATGTAATTTGCTGTAATTGTGTCCATTCCCGCGCAGACGATATAAAAAATAGCGTCCCCAGCCGACGAGACCTCCTTCAAGGCTCAAATCAGTATATGGTTCATACATTGCTATACGATACATTTGTGCATCAAAATCATCAAAGAAATCATCATCTTCTGTTTCGATAAAACCGTTTTGAAGACAATATTCAAAGCCAACGCCAATTCCGGATAATCCGACATCGTATCGCGAAGAAACTGTAATGGTAATTTGTTTGTGAATCTCCTCAATCAAATCAATGGCATATTCCAAAAATAACCCATTGCCGGTTTGACGGGCGTAATGGAAGAAAAAAACGGCTATACCGGTTTTCCCATAGAACAATCCGGGTTGCTCTGTCAAAGTACCATTAATTATCAATGTCTGCACAATTTTATCCATTTGTTTCATCTTATATGGTTTTATGGTATATCCCAAATTTGAGACGTGTAATATCTTAAAAAAAATCGCTAATTCCTGATTTTACATAAATTAATATGAGATGGACTGTCTTTGTTTTATTTCGTTCCATATCGAATCATTTTTAATAATTTCGATCGCTTTTTCCAACAGTTCATCTCTACCTTCCCGAATCCCCTGTATGGTGGGGTTTACTTCGATGTCAGGCACAATCCCTATGCGTTGGGTTTCCCGCCCATCCGGATAATAAACACCTACACTTGACATCGCAGTTTTTAAATTACCCGGAAGCAAAATATACGACACATTACCATCAGCTCCGGCTGTTGGGCTACCAATAATTACCGTATTATCTCCTGCCCTGAATGCCATCGAAATAAACTCAGCGTGACTCCCCGATGCTTGATTCACTATGACGACTAATTTTCCTTGATAAGGCTCTTTTTCGGGTTTCGGAATGATTCGAGGAATACTGTCGAAAATAATTTCCCCGGGATTATTTAAATTTGCTCTTGTCATTTTTGCAAAAGGTGTATCTTTCGAAACAAAATAAGATGCCAAAAATAACCCATCCATAGCAGGATGTAACCGAATATCAATGATTATTCCTTTCGTATTCTCGAAAGATTTTTCAAACTCGTCAATGCTTTTTTCTGTCATGGTATTAATATCTAAATAACCTGTTAGATCTTTCACAACCACCATGTTTTCCCTCAATAATGTATAACCCGGATTATTATTTCTCCTGGACGAACTCAAGCCTTGCAAGTTTAGGGTTAATTCCTTTTGCTTTATTGTTCCGGAAGAGATAATATATTCAACAGGTATTGTTTTGTTCCTCGAACGCAATAACCCGTTTGCTATTTTTTGCATTCTTGCTGCATTATGTGATGCCGGATAAAATAATTTGAGACTGTCTATGATGGTTTCAATCTGCTTACCATTCATATGTGTGATAATGTCGCCTATTTCCAAATCTGTCGAATCTTTTAGTTGCGGTCTGTAATACTCTGTAACTACATATCTGTCTTCAATAAAACGAACCCGAAAAGGCGCATAATAATTTCCTTTCAATGAGTCAATTTTATTAAACCCTATAACTGCAGCGTGCCCATCATTTATTTCTCCTATAAGTTGAAGTACTGCCAATTGATATTCCAATGCCGTTTCTGCCAGAATAAACAGGGGGATATATTCTTTTAATACTTCATTCCAGTTTTTGTCGGTCAAATACTTATAAGGAAAAAAATATTGTATGATGTTCCAGTACCGATACAATGCTAATAGACGGAGATTTGTATCAGGATATGAAGAATATGAATAAAGGTTTTCATTAAAATTGTAATAAAAAGGGTCATTGGCAATCTTGATATAGTAATGCTCGTCTTGAAGTCGATTTTGATAGATTTCCTTTATCTTTTCTTTTAAGCCGATGCTCATATTTCCGTTTTCAACCCATGAAAAATCAGGTTTGAGAAAAGCATCGGGAGCAGTTTCCTGACAGGTTGTACAGCGTGGAATTTCGCCGTATTTTTCAATCCATCGAAGCAGCGTTTCATCCCGCTGTCCAATATCGTTTACGTTCAGATATTCGGGTAAAAACCGGAACAGTTCGTTGTCCCAGTCATATTTCCCTTTTCCAATTTCCGGGTGATGATACTTTAAGAAACCCCATATCTTTCCCAATAATTCCAGGTTGTTTATCAAAAATGTATTTTCTTTTGAATCCAATTCCCTGGATAACGGAATGACTATATCATTATAAGACAACATGTTCAGTAGTGAAAGAGGTTTTTTCTCTTCATCTTTTTTTGCGTCTTTTATATCGGTACCGTCAACAGTAACCTGCAATTCCGAATCAGGCTTCTTCACTTGATGACAACCCGTTGTCATTAGTAGTGTAAGCAAGAATAAAATAATAAAATAAGATTTCATGCGTTTATTATTTGATGGTTATATTTGTTTTTAGCCATTTCTCCTGAATAATATCTTGACAGAAATTCGTAAATCACCGTTTCATGCAACCGGTTTTTCGTGCGAAACCATCGGTTCATCGTCATGTGGATCAGGCTCGTCAGCAATGAATGCAACGGGACTTGAAGTTCTCCGTTTTTCTTCATGCCGGTTAGTTTTTCTGCGATCGGTAAGGTGGCAAGTTTACGTACGCTAATGATGTCAATTATTTCCGCGATTTCATTTTCCCCATGCAACGTGTTTTCAATATCCTTTCGACAGGCGCGGTATTTATCGTTCAACTGCTTTGTGGTACGATGATGCGTAAATCCGAACTCTTTTTTGAAACTTTCAGCCATGGTGTGCAACAATTCCCTTTTTTGTGATAAATCAAAGGAGAAAGCGGACAAAAAACTGTCAATCAAAACCAACGCCGTTTTCCATCGCAATTGTTCGGAATTTTCATGATCGAACTGTTGAAAAAGTCGAATGATATGTTCGCTGTCAATGAAAAACAAATCTTCCATGAACGAAATGGAGTTATATCCGTAACGTTCCATTTCCCGTTGATAGGTATCACACTGTATATTCCACACAAGACCGGTATTTATGACTGGCTGCAAAACTACAAAAAAACGATTGAAAATGCAACTGAAATCTCTTGTTTCATTCAAATGCAGGCGCAACCGAATATGAAAATCAGGGTCGCTGTAACGGATAAAAAACCATTTGTCAATGACGTTTTGACTTAACATTTCATTGACATATCCGTATACTTCATTTTTCAGCAAGGAGTCAGCAGTTTTTGTTCCGGTGTACAGTTTGAAATATACCCATTCGCTGCCGGGAATAAATGTTCTGTGTTCCATATCAACCTTTGTGTAACTCCGTGTTTAATTCGGGTTCCTTATAAAATGCAAAAATAAACTCATTGGTAAAAACTCCATTGGGCCCATGGACAACAGCTGTCGCCGGATCGAAAAGAAATTCCTCCAATCGAAACGACGGACGTCTTTTGACGACCGATAACCACGCCCTGATACTTAATGGATGATTCATATCGATATACAATTCATTGTCGCCATCGGCAAGCACGACGCTGTCAGGAATATTTCTTCCGGTCTGCCATTCTTTTATTTTCAACAGCAGTTTGCTGTCGTCTTTTATATCGGTAAATCCTTTTATTTCTTTTTCACGCACCGTCCAGCAGGCTTGCGAAAGGATACAGTTTTTATAGGTTATGCGAGGTAAATAATCCAGTTGCTGGGCTGTTTCATTCCAAAAGATACCGAGGCCTTTTCGTCCCTCCTGATGTTGTAAATCGCAAAGGAAGTGATAGACAGGCATGGAATCCTGTCTGCTGTAATTGTGCGCCGTACTCATTCGCGGTATAATTTCCCTGTTCAATCGCTTGGAACGCAATTTGATACGATTATTTTTCACGGAAACGAACAGGTCGTCCGGACGCAGTTCAAATTCATCGGAAACGCCTGCCTTAGCAAGATAGGGTATCTCGTAGGGTCTGAGAACAGGACGAAGCAGGATATTTCCAACGCGCGATTCGGGAAGATGCACAATTTCCGCAAAAACCGCATCCGGATGCATCTGTGCCTCCTTTTCGGTAACAGCAAGCGTGTGGTTTAAGATTTGTTCGTCTAAATGACAAAAACGTCCTAAAAAACTTGCCGCACTCATACCGCCTGCCGATTTAATGTAAAATGAGCTTCCCTGAGCATTGTCTTTTAAAATTTCACACACTACAGAAATAGTAGGCGGCAAATCATCCCACACAGCCTCAACGCCTTTCACATCTTCGTCAGTCAGTTCAATAACCTGTTGCGAGGATTGTTGATACTTTTGCATCAAAACAGACTGTATGATTGATGTACCGCGATCGTCCTGCGGAGAGTTTTCCGGTGGTACAGCCAAATCATCTATTAACGGACTCATATCGCCTGAGGTATGATCAGCATATCCGATACCCAGTTCATTGTCTAATATGAATAATAAAGGCATTTCCCTGCTTTCATACCTTTTGACAAAGTTTTCCTTAAACTTCAGCAAATTTATATTGGACGGTGATGGCCGGGTTATTTTGTTAAGAAACAGCAATGCCTGTTGTACGTTGCTCAGGAATCGCCGACTGACAGTTGCCTGCTGTACCGGTTTAAACATATCCGTCTGAAACAGGTATTTGATTTCAGTTTCTACGCTTGTTTTTTCTATATTTTTAACGATTGCAGGATACCTACCGCCGGTTTCGCCAATGGACTGTTGATCGATAAGCGTAAGTTGTCTGTCGATTTCGGACAAAGCATGAATGATTTGCTTATCAGGCTTTTGCAATCCAT
>Ga0099364_10003255_pt1 | contig 25275 bp, 23 predicted proteins | sample TergutTh196P3_FD_73070 | JGI IMG/M metagenome (GOLD analysis project Ga0099364, IMG submission 73070) | Microcerotermes parvus P3 segment gut microbial communities from Pointe-Noire, Republic of the Congo - Th196 P3 | ecosystem: Host-associated > Arthropoda: Insects > Digestive system > Gut ...
AAAGGGTAGGGGGGGGGGAGGCGTGGGACGCAGCGGCGACCGCCGCTGCGAAACCGTGCTACCCCCTATCGATTCCTCTCCGACTCCAACAACAGCAGGAGGTAGAGGTAATCCAAGTACGGCTTGTACTCATCACTCGTCATCAAACGCGGAGGCTTGTTTTTCAAGCGTTTCGCCGTCTTACGCACCAATCTCCTTCGTGTTCTTTTCCGTACGCTTGCCGTTGACGACTTCCAGTACAAGTTTGTGTTCTGCATCGAGTGCGACGTGATCCCAGTTGTCTCCGCGTTGGGCATCATCGGGATTATTTTCGTCGCAGTGTTTTTGTTTCTTTTGTACGAAGTCCCACTTCTCGTCGAACTGGACCTCTTCGGTGTAGGGGGGAAAAGTCCACGAGTTCGTCGTGGACTTTTTCGGCGTGTTCGCCTGCCAATTTAGTGTATCGGCAGACGGTATTGGGGGTAACATTTAGGAGTCGTCCTGTTTTTCTCATACCGCATCCTTCGTTGACGTGTTCGATGAGGGAGACGATTTTATCTTCGGGCAGACGTGCGTCGAAGAAGATGGTTTCTCGTCGTTCGGAGAATCGTTTGTTGCAGGTGCGGCACCAGAGTAGGCGGGTGTTGTGGGGTCCGTAGGTATCTCGGACGCTGATATTTTTTGCTCCGCGAATGCCGAATTGGACGCAATGTTTATTGGGACAACAAAACTTATCGAGGTCGTCCGTGAATGGCTTTGTGGGCTTCATGTTCCTTAAAAAGAAAGAAAAAAAAATCAACGAAGAATAATGATTGACAAAAAGAACGTCAAGACTAAAAAGACACAAGGGAATACTTGTCATTCTCCGATTTGAAACGAACTGATCGACCAGTACAGAAAGACATCGCAGTCAAGACGGTTCGTGATTTTCAAACAATAATGCGTCCCTCGCGGCTTCCAGTGGTGGGACCCGTCGAAAGAAATAGCGGGAATCATCAACGCGATCAACGCCGGTCTGATGACTCCGCAGGAGGCATGTCTGCAAACCGGGACGAACTACTACGAAAACATCGAGCAGATCAAGGAAGCCCTGGACTGGGCAAAAAAACATGACGTGAACCCGATTTGGGCGCAGGCATTACAAGAATTTGACACCGAGGATACCGAACCTTCGGGAAAAGACTATCAAGAATCTAAAGGCGATAGCCCTAAACACGATGACAAAAACTAAACCGAAAACATTGGAGCGAAAATTAACCCGACCGTTTGAACTGCAATTTTCCGAACCGAAGGAAGTTACAGGAAAGAACGGTCTGAAGTGGACGGAATTACAACGACACGGAAGCCCATGAAGCATTGGCGATTGCCGAGGACAAACTCAAGGAGGCAATGGGTAACTTCGATTCGTTGAGTACCAAATTTGAAAACTTGAGTGAGCGGCAGTTTGACAAGAAGATGCAGGATATTGTCCAGCATAGCATCATCACTCAAGGCACGATGAACAAGCAAGACATCCTCGGCGGTGCGTTGGCGTACATGGCATCCGAAAAAGACCATTCGGAAGACATCGCCGATAACACCGGAAAAATGGTCGGACTGCTCACTGACATATACAGAAAACCCGGAGCGGTTTTCGGATAATAATGTTAGCGGCGGGGCTTACCCCGCGTTATAAAAGGAGAACAACATGCATTGGGAAAATGATACTTTCAGATTGGAAATCGACGAGGTTTTCGGAAACGAAAACTCACTCGACCTCGGTTCGGGCGTTTCGGTAACGCGCAAATTCTTCGTCCGGCAAGCGGAACGGGACGGTGTGCCTTTCGAACCGATTCCGTACTGGCTTGCCAATTTGATTTTCTACGATTATGTCATGCGGTTCGAGCAGTATTATGTTGACCTACCGTTCAAAAATATCAACTTCATCGAAGACAAAGAGGGAGTCGGCGAAATCTTTCATGCCGATGTCATTTACGCACTGGAGTACCAAAAGAATGAAGAGGGAGAAAAAGAATTTACCCTGCCGACATTTTCTATAATTGGCGGTAAAGATATAGTGAATGGGACGGTTTGGGAACGATTATCAGCCCGTTCGACAACATGCGGATGAGTCGGAGTAACGAGGTTTTAGCCCGTTGGGGACAGGCGAAGGAAAGTGTGTGGATTGGTCATTCGGTGGAGGTGATGAAGGATCACTACCTTTGCTTGTCGGATTCGGACTATGCGGAGGCAAGTTTGGGGAGCCAATTTTCCCATGCTGAAGCCCATGCAAAACTGACGGTAACGGACGGTAAAATGGAGTAAAATAGGGATTAGGTATCCTGATGGACATTCTGTTCGGTGCCGTATTTTACAGCATGTAACCGTATTTTACTGTAATTGACACTGTCAGCAGAGATGGCGTGATTACCCGCCGAGCGGTTGCTCGGCGAGCCGACCAAAGAGCCGGGGATGTAGCGCAATGGGTATTGACACATTTGGGGGTACAGGATATAATGTGTGCATTCGGAGAGGTGGCAGAGTGGTCTATTGCGCGGGTTTGCTAAATCCGTGAACTTGTAAGAGTTCCGCAGGTTCGAATCCTGTCCTCTCCGTTTTCTACAACGAGCAATTCTTGCGGTACAGTAAAATTCTTGTAAAATGCCCTGATTAAATGCAGGGCTTTACTCACAACATAGCCGCATTTCCAAACGAGAAAAAACCAAGAAACTTTTTTCGGCGTATCGTCGTAAGCCTCTATCAGCAAAGAGTTTACAAACGAAGACATCTTGTCGACAACAGGATTAGCAGCAGTGACATTAGTGAATAATTCCACGTCAACGCCCCGCTCCTCACACAACATTTTGCACAAATCAGAGAACGTCATACGCCGGTCGGCTAACTCGTTTACATAGGCAAAAAAGCCCGAAATGCCCCCCGAAAATGGAGAATCCAAAGGGGAAGTGTAATGACGGAGAACAATGTGGAGTGCCCGTTATTGTGCGTTGATCCATTCCGGCTTTTGTTTTATCCCAAGTTATTGCATTAACTAAGCAGAACCTCACTCGTGTGAATAGACCTGTTGCATAACCCTTGTTTTCTATGGTTTCAAGGGGCTAAAGCCCCTTGTTTATCTCCTTTATTGCCCTGACAAGGAATTTATCTCCTTGTTCGTGAGGTTATGCAACAAATCTAATACAGAAAAGCAACTACGTTCTTACTATCGATGCTCTGTTTGTTCTGTCGAGGACTCCGTCAATCGGTGCACCAGTTTCCTCGCCGTTGAGTTCAGAGGTAGTTCCTGTAACTCCGCAGCCGTTGCCCAGTAAGTTTCACAAAGAGGTTTTATACTTGCTATCCCTGTGTCTTTTCCTTCGTAAAAGAAAAGGGTGATCCGATACTTTGTAACGGAATGTTTGAGCGAACATATCAACCGCCCTGGCGTCAGATTGCGTCCCGTCAGTGCCGAGAAGCGATGTTGCAGAGCGGTATCTCTACTGATGTCCGTTTCTGTTTTTGCTTCCGTTTCTGTTCGGGGAAAGTCCCAAAGTCCTGCCCAGCGTTTGCCTTTGGGATGGCGCATCATGAGCGTTTTGCAACGTTTTCGGACGAGCAATGCAACTTCCGTACGGCTCTCTATCACTCCCTTTGTTTGTGGTGTCGGGATTTCATTCTGCAACCCTTGCTTTGCCGACTCGCAAAACGAAACTACCGGACATTCTGCGCACTTCGGAGACTTTGCCGTACAAACGAGACTGCCCAACTCCATTAACGCTTGATTGAGTCTGCCGGAACCAGTACGAGGCAAAACGTCTTCGGCAAATTGCCAAAGCCGGGCGTTGACTTCACCTCGGATTACGTTTCCTTTGATTGCCAAGAGCCGGGCATGAAGCCGCAGTGTATTGGCTTCGAGAATCGGCAATCGCTGGTCGAACGCTATCGACAAAATTGCTCCTGCAGTGTAGCGTCCGATGCCGGGCAGTTTGCGGGCGTCTGCAAAGTTTTGGGGAAACCTACCTTCGAATTGGGCAACGATTTCCTTTGCTGCCTGATGTAAGAGAGCGCATCGGCGGTAGTATCCTAATCCTTCCCAGTGTCGATTGATGGTATCCAATTCCGCTTCGGCAAGGGATTGAACCGTCGGAAACGCCTTAATAAACCGGTCGAAATATCCTTTTACGGTTTGTGTGGTCGTTTGCTGGAGCATGACTTCGCTGATCCAAATATAATAGGGATCACCGGCATCCCGCCAAGGCAGCTGCCTGGAACTTTGTATGTACCATCGAACCAACCGGTGGCGGAAGGATGTGAAAGGAAAAGAGAGCATCGTCTAATTCTACTCCAACGTTAACAGATATTCAAGGCTTATTATCAGTCCGTTAACTAATTTGCAGTCCGTTGACAGGTTTCTCCTTTTATTGTGTTTTTATTTTTTGGCTTCGCCTATCGTTTTGTAGGGAAAAAAATCTAAAAAAAGTAACCTTGCACGTCTACTGTTATACAGGGGCATAAACTTGCGGTTCCATCGTCGACCGGTTAAAATGACGGAAACAGAACATCGACACTTGACTACTGATGCTCTCCAATCCCGATGCGTTCCGAGCAGAAATACTCAAAATCGTCGCCCAACCGAATTATCAACCGCAAAAGCCCAAAAAGTTTTTAGCCCCACTCGGACTAACCTCCGACAACGCCCGACCGCTGCGCTTGCTCATCCGAGAAATGGTCGAAAAAGGGGAACTTGCCTACGGACAAGGGCATTGTGTGTTGCCATGCGCCTCGCAAGGCGACGCGGCTAACTTCCCTCACAAGGCGACGCGGCTAACCGACGACCTCATCATCGGTCGCTTTCAACGCCGTCCCTCCGGTATCGGATTCGTCCGTCCGCGGTCTTCCGACGAAGACTCGCCCGGCAGCGATTTTTTCATTCCCGCCTTCTGGACAAGTGATGCCGCCACCGGCGACATCGTTGCCGTCGAAATTATGGTGCGCCGACCAAAAACTGATTTCGGAAAAAGTGCCAGACCCAGAAAAGGGAAAAAAAACGCTGATGATCCGTATGATCAAGGTTTTCGAGGACGAGTCGTTAAAATTATCGAGCGGGCAACGAACCGCTTTGTCGGAACGTATAACATTGAAAACGGCTGGGGTTATGTGCAAGTCGATGGGTCGATTTACAAGAGGATAATTCCTCTCGGCGATGCCTCGGCAAGTTCCGCTAGAGCAGGCGATAAAATTGTCGTTGAGATGATCCGCTATCCGACTCCCTACAACGACGGCGAGGCGGTCATCGTCGAAGTGCTGGGAGCGCACGGCATACCCGGCGTTGATACGCTACTCATTATGCGCCAATTCGACCTGCCGGAACATTTTAGTCCGGCAACACTTACGGCGACGCGGAAGGAGGTCGAAAAGTTTTTCAAGCATATACCGGAGGAAGAGAGTTCACAGAGCCCGGAGCGGAAGCTCCGGAACCCAACGTTAGATTCCGGAGCTTCCGCTCCGGGCTCTGTTTGCGCTGCACTCAAAAAAATGAAGCGCGTCGACTTGACCGACGAACTCGTCATCACGATTGACCCTGCCGATGCGAAGGACTTTGACGATGCTCTTTCTTTGGAAAAATTGGACAACGGTAACTGGCGGCTCGGCGTACACATTGCGGACGTCGCCCACTTCGTACCGAAAAACTCGCCGATAGACAAAGAGGCAATCGCCCGGGCAACCAGCGTCTATCTGCCGGATAAAGTGATTCCGATGCTGCCCGAAGTCTTGTCGAATGCCCTCGCCTCATTGCAACCGGATAAAATCCGTTTTGCCAAGTCGGTCTATATCGAATTCACGCCGTCGGGAACTCGCGCACACATCGAAATCGTCCGTTCCGCTATCAAGAGCAAGCAGCGGTTCAACTATACCGAAGTACAGGAGTTTTACGATAAACCAACGAAGTACAGAACGAAATGGAAACCGGAAATCCGAGAATTGCTCACGAATCTTTTAGAACTAATGCGGGTCTTGCGGCAACGGCGGTTTGAACGCGGCTCACTTGAGATGAACATTCCAGAGCCGAAAATCGAATTGAATGACGATGGTGTCGTCATCGGGGCGCATATTTATCCTTATTACGATTCCAATCGAGTCGTCGAGGAATGTATGTTGGCGGCTAACGAAGCGGTTGCGGAAATGCTTGCCGCAAAAGGGGTTCCGTTCCTCCGCCGGATTCATTCGGGACCGAGTCCCCGAAAATTGAAAGGATTTACAGATTTCGTTAAATCTTTGGACATTGCCGATTTGGATCCCGATGACTTATATCAGGATCGATTCCTCATTCAGCGGTTGCTCGAATCGGTGCAGGGGACATCGCATGAGTATGCGGTGAATTTTTCATTGTTACGGTCAATGCAGAAGGCGGTGTACTCGCCGGACTTGGAGGGGCACTATGCGTTGGCTTCGACGTGTTATTGTCATTTTACTTCGCCGATTCGCCGGTATCCTGATTTGGTAGTGCATCGGTTGGTGGACGAGATTTTGCTTGGCAAGGAGCCGCAGCCGGACTTGCGGGAGTTGGTGCTTTTGGGTGAGCATTGCAGTGATCGGGAGCAGCGGGCAGAGCAAGCGGAGAGGGAATTGATAAAATTGAAATTGATCGATTATATGAGTCGGCATTTGGGGGAGCCGATGGAGGCGGTGATTACTTCGGTCGAGCAATACGGCGTGTTCGTTATGGGACTGAAAATTCCGGCGGAAGGGTTGATTCGTATTGAAAGTATCAACAATGATTTTTACCGATTTGAGCGGAACGCCAAGGTACTGGTCGGACAGCGGAAGGGGAACTCTTTTTGTGTGGGGGATCGTCTGTTGGTCGAAGTGGTGCGTGCCGACGCCGAAGCACGGCAGATTGACTTTCGACTGGTCAAACGCTTAAAGACGGACAAGCCGACCGCAAAAATAAAGAAAACTCCCGTCAGACGCGTGAAGAAAAAAAACAAAACGTTAACAACGCAACGTTAACAGAACTGCGTTCGTAAGAACGCAGAAGGAAACTGCATTTTTACAAACGCAATTCCGTTGTGAATGTTGTAACTCTAATCCACCGCAGTTTCACGCACGACCTCTTCGATGGTCGTAACACCCGAGTAAACCTTCTCCAATCCTGCCTCTCGAAGCGTAAGCATTCCGCCTTTCGCCGCAGCGTCACGTAACTCGCTAATCGTAGAGCCATGATTGATCAACGCCCTAATCTCGTCCGTAATAATCATAAACTCATGAATCGCCGTCCGCCCCTTATAACCAGTATTGCCGCAAGTCACGCAACCCTTGCCCCGATAAAAAGTCCTGCCCGACACCATATCCGGCGTAAGTTCCAATTCATGAAGCTGTTCCAACTCCGGCGTAAATTGTTCACGACAGTCCTTGCAAATCGTTCTAACAAGCCGCTGCGCCAAAATCGCCTGCACCGTCGCCGTTATCAAAAAAGAAGGAATGCCCATATCCCGCAAGCGAGTAATCGTACTCGGAGCATCATTGGTGTGAAGCGTACTAAATACCAAGTGCCCCGTAAGCGACGCTTGCACCGCAATTTCCGCCGTCTCTTTGTCCCGAATCTCACCCACTAGAATAATATCCGGGTCTTGACGCAAAATTGACCGTAAACATTGAGCAAATGTATTACCGATGTCCGCATCAATCGGCATTTGGACAATACCGTCAATGTCGTATTCGACCGGATCTTCCGTCGTCATTAACTTATCCGTAACGGAATTCATTTCGGAAAGTGCAGCGTAGAGCGTTGTTGTCTTGCCGGAGCCGGTCGGTCCCGTTACTAATATGATACCATTTGGTCGGTCAATCGTTTTCCGAAACTCCCGGAGTAATTCGGCGTCCATTCCGACCTTATCGAGGTCGAGCATCACGACCGACTTGTCGAGAATTCGGCACACAACGCTTTCGCCGAAGAGCGTCGGCAGTACACTGACACGCAGATCGATGACGTGTCCGCCGACGGTCAATCGGATACGTCCGTCCTGCGGCAGCCGGCGTTCCGCAATGTCGAGGTCTGCCATCACTTTGATTCGAGTGGTAATCGCCGAAGCAAGGTGTCTCGGCGGAGGCACCATTTCGTATAACGTTCCGTCCGCTTTGATTCGGATTTTGAACTCGTCTTCAAACGGTTCAAAGTGTATGTCGCTGGCATGATCCCTGATGCCGAGCAGAAACACCATATTGAGCAGTTTTCGCACCGGAGCGGATTCACTCAAGGCTTCGACGCTTGCTAAGTCGATTGCCGAACCGGCTTCCATTGCGTCTTCCATGTCTAGGAAGAGTTTGCTGGTGGTCAATTCTTTGATAATCGACTCAACGCTTTCGAGGTCGGACGCGTAATAGCGGTCGAGGGCTTGTTTGACTTCGCGTTCGGTCGTGATAACGGTTCGGAGTTCAAAACCGAGGAAGTTTCTCAACTCATCGATGTTCGTGATGTTTTGCGGATCGCAGGTGGCGATGGTTAATATGTCGTTCCGAAAACTGACGGGAATGACTTTATAGATTTGTGCCATTGGTTCGGTCAGGTGCGACAGTACTTCCGGCGGTATGGTCAGGTCTGTTAGTCCGATGACGGACAATCCGAATTGTTCTCCGAGTGCGACGGCGACTTGGTCGTCGTTGATATATCCCATTGATATAGCGGTTTCGCCGATTTTTTCGCCGTGCCGCTGTTGATGTTCTTCTAGCAGTACTTCGAGTTGTTCCTCATCGATGAGTTTGAGGTCTGCCAAAATTTGTCCGAACCGACGTAGTGCCATGGATATGTCAGAAAAGCAAAACACATTGCTCCACCTATTCTAACATAGAATTGGAAAAAGTTACAGGGTTGCGCACAAGACGCAGACGGAGTACACATGCAAAGGGGCATATGCCCCTTGACGCATTGCAAAAGTTTGGTAGAATGTCGGCTGTTCGGGAGCAGTTCTGTAACGTCGGACTCCCAAACGTCCTTAAATAAGAGCACCTTTCGACAAAACGGCGATTCGTTCTTGAGTCCCGCGATACATTCGATCTGTCCAGTAGAGAGGTACTTCCCTTTCCGGTTTCTTGCCTGACTCATAATAAGGGAAACCGTAAATGTTAACAAGGATGAGTTTCATTTCCTATGTCGAGATTCCTTACCGTCGTTTTTGATTTTCCCCTTCTTGGGCTTTTCAGAAACATTAACCCGTTTTTGACGTACCGGTTGCGTACATGCGCTGCCGACGTCTTCTCCACCATCACTAACCCAGTGTCTTACCAAGTTTCTTTCCATTATGCATAAAAAGAACTACAATCCTAATCATCGTAACAGCAACAGCAATCGTAATCGTAAGTACAATCCGACGGGCGGTGGCGGAAAGCCTCGTCCTGCCAAAGATCATTCTCTGCCGGGCGTTCCACGAGATTCCGCAGGCAGCCGATACAATCCCAAACCGCGAAGTCATCGACCGCCGGTTCACATCGAGCCGGGCGATCCCTCCACATACTACAAAGTTACCGGTGTGCTGGAAATGCACCCCGACGGATACGGCTTTTTACGTGATCCAAGCAACGATTACACGCGGATTATTACCGATCCCTTCGTGCCGGGCAGTCTCGTTGAACGTTACGGTTTTCGCGAAGGAGTCGAACTGACCGGAATGGTGCAGCCCGGCACAAAAACGCAAGGTCCCCGACTCCGCGAAGTCCTCGACGTGGACGGCGTCGATCCCGATAGTTATGGCGATGTCAAGCCGTTTGACGCACGAACGCCGATCAATCCCGAAGAATGGCTCCGTTTGGAGACCGCTCCCGAACCGCTGACCACGCGTGTTATGGACATACTCACTCCGCTTGGCAAAGGACAGCGGGCGTTGATCGTTGCTCCGCCGAGGAGCGGAAAAACGATTATGTTGCAACACATTAGTCAAGCCGTCGTCAAAAACCATCCTGACGTCAAAGTCATCGTTCTTTTGATTGACGAGCGTCCCGAAGAAGTTACCGACTTCCGTCGGGCGGTCGATGCCGAAGTGGTTGCCAGTAGTCTTGACCGGGAAATCGAGTCTCATGTCCGGCTTTCCCAGCTGGTTATCGAACGCTGCCGTCGCCTTGCCGAAATGGGCAAAGATGTGTTTCTGTTGATGGACTCGATTACGCGGCTGGCTCGTGCTTTTAACAAGCACATTGGCAATTCGGGCAAAACGATGACGGGCGGCGTGGACATTAAGGCGATGGATGTTCCGAAAAAACTTTTTGCGACGGCTCGTGCTTTTGAAGGGGGCGGTTCGCTGACGATTGTCGGTACCGCACTGGTCGATACCGGCAGCCGCATGGATGAGTTGATATTTCAAGAGTTCAAGGGGACGGGCAATATGGAACTCGTGTTGGATCGTCGGTTAGCGGAGATGCGGATTTGGCCTGCGATAGACATAGGACTTTCCGGTACTCGGCGTGAGGAAAAGTTGTTTCCGGAGGAGATTTTGCGTGGTGCGACGATGATTCGTCGGACGCTTTCGTCTCGCAATCCGATTGACGCAATGGAAACGCTCACGACGAAACTGTCGAAGTTCAATTCCAATGCGGAGTTCTTCTATCAATTTCTCAAAGGGGCAAAGTCGCAGATCGATTGAGTTTGAAATAAGGGAACCTCTAATAATAGACTTGTTCCGTAACTTCGTCATTCCCGTGCCACACACCTACGGGTTAGCCCACCTTTTCGTTCAACGCTGTAAAGTCAAGTACTACAAAGGTTTACAAACTTTCACGGTTTATAATTTTCGGTCATGTGTTTCCAGTTCGCAGTTAAGATTAACTGCAAATCCCACCCTATAATCCTCGAAAAGAATACACATGCCCAAGAAAAAACTTCCCTACTACGACCGAAAAGGCTACGCCTACACCCCGAAATGCCTGAAGAACGTGCGGGAGATGATGATAAAATCTCAACGGATGAGCAAGAAACGCAAAACCTATTCGGCGGCATTCAAAGCGAAAGTCGCACTCGTCGCACAACGGCAAGACAAAACTATCAGCCAACTCGCGGCACAATTCAAGGTGCATCCCATCGTCATCGCACGATGGAAAGCACAACTACTCGACAACGCCGAACAAGTCTTTCAAGACAAAAGAGCCAAGAAGAAATTCGACGATCGCACCCACGACGAACTCTATCAAGAGATCGGTCGACTCAAAGTAGAACTCGACTGGGTAAAAAAAGTCCGACCTGCTCGAGTAACAGAGAAACGATCCGCCATCGAACAAGAACACTCGATACTATCATGCAGCCGTCAATGTCAGTTACTCGAACTACCACGTTCGACATACTACTACGAACCCGTACTAGCAACACCAGAAGAACTCGACTTGATGGCACGCATAGATCGCTTTCACTTCGAGCATCCCATATATGGTTCGCGTCGGATCGCACATCAATTTGGTAGAGGGTGCTTGCAAGAACTTGGTGGGTCGGAGGTTGAAGCAGACGGGTGCGCCTTGGCGGTTGTCGCAGGCGAATCGGATGGCGAGTATTTGTTCCGTGCTTTACTCCGACCAGTGAAAACTGTGCTGGTAAAACTCCTACCAAACTTTTACACACCCGTTGTCAAGTGCGGCAGAGATATGATTGTTGCCGCTTTTTCTAAATCAGGTACAATGCGTTTTTTCCCTGTAGTTTATTCAATGACTATTCTTTTCGACCGCCGCACCCCGATAGGTCCGATAGGTATGGTTTCGTCTTCCAATCCTGCCGACGTCTGGACTCATTGGCAAGGGGATAAAGAACGCTGGTTGTTCGTCTCAGCTCACGATGACGACATCGCTGCCGGTGCCGGACTCACGCTGCTTGCCGGACTGGCAAACGGTGTAACGACCTTCGCCGCTTATTTCGCAAACGGAAATATGGGATACTGTTCGCCGGAACACCGATTAGACATCGCACGCATCCGAGAAAAAGAAGCCGACCGCTCCTTCGAATACCTCGGGCTGCCCAAAGAGAATCTGTTCCGATTCAATTACGACGACGCCAATCTGTTACAAAAGTCGGGCAGACGTTTTGCCGAGCTGGGTGAGTGCAACGAAATGTTCGGAGCAAGCGGATTGCAAAACGACATAACGTGGCTGTTGCGCAAGGTGAAGCCGACCCGGCTTTTTTTACCGAATCATCGGGACTTGCATCCTGACCATCAAGCGGTACATATGGACATGGTAATCTGTATTTTTCATGCCTGGGGCCCGATATGGCCTGAGTTGGGCGAAGCGAACAGCGACGTTCCGAAACTGTATGAGTATGCCACGTACAGCGATTTTGTGTCTCCGCCGACGATGCGGATTCGCGTTCCTGACGAGTTGGTGGAACGTCGGCTCGAGTCGGTGGCAATGTACGAAAGTCAACAGCAGATAGGGCTCATCGTTGAAGGCTTGCGAAAAGTCGGCGGTATCGAATACTTGTTGGAAATGGAAATTGATCTCATTCAACACGAAAAATACGCCGCTCTGTTTACAGAAAGCTTCCCCCTCTACGAAAAAAAATAGAATTACAGCCCTGGCGGTAAAAATTATCAAAGAACAAACAGAGCCCGGTGCGGTAGCACCGGAGCTAACGCCACGGGCTCTGTGAATCTTTTTCCTAAAAAAGATTTAACCGCAAAGGACGCAAGGGACGCTAAGGACAATTCCATGCTGTTTACAATGTATTCTAACTCCCAACTTCTAACTTCTTTCTTATACGGTTTTTTGCCCTTGGCGACTGTTCGGACTTTGAATGAATGATGGTGTAAGGATCTTGCTAACGATCGGGCTTGTTGTCCCTGATTGCGAACGATCTTTTACACCATTTTCTTTCCTTGTTAAAAAAGGAAGGAAATACTCACTTTTAACAATGCTGCCAAATTTGCCCGAAACGGCAAACGGTTAGCATACAAGATTGCGCACAGCGTTTCGCAATCTTACGATTGCGGCTCTGCTTGTTTTCACAAGTGAAATCGCTAAAAGGTGTTTCACATGTTATTTTTGTGCACATCCTATGCGGTCAGACTTCGAGATTTTCGCCGCAGACAAGGTTGAATTGTTCCTTCCAATCAGGGAGGCGGATGCCGAACGTTAACGCGAGTTTTTCTACAGAAAGATGAGAGAAACTTGGGCGTCTTGCCTTTGTCGGATATTCAAAACCTGGAATCGCCGACGGCTCCTCATTGGTTAACCCATGACGTACGTTTGCCCAGCGGAATATCTCCGTTGCAAATTCATGCCAATTCGTCAAACCGCCTGCCGCCAAATGATAGATTCCCCAATCGTCTCGTTCATGTTGGCGCAAGGCATTTGAAGCGATCAATGCCGTCGCTTCTGCGATCATCCGCGACCAAGTGGGACTGCCGAATTGGTCGCAAACAACTTTCGGTACAGTATTTTTCTTTGCCAGACGGAGCATTGTAAGAAAAAAGTTCTTCCCTCGTAAGCCATAAACCCAGCAGAGGCGAAAGACAAAATGCCTAGGATTGATAGAGCAAACGGCAAGTTCCCCCTCTAATTTTGTTTGACCATACACTCCCAGCGGTCCAGTCGGATCTGTTTCGGAGTAAGATGTTTCCTTTCTGCCGTCGAACACGTAGTCTGTCGAGTAGTGGATGATTGGAATTCCGAGTCGATTTGATTCTTCCGCAAGTACGGCGGGCGCATCGGCGTTGATCTGTTTTGCCAATTCAGGCGCATCTTCCGCAACATCGACGTTGGTGTACGCCGCCGGATTGACAATCAGCTTCAGACCGGGAATATCACGGACGAAGGATCGGATTTTATCTGGACGTGTAAAATCGACTTCTTCTACGTCAATCGCAATGATGCGTCCGAGCGGTGCAAGCGTTCGGGTAAGTTCCCAACCGACCTGACCGATTTTACCTGTTATCAAAATTGTGTGCATTATTTTACTCCATGTACAGCCCTGGCGGATAAAAAGTTCACAGAGCCCAGAGCGGCAACTCCGGTGCTGCCGCACCGGGCTCTGTGAACGCCAACAAAAGCCGGAATGGAGCGCAGCGCAATGACATATTGCCCCCCAGATGGGACGTGATGCCTACAACTACTCAAACACAATGTCGGTACACTCCAGCGTCATCACATCTTGGCGAGTCTCATTGTCTAGCAGTGCTACACGCGTCGCATGTTTTGCCAATGTCTTTTCATATGCTTTACGGACGTCTCGTGCATTGCGCATTGCTCCATTCCGGCTTTTGTCGTTCCTTTCGGCATTAGTCGAGCCGTTCGATTTCCGATACAGAGAGCCCCGTTGCCTCTGCTATTGTTACTATTGGAACGCCGAGACGCTTAAGGTTTCGTGCGGTCTCGCGGGCTTTTCTCAATTCGCCTTCCTCTCTTGCGGCGTTTTGCAAGAGATGCTGATCAATCTCGAACCGCTCCTGTGCTCTGATCTTTTCCCACATCACCGGATTGGCAGTGAACCGCTTATACTCCTCATAAGCCTGCAAAACTTCAGGCGTGTCATGTAACATTGTACGCATTTCATTCTCATCTAATTTAACCGTTCGATTTCCAATACAGAGAGCCCCGTTGCCTCTGCTATTGTTGCTATTGGAACGCCGAGGCGTTTGAAATTCCGGGCAGTTTCCTCAAGCCCTTCCCTTTTCGCCTCGCCGATTCGCAACTGCTGGTCAATCTCAAACCGCTCCCTCGCCCTGATCTTTTCCCACATCACCGGATCGGCAGTAAATCGCTTATACTCTTCATAAGCCTGTAACACTTCAGGCGTGTCATGTAACATTGTACTCATTTCATTCTCCTCCGATTTTTCACCAAGTGCCCAAAACTGCATCCAACGTTGTAATTCTTTGCACAAATCATCCAAACCCGACAGGTTATTTTGTAACAAATCCCCCAAACGCAAAACATGCATTTGAAAATGATCCGAAAGCAACACATCAGGATTTTCCTTCGCTCGAATCTCGAACACCGCATGTAACCGTGTCAGTTGCCGGAATACCGGAAATTCGGTTATCACAATGCTGTGGACGGGACAGAGTTCCTTGTAGTTTCTGCCTCGCTGTAATCTCGCACTGTAAGTTTCCGCCCAGTAGTATAACATTCGGTTGAAAAAGCCCAGATGCGGATCAGTCTGCACCTCAATATTGTATCTTTTTTTCGTTTCATCTTCAACTAACACGTCGAGACGAATTTGCTTATCGACGGGACTTTCCTGAATGTTAAACGGATTCAACACCGTTGCCTTCACGATGCCGGGCTGACCGATGTTGGTCATCACGCCGTTGAGGAGCGACCGCAGAATCGGTTCGTTCTTTGGGGCAGACCATAACGCCGCAATAAATAAGTCGGTCGTCGGTTTGATAATGATGTCGTCCGTTGGCATGGCGGTATTGTACTTAAAAAGCAATAGAATCGCAACCCACCACGTTAACTATTGACGACACATGCTCCTTCACTATCCATCTTATTGATGAAGGCGATTCGAGGAACGTGATATTTATTTGCTTACCTCCAGACGGTTTCGCTTTGGGCTTCGACTCCTTGGTCGACCATTCCGACTTTGTGTGCGAAGTTGGAGTAGAAGAGCATTCTTTCGGTAACGGTTCGCCCTTTCCAGCATTCCCGTCCAGCGTCGATATGGGCGATGATGCCGATGTTTCGGTCCCCCATGCTAGAGCACCGCTGCAATGTGCGTGGCATAGGGAGGATTATCGGGGAAAGGGGTGGCGTTGTCAAGCGTTAACCTCCGCAGGATTCGACACACCCATGACACCAACAAAATACGCAATTTCAAGCCCCACAAAGTAAGAAACAATCAGGAAATTTTCACTTTCGTCTGAAGTTCGGAGCCGCTTTTTTCCGATAACACCGACATGGGATTGGTAGGTTGATCCCGACGGAGAGATATTGCATGAATTTATCAAATAAGCTGGGACGCATCGGGACTGGAGCATTACTTGCTCTATTTGCCGTTGCCATGATGGGAACGACGGGATGTACCGTCTATACTAATGGTATGACGTTGCCGAATCCGCATTATCAGGGAAACATTCCACAATTTTTCCCGAAGGGTACGGAGTTTCCCTTCCCTAACGAAGCAGCAAATATTCAGGAAGCGGAGAGAAGTGTGCAACACGGACATTGAACCGACTATACTAGACCTGTTGCATAGAGGAAGAACTGGTGAAGGAAACAACGTACAGGGTGTTGAAACTCGTCAAGCCGCTGGAAAAGGGGCATCCGGGTACGTGGGATAATGTTCCTCGTGAAGATATACCCTTCGAGGTTGTGGTGCGGTTGTTGCCGTTTCTGGTGCCTGTTCTGCGGGCGATGGTGCGGATACAGGGGCTGCATGGCATGCGGTCGGGCGAGGTCTGTAATATGCGGGTGGGTGAAATCGACCGCACGCAGGTGGAGAAGACCGGGTTCAGGTATTATACTCCTGCGAGACACAAGACGCAGAAAAAGGCGGGAAAGAAAACGGTGTTTTGATAGTAAAGAGTTTAGGCGTAAACCTGGCAAAAACCTCAAACTTGTCAACAGACTGACTCTGGAAGGTGGGGCTAAAATTTGTGGGCATTTTCAACTTTGCGCAAAAGCGGGGCGGCGTTAGCCCCCCGGTGTCGTGCGTGTTGGTTCAAACTCACCGGGGGCTAATACACCCGCTCGTGCGCTGCTCCAAATTTATTTTACATACCCAGCTCTGGGACGGTAACGCTAAAAATCTTGACAAATCGCCGCAAACGCTTCGCTGAACGGCGGAGACGGAGACGCCATCGGAAACTCATCCCGCCAAATGCACTCGACTATTGCTCGCGCTCCATCAAGCGCCGAAAGCACCGCCGACTCATTCCAATCAGCAAGTTTCACACCAGTATTCTTAACATCCGAAGGCAATACAATATAACCCAGTTGAAAGCCCCTACGTAAATAATCGACATACTCCTCATGCCGACCCAAAAGATGATAATAAAGAGGCAACTGAAAGTCTATCCACTCACCACCCTTCAAATGCTGCTTCGGATGAGCAGAACGACGCGTCTTGTTGTCCAAAATGACAAGAGCACCCGTCTTTTTGTTCCGATCAATGCGATCTATCTGACCACTCAAAGGCATTTTATCGCCGACAACATCCAGAAAAAATTGCTCCGCACTAAACGATAGTTCAGTCGCCAATATCTCATATTCTACCGCCCAATCCGCCTGCCAATCGGCAAAGGCTTCCAAACGCTTAATCGCCCGCTCCACTTGAATCGCAATCACCGGCAACGGACGATCGCCGTATTGCTGACAAGTCAATTCCCGAACCGCCGATACAAGGAAATCTCTAATCACATCGGCATCCGTCGAATGTTTAACAGCATCGGTCTTTCCGAAACGTTCTAAAACATTATGAATCAACGTCCCAAAAGTTCTCGGCGGCAGTTCCGTATCCGCATCGTGCAACGATTCAAGTTTCGGCTCGACGCACCGTTCAAGATAAAAACGATAGGGACATCTTTTGTATTTTGCAAAATCTGTAACGTTCATTTTCGTAACAGTTTTGCCGATGCCGTCGGGTACTTTCGGCACCTCGAAAATCACATCCGGCTTTTGACCGGCAAGAAACCGCACATGAGGCAACGCCTCCCGCTCTTCGGCGAAAAAACGTTTGACTCTTTTTGCAATGACGGCATCTGCGTCGGCGAAGAACAATCGGCTCGGCAAGAGCGGGTCTCCTTCGCCGGAACGTCGGCTGCCGATGAGTTGTACCCGATGCGGATCATACTGCCGAGTCGCCAAGAGACAGGTTAGAGCGTAAGCATCTCTGGCATAACGCCGGTTATTGTCTTCGATAGCAAGATTACGTCGCATCGTGTCAGGCAGGAACATATCGGACGTCTTAAACGCAGGAACTTTTCCGTCATTCATACCGGTAACGATGATGACTTCGGCATCGTCCATCGCAAGATAAAGCCAGTCAACGAGATCCACCGCCTTCGAGTCATGCGGAAAGGGTATCTTTTCTTTAATGACTTGTGTTAAAACGAGCCGGATAGTGTCGGCAAACGGAAGTTCCGGCATCAATTCCGCCGGGACTTGCTGAATCTCCAAAAGTGCTGTAAGGATTTTACCGTAGGATTCGTCCCGATCCTTATCGGAAAAAATTGTTGCCAGAATGCCCGCAAGGTCTCCTGATTCAATCAACTTCTGCAACTCTTGCCGTACCGCTCGGAGCGGTTCGGAATGGTCTACTGCCGTCCAATCGCTAGGAAAATGCTTGCTGTGGTAACGGTCGAGTTCCGTGATGAGAGTCCATTTAGCCGGTACTTCGGCATCCGGTTGCTCCACTTTGTTGTGCTCCCGGCTTTCAATTTGAAGTTGCAAGTACGTCTCAACCGCCGGATGCCGTACCAATGCCGCAAAGTTCGCAAACGAGGGAGTTTCTAATAGCAAAAGCAACGTTTCCAAAAAGCGATAGACGGAAGTTTGCTGAATCGGCTTGCCGTCAACGAGTCGGGAAACGATATCCGCTTGCTCAAACCGCCGCTCAATAAAAGGGACAACCTGCTGGTCTGGAACGCCGACGATGATCTCCGGCGGAGCGTACTTCCCTTGCAGATTGCTCAAGCACCGCAACACTTCCTCGGCTTGTTCGTCCGGCGACTCGACAATGCGGATTTGCGAGTCGTCCAGTTTAATATGCACATCTTGCCAAACGTGCGGAATCAAGCAGCCGAAGTCGTCGAATCGGTCTGCCCAATTTTCAGGTGCAAAGACCAGCGGCGTAACGAAGGCATGAAAGTGCCGAAGCATGTCTTTTTGGGCAACATTCATGTCGGCAACGCCGACTAGCAGGATTTCCGTGCCGTCTTGCTGAAATTGTTTGCGTTTAACGTCAAACTCTTCGGGCTTTTCGAGGGCAAAAAGTCTCGCCGACTGTTTGTCCCAAATACCGAGCGTGTCAAGTTTTGCGTGATATTTTTCTTGCAGTGTTGCGAGGGCTTGCCAGCGTTCGGTTTCGGAGTCGATGTTCAATTTCCGGCAGAGTTCGGCAACGTGAATGAAGTCTAATGTATCGGCGGCGAGTTCCCAGTGCAGCATGGCAAACATTTTTCCTAGTGCAAGCCGGGAGTCCAAATCGTTCCGTTTCGGCGGTGCAGGAATGATTCGATGCAATAAATCGGGGTATTCGTCGTCGAGTCTATCGATGGCGGCGAGCCAGGCGAAACATTGTGTCAGGTCGTCAGCGAGTGGTTTTCGGAGTTTGTAAAATCTTTCCGGTAGTGCGCCGATGGTCAAAAATTTGGGAGGATACCAAGCGGGATCGATTTTTTCGGCTTTTTGTACTAGGATTTCTTCGAGTCGATATGCAGCTTGTTTTTCTTGGAAGACTAGTATGACGTTCCGAAGATTGAGTTGTTCTTCTTTATGATATCGGTCGATCAAATACTTTGCCGTTAGGTGTAAGAGCGGTTGACTGTTTCCGAGGAATTGCCGTTTCATGTGATTGCGGTGCGTACTTCGTCCGATTCCATATGATACCGTTTTTGCGTTTGAATTCAATAATAGACCGGCTGAACTACGTCTGTATTCGTATTATTAGAGGTTCCCTTATCTTGCTTCCTTCACCTCTTTCGTTACAATGGGAGAGCATGAGGCTCTTCAAAACTTTCTTTCGTATCGTTTCTTTATCCCGAAAGTTTTTGGGCTGGAGTTTCTCCCTGTTTATCAAGGGCGTGTCTTGGGGCATTGCCAAGAGTAAAGTATTCTCTTCCGTTTTGCAAATGTTAGCCGGAGCGGCAATCATGTTGTTGCCCTTTGCCTACTCCTTTTGGCTTCCCAATACACCGGCAATTTGCATCACCTTCGCAGGAGCTGCTTTCGGCGCCTGGATTTTTCAGGAAGGACTACGTAAATACAGAACTAATCTTCCGCCTGAAACGGTGGCTTCGGCGGCAAATCTGGCAAAAGATAATCAAGAATTGAAAAAAGAGGTGAAACGTCTCCAAAGCATGCAGTTAAATGTTACGGACATTCAAAGCATGCTCGCCGTCAGTTTGCTCGAAATAAATACACGTTATCAGGATTTTAAGCAAAGCGTCGTTTCGGATACTCTTAACGAGAGCATATTTGGCGATTCAAGGACAATCACCGAGTACCTCGGCTATTTCAACGAGAATATCAAGGTGCGGTACGGTATCGACTTGAACAAAATCCGAATTCGTGAAGAAGGTGCAAAAATCGTCGTCTCCGGCATTAAGTGCGAATTTCAGGGAATTCGTGAACAAGATACAGTGGACGAACACTACGAAATTAGGGAGAAAAAAGTATCATTAGATGGAAATACAACACATTCACACAAGGTTGTGCAAGGTGACAGAGACTGTTTGCTACTCAAAGCACACAAAGCGCACATTTCGGAGTTAAGGGATAAACTCAATACGGGTGTGGACTTAACAGACTTGGAGGGTGCCAGTACATTTGTCGAAAGGCTGGGAGAGGAGTTTGTGAAAAACTTCTTTTTTCCAACGGGCAAACAGATTGAATTTGCCGAGGACGGTGAGAACGCCGGATACTCTTTGGAACAATTTGTGACACGGCACAATCTCCAGATTGAAAAAGAGAGGTTAAAATTGCTGGAGACAATGAAACCTAATGGATATTAGACTTGTTGAATAACCCCTCGAACAAGGGGATAAATCCCCTTGTCAGGACAACAAAAAGGAGACAAACAAGGGGCTTCAGCCCCTTGAAACCATCGAAAACAAGGGTTATGGAACAGGTCCCTTACTTTCCGGCGGAAGCCTAAATCCGTTCCAGCACTTCAAAGAAATCAGGAAAGGTTTTTCGTGTGCAATCAGGATCGCAAATCACGACGCCCGGCAGACGCAGACCCGCAACAGCAAAACTCATCGCCATTCGATGGTCATCATACGTCTGTACCGCTGCCGGTAGAAAAACCTCCGGCGGAGTAATCCGCAGACCATCTCGATATTCCTCCACCGCCGCACCAAACCGACGCAACTCCGTCGCCAAGTCGGCAATCCTGTCGGTCTCCTTAAAACGGACATGTTCAATGTTTCGGATTTCCGTCGGACTCTCCGCAAAAAGAGCGACGACAGATAATGTCTGCGCCGTATCGCTAATACTGTTCATATCAACTGTGATTCCCCGCAACGGCTGCGCTGCTGTCCGGCTAACCGTGATGGAATCGTCCTTCCACAACACTGTACAGCCCATCTTTTCGAGACACTCGGCGAAAGCAACGTCGCCCTGCAAACTGTTCTTCGACAAACCTTGTACCGTGACCGAACCTCCGCCGACCGCCGCCGCCGCCAGAAAATAGGACGCCGCCGAAGCGTCCGGCTCGATAGCATACACGCCCGGCGATTGATAGACTACGCCCTTCGAAATATGGAAAGAGCGGAAATACTCCTCTGTTTCCACCGAAATGCCGAAGGATTGCATCATTCGAAGCGTCATTTCAATATAAGGTTTGGAGACCAGCTCGCCTGTAACGTTGACTTCCACGTCCGCCTGCCTTGCAGCAAGCGGCGATGAAAGCAGAAGAGCGGAGAGGAATTGACTGGAGACCGCACCGGAAACGGAGACAACCCATTTAGCCGGTACTCCGGCACTGTGTTTTTTGTTAACCGGAGTACCGGCTAAATATCCCATTCTCACCGGCGGATAGCCCTCTTCAATTTCGTAGGAAACGTTTCCGCCGAGTGTGTTGACTGCGTCGACCAAATCCCTAATAGGGCGCTGGTGCATTCTCGGCTTGCCGTGAATGCGGTATTCTCCTTCGGCAAAGGCTAACATTGCTGTTAGGAAACGCGCCGTCGTACCACTGTTGCCGACGTAAATGTTTGCCTTTTCGTTAGGGAATCGTCCGCCCTGTCCGATGACTTCGATTTGACATTGTTCGGTATTCCAATCGAGTGCAAGTCCGAGTTGTGATAGTCCTTCAAACATGACTCGTGTGTCTTCGCAGTCGAGTGCACCGGTCAATGTCGTTTTACCTTCTGCGAGTGCTGTCAGTATTAACGCCCGGTTGGTAATGCTTTTCGATCCCGGCGGTTTGACGACGGCATTCAACGGCGGCTTCGGGGTGATGGCGATCGGCTCTGACATTTCTGCCATTATATCACGGTGCTTCGCAGCTGCAAGCCAAGAGTAGGGGTGTGTAAAAATAAAGAGGGTGCTGCGCAGGAGCGGGGGGTATTAGCCCCCCGGCACAAAACCGGGGGCTAACGCCGCCCCGCTCTTGCGCAATGTTGAAAATGTCCACAAATTTTTGACACACTCCAAGAGTAGTTCCCCCGGGCTTTTATTGCACATCTTCTTCGGATAGAATCGATGGGGTGCACGAAGTTCATATTCTTCCTTTTTTTGTTAGTCCATCTGGCAATCCGCTTGAATTTGGTTTCAAAGGAGCGGCAAACGTGCGATTTCCCTTCTCGCAGCAAGGATTTCTACTCGGACAGGAAAATCGGATACTTGAACCGCTGATCCAAGAAATTATCGATGGCGAGATATCCACAGAACGCCAGCCGATTTTGCTTTACGGCATGTTGGGAACAGGACGCACTCATCTTCTCACCGGTATTTTGGAAACGTGGAGAAAAAATCAAAAAAGCGATACCGTGCGCCGGCAATCATATTATTCTTCCTGCGAAGATTTTTACCGACAGTTTACGGAAGCGATTGCTGCTAAAACAACCGAGTCTTTTCGTCAGCGTTACCGCAGAGCAAAGTTAATTCTCCTGGATGATATCGAACAACTGCTCGGCAGACCCGCCGCTCAAAAAGAGCTTCGGCTATTGCTCGACGATTTTGTTGGTACTCTCGTATTCACGGCACAAACACTGCCGGGTAACATGAGCACTAACAAAGCGGAACCGTTGGAGGAAGATTTAGCGGCGCGAATTCAAGCGGGAACAACTGTTCCCATTTTCCCGCCCGGAGAAGCAGTGCGCGAACGATTTCTCCGGGATATGGCATCGGCTCTGAATATTCCTTATACGGGTTCTCTTCTGAATGCAGCGGCAAAGGAGCTTACCGGCACCATTCCGAAACTCTACGCTGCCGTTGCCCAAAAATATGCGGAGAAAAAGTCGGCAAATGAGCCGCTGAACCTTACCTTTTGGCAGCAGTTTACCAAAGGGCATAATTCAAACAGTACGCAAGAGCTGAACGACATTGCTACTCGGACGGCGGCATACTTTTCACTTAAATTGAGTGACATCAAAGGAACCTCGCGAAGAAAAACGATTGCCGTTGCCCGAAGTATTGCGGTCTATCTGGCGAAGTCGAAACTTCGGCTAACGTACAAAGAGATCGGACTCTTCTTCGGTAAACGTGATTCTTCGACGGTGCGGCACTTATGCGAGAAGATACAACGCAATATGCAAACGGACACGGAGCTACGCGACCATTTGTTTCGGTTGTCAGAAAACGCAAATTGATATGCATTAGGATTCCGCTGAAAACGAATAGACTTGCTCCATAACCTTTTCGTCATTCCTGTGCAGACGGGATACACATAACGCAACTAATTCGCCATAACTTCCGGTTTCGTAAACGGTTACGACTTATACCTCGCCGGAAGTTCCCTATCATTGTACACCAAACCATCTCTTTGTCAAGCATGACGTATCGTCTTTCCGTACAGGGACTTATGGCGAATCGTAATTTTACCTCACATTGACTTCATAATCGAGCGAAAAATGGTATCGCCGCATCGTCCCATCCTGTCCGTTTAGTACTATACCAGAACTTCTGGAAATCTGGTAAATCGTTACAGTATCTATTGAGCCGATAAAATGTTTGAGCCCAACCGACAACGCAGTGTTCGTCGATAGTAATTTTAAGCCATTGCGGTTTGTTTTTGTGCAGAAGTTGATGTAGCCGGGCTGCGCCATCGGACTTGGGATAATTGATCGTTTCATACTCTGTTACTTGCTTTTTCCAGTTTTTTGTATTTCGAGAAGCGGAGTCGTGGTATAACTTGTGAATATCGGAAAAGTATTTTTCGCTTTGGACAAGATAAACTGTTTTAATGCTCGGAAAGATGAGCAGAATGTTTGCCGGTACAGGAATTCCCCGCACACGAAAAGAGGAAAGATATTTGATTGCTTGAAACAGAGCGGCGTTAATGGTGGTTCGGTTGCTCTTTTTGAATTCGAGTATGCAGCCGTTGTGATAGCCGTCGCAGTTGTACTGCATGGCTTCGGACGGCAGATCGAATTGTTCGTAAAACAATTCTTGGGCTGTTTTTTCGGAGGAAAGGGGCATTGCGATCCTGTTAACGTTTTGGAAGCATCGTACTTGTTGTTTTGCGAATTGCAATAGTCTCGGCACCGGAGTACCGGCTAAATGATTATGTGGTATAATGAAACGTACTCTAACGACAGGAGCAGAGCGATGCCAGAACAACCGTTGACTTATGAAGGCGTTTTAGAAATAATTCGAGAAATCAGTCGTGCAACGAAAGAGCAAGCCGCCGAGTATGCCCGTGAAAAAGCCGAGTATGCCCGTGAGCGGAAGGAACGCGATGTCGCGTTTGACCGACGGATGCAAAAAACAGAACGCATTGCAAGAAAAGCTAGCAGGAGCGTTTCCAAACTTGGCAATCGTATCGGCGACATCATCGAAAATATGGTAGGCGGTAACGCTCTTATTCGTAAATTCAAAAAGTTAGACTATAAAATCGAGAGGCACAGCAGAAACGTCTGCTTCGGACACGGTTTGCCCAAAGATATGCGAGGCGAGATTGACTTGTTATTGGAAGACGGAAACATTGCCATTCTCATTGAAGTCAAAACGACATTGCAGACGGCGGATGTTCGTACACACATAGAACGTTTGGAAAAGTACCGACGTGTTGCCGACGTGAAAGGCGACAAGCGGCGTTTCATTGGAGCGGTCGCTGGTGCTGTCGTTGAAGGCGAAGCCCAAGAATTTGCTCACGAAAATGGTATGTACGTTATCGTGCAGTCCGGCGAAGCCGTGGAAATCGTGCAAACGCCGGAAGGGTTCAAAGCGAAGGAATGGTAACGGACTTATCGGAGGTGTTGGAGGGGGGGGCAAAACTTGAACGTGGCGGTGAAGGAGGAGCGGGACGATGTAGTGTTTTTGCACAAGATTGTCCTGGGCGCAGCGGACAAGAGTTACAGAATCTATGTGGCGAAGTTAGAGGGTTAATGTGTTAAGATTCTATACTGCCGACGGGTAAAGGCGGCAACTGAAACACGGGAATTTTAACACTTTTTTCGACAACCCATGCAATTTCCCATGCAGTCGCCATATTTGCCCCATTTTTCGTGCATAAAACAGCCT
>Ga0099364_10003256_pt1 | contig 25272 bp, 22 predicted proteins | sample TergutTh196P3_FD_73070 | JGI IMG/M metagenome (GOLD analysis project Ga0099364, IMG submission 73070) | Microcerotermes parvus P3 segment gut microbial communities from Pointe-Noire, Republic of the Congo - Th196 P3 | ecosystem: Host-associated > Arthropoda: Insects > Digestive system > Gut ...
ACGTTTAGATGTTTTGGTCTGTATATTAGTGAACCATCTCACACCTTTTATAATTCTGATAGTAGGCGAGAATTGTACGTTTATCTCTATCGAGTATATTCCCTACTACTTCTGGTTGCCATCCTTCGCCGAGCAGATAGATGGTTTTTAATCGGTCGGCTTCCCATTTTGTTTTTGCCTTCCGATGTTCCTGTTTTAGTTGGCTGATCGCCTTTTCGGATAATCGATTGAGGTTTTTATAACAGACGGCAATGAGTTTTTTTATTCTCAAACGGCAAAAACTACATAAAAAGTGGCGAAAAAAGTTGCTTACTCGCGGATCATCGCAGTTGCAAAGGATGGTTTTGTTATGAAACTGTTTTCGATAGTGGCGTAGTTCATGCTCTATGTCCGAAATTTGCGTATAGAACTCGTCATTCTTTGCACGCTTTGCGGATTGGAGTTGCCGATTGTCGTTTCCGGTTTTCTTTGCCATTGTGCCGAAAATTTTGGGTTGACGACTACACGTCATAGTCTAGCCGATTGCGGAGGGAAAAGCAAGAGAGTTCAACACGACGATTGCGGCTTCGATTCTTTCGGCAATGCTATTCCTTCTTGCCTCTTTTTGATAAAAGCTCTTGCGTATGTGTTTTTCCCGTTGATGAGTGGTCGTGCATCCCCACTAGCCAGAACAGGAATACCCACGACTTCTTCATTGTAGCCAGCGGAGGCTGACATTCCCAAAATCTCAAACTGTTTTGGGTTGTACTTATCAAGAAACGTAATCGGCACTCCCATAACACCGTCATAATCCACCGGAATATCTACAACTTTGGAAACTTCGATAGCATCGTAATTATCGTACTTCGGATGTTCAGCCGGTGAATAGCGTTTGTAGAGAAATAACTCCATGTGCCGCTTGTCATGGTCAAGATTCGTAAACCAATTCGCATTCACGCAATTTATCTGTCCATTTTGGTTAAGAAAATTCATACTTCTTGGACTATATCCTATCCACAATTTATTGTCCTTGATAAGTTTGAAAATTTCTTTGTACGTAATTGCATTATTGTTGCCGACAATGATGAACTTCTTGTTGTATTCTATCAGTTGAGCAACGTATTCCCGAAACAGACTGAATGGCGGATTGGTGCAAACAATGTCCGCCTGCTTTAACAATGCGATGCACTCATCGCTTCGGAAGTCGCCGTCGCCTTTGAGGATTCCCCATTCGTTTTTCTTAATGAATTCGTCTATCGGTACGGTCGCTCGGTCATCCTTCCGTCCCTTTCCGTCGTAAATGCAATAGACCGCCTGCTCGTCTTTGTTTTGACTGAACAAGTCGGGATTCAAGTTTTTATAACAGACGGCAATGATTTTTTTGAGTCCGAGATAGCAAAAGTTAAGATAGAAGTATCGAAAAAACGCGCTGACTCTGGGATCGTCGCAGTTACAGAGGACGACTTTGCCGCTGAAATGAGATTTGTAATGTTTGAGTTCGTTTTCGATGTCGCTTAATTGCGTATAGAACTCATCATTTTTTTCTCTTTTTGCGGAGTGCAGATTGGCGTTTTTTGCTGTGTTTTTTGCAGGCGGCATTGTGTCGGGCTGCGAAAATTGAGGAAACGATTACGGCGCATGATTCTAGCCGATTGCGGTGGGAAAAGCAATCTACGTTACGGGCTCTGTGAACGCCGCACAAGTGCGACGGCTAAAATGTGCGGCGGCTAAACCTTATCCGCTCAGATGCGACACAGCATGCTGCTGGAACTGATTCTCTATCGACAACGTCCGCGTACCCGCCTGTACCAATATCTGCGCTTTCGTCAACCGAGAACTCTCCTCCGCAAAGTCCGCTTTTCCCATAAGGAGAATCATCATGACTTCCTATCATTCAAAAAACACGGACTGGTGTGCCCCGGCTAACCGCAACGGCGCATCCCATGTTTCCTTTTTCCGAAAAGCACGTATAATTCCCAGATGTTCTTTTATCCGATATCACGATGACCGACTCTGCACCTTCCCGCCGCACATATTTGGGACGCAATATGTTGATGGCGATAATCTTCGCAACGCTTGCTGGAACGTTGACCGCAAGTCTTCTCTGCCTACTCATTCCGCCGCTCTGTGAAGCAACAGCAACCATTCAAGTACGTTCAACAAAAATAGGCTTTCTCCAAACACCGCACTCCATCGACCACTATGACGTGTTCGTGAACTCACAGATCGAATTGATAAGGATGCCGGACGTCATCGACAGAGCATTGGAGAATCTCGAAGTCGCCGGTTTACCGATTGTTACTAATAAAAGAGACAAAAAAGGTTGGCTTACAAGGACACTACACATCAGACGTCTGGACAGGTCGGAAATCGTAACCGTCAGTATCGCAACACCCTACCCGGAGGACTCCGCAAAGATAGTCAATGCCGTTGTGAATTCCTATTTTGAACACATTGAGAATTACTCCAGAGCAGCCGATCAACAAATGTTGTCCAATCTGCTGACAGAAAGGCGGCGGCACCAATTACTTGCGGATACACTTCAAGAGAACATTAGAAAATCCGGTGAGGATGCGAGTGCGAATCAGGACGGCATTGCTTTCGACCGACGCCAACTCGACCGAGTGGACGCCGTTTTGGACAAAATAGAGGACAGAATTATAGCAGTTACGGCGGAACAGCGTGCGCCCGGTCAGGTTGTATTACTGTCCCAGGCGATTTCGTCGGCGCCGAGTCATAAGAAACGTCTTATCATTGGAGGCACAGCCGGTATTACGGTCTTCTGTATCACGTTGTTTTTAGGCGTTGTGATCGGCTGCATCAACGCGCTAGGACGCAACCGTTATCCGTAACTCACTGCCTCGGTGGATAAAAAGTTCACAGAGCCCGGAGCGTTAGCTCCGGTGCTACCGCACCGGGCTCTGTTCGTTCTTTGCTTATTTTTCCCGCCAACCCTGTACTTCCAGAACGGTAAACTCATTTGTTCGGTTTGGCAACTGAATCGTTACGGTGTCTCCTTCTTTTGCGCCGAGGAACCCCTGCGCCATCGGATGGGGTGTGTAAAAATAAAGTGGGTTCGGCACAACGAGCGGGGGGCGTTAGCCCTCCGTCGGGGGTACGAAGCGTGTTGGACGTCCATCGGGGGGCTAACACCCCCCGCTCGCTTTCTCACTTGCCCGCTCGCGTGCGCTATGCTGAAAATACCCGCAAATTTTTTACACACCCCCGCGGACAGGTTACGCAACAAGGCTATTGTATTCCCCAAGCATTTCGGTACAATGACCTTTCATTACTTACGTTCCCCCAGCAATAATGCCGTTTGATCCTTACGCCCTCTGTCCCGGCGGACGAGATAAAAAAGTCCGATTCTGCTGTCCTAATATGCTCAAAGAACTCGAACAAGTCATCAAACTGCTCGAGTCGGATCAACCCAGCGCATGTCTTTCCTATATCGAAACACTCGAAAAGACCCATCCCAACTGCGCATGTTTGACTACGGCAAAACTCTCCATTTATCGGGCGGAAAACCGTTGGCAGGAAGCACTGCCGATTGCGGAACAGTTTTACGTCCGGGAACCAGAGAATCCCGCCGCCGCCGCCGAATACGCACTCGCTCTTGTCATCACTGGTCAACCTATCCCTGCCGTCTCCACACTCGTCGACGCTTTTGAACGAATGGAAGCCGATACCATCCATAGTACATTGCTTCACGGCGCTTTACAGGTTGCGACGTACTTAACTCTCGGCGGACTCATTACGCCTGCCATCGCCATCGGACATGTTCTTAAAGAAATTCCGGCAACGTCCGAACAAGCGAATATGCTCCTGTTTCGGGCGACCTCGGAATCTGACATGCCGATCCTGTTCCGCGACTGGTCGTTTGACTTTGATTGTCCCAGCAACTTTCCCGACAAGGAAAAGTTCGACGAAGCCGCTGTGCTTGTCCGATTGATGCGGTGGAAACAAGCACTCACAATTTTGGAAACACTAACACAACACGCCGACGCTTGGTCGGGAATCTGGCGGAACATCGCGACCATTCACTTTTGGCTCATGGACAGTGCAAAATGTTGCGAAGCACTGAAATCATATATTTCGCATCCTAATACGCCGTTGGAAGATGCCGTCGATGCCGAAGTGCTACGGATGATGCATACTCCCGATGCACTCGGCGACCAAACGCAGGTGATATCGATTCAGTACACCATTACGGATGCCGACCAATCGTTGGAAAAACTTCTGTCTTCGCCGCTCTTTTATCAAGTCGGATTTTCTGAACAGGCGTTTTCTCCGCCGCCGAGAGGAGCGTTTCTGAAACTGGATCGTCCGTTTGTGGAATCGGCAGCGGAGTTAACGTTAGAAAATGCTTCTTTGGAGCAAGCGTCGGTTCTTCTTTTCGGCAAAGAAACGGACAAGGAAGCCCGGCTTTTGCTTCAACCTTTTCCGGCGGACGACAGGGAAACCGTCGAGAGGGATATTTGTACACTCCTCGGTGACCTCATTCAAATGCCCGGTGAAGTGGTCTCGCAAAGACCGCTGTCCCGAACGCGGATTATGACGCTGTGCCGGATCCGTTATCCGCTGGACAAAGACCCTGATAAATTGTTGCATAAACTAATCGACGATTATTACGTCAAGTCTTTTGCGGAACAGTGGCTTGCTCTTCCGCTCGGCTTATTAGACGGTAAAACACCTGCCGATGCGGCGAAGGAGCCGCAGTACACGATTCCGTTGCTGGCGGCTATTTGGATGATACAACGCTGGTACAACGAAGAAGAACACGAATTTGGAGAAAGTATCCGCAACCGGCTAGGCTTGCCGACGGAGGGACCGATTACCGTTGCGGAAAGTGCGGAGGGAGACGACCCGTTGGCAGTCTTGGATGCGTATCCCGTGTGGCGTTGGCACCGTTTTGAAGTCGAAAAACTTTCGACGGAAGTCCTCGCAGGCGGAATGCAGATTGTACTAGGAATGCAAGAATTGCGGACTGCTTCCCGATTTGCCGAGGAAATTTTGAATCGTCCGCTTGATTCGATGGAGTTTGCGGTTCGGGTTATGGCGTTTGAAACGTTGATAGCCTATGCGCAAGAGCGAGACGACATTGAGCGAGCTTTGCTTTGGGTTGAGCGGGGCAAGAGTGAGACAATGACGAAGGGTGTTTCCGATGCGGCGTGGTATTTGCACGAAATCACGTTGCGTTTGGCGCGGCAGGATGGACAGGGTGCGAGTGAGGCGATGGCGTATTTGATCACGCATCATCGGGACGATCCGCAGGTGATGGGGTCGTTACAGGAATTGTTTATTCAACTTGGGATGTTTAATCCTGATGGTACGCCGTCTCCGGCGTTTTTACAGTCACAGGCGAGGTATGAGAGTCAATCGCAGTCGGAGGAGCAGAAAATTTGGACGCCGGACGGTGCGGCGGTTTCGGGAGGTTCTGCCGCTCCATCGAAACTCTGGGTGCCCGAGTGAAGGGAACCTCTAATAATACCAAAGTGCCGATTCGTTGCGTTTCGGCTTTTGTTCTGCATTAACAAAAGCCGGAATGGAGAGCATCGCAATGACGGTGCATACGGTCAATTTTATCACGGCAGGTCGGCAAAAATAACAATTCATTTAGAAAACATTCACTATGTCAGAGAAGGCACATCGTTCTTTGAAAATCAAAACCCGTCTGTCCTGTCCGCATTGTTGGCAAGAATTTGCAACAGACCAGATTTTGTCCATCGCCGAATCGCCGGATTTGTCGCCCGATATCAAACTGCCCACCGGTCGCCCTCGCTTTTTGCCGCAGAGGTTCAATCTGGCAGGCATCGCCCTCGATGCCCGAAACGTACCGAGCGAAAAATTAGCATGTCCCGAATGTCATTTGCAAATACCGCCCCAATGGCTGCAAATGAACAACTTTTTTTTGTCGATTGCAGGTGCCCCCGCCTCGGGAAAATCCTATTTTATCGCTTCCATGACCTGGCAGTTGCGGAAAACAATGGCACAAAGTTTTCATACAACTTTTACCGATGCAGACCCGCAATTCAACCAGCGAATTTTCGACTACGAAACGGTTCTTTTCACCGGGAGTGATGACCCGCACAAATTAGTGCGAATTGAAAAGACGGAAGTATCAGGGAACATTTACAACAATACAATCGTCAACGGCATACCTACGCAGTTGGCGCAGCCGTTTACCTATACGACGAAACCGATGCCAAGCCATCCTTTTTTGCAAAGAGCAAATCAAAGCCGGCAGGTGATCTGCTTGTATGACAACGCTGGCGAACACTTTTTGCCTGGCAGAGATAGTATCGAGTCGCCTGTAACGCGGCACATCGCAAACTCCGATGTTTTACTCTTTGTGTTTGACCCAACGCAAGATGTCCGGTTTCGCACCGCTTGTACCGAGCCGGTCGATGACCCGCAAATGCGAAGCGCAGTGAGTAGCGGAGTACAAAACGAAGCTCAAAACCGTATCCATACGACGCGGCAGGAAGTCGTACTGAACAATGTGTTGACGCAGATTAAAAATCTGACGACTCAACCGACGCATATGAAAATAAAAATGCCGTTGATCATTGTGCTGGCAAAATATGATGCATGGAAACAGTTAGGAAAAGGTAAATTTCCCAAAAACAGGGCGCCTGAAGAGTGGAATCCTTGGAAAATGACTACCGAAGGAATTATCAGTTGCTATCGCCCGGAACGAGTGGAGCAGTATTCCCAAATATGGCGGAAACTGTTGATGGACTTGATACCGGGACTCGTCTCAGTGGCGGAAACGGAAGTAGAAAAGGTAACTTATATTGCGGTTAGTTCCACCGGCGGTCCGCCGGAGTTCGGCGAACCGGACGAACAAGGAATCCGTCCGCTTTGTTATCGTCCGATTAACGTAAAACCGATTTGGGCAGAAGTACCGTTTTTTCACGCACAATACCTTACCAATAAGAGTACCATACCCTATTCCAAGAATGGAAAGGCTGTAATGTAGGACAGTCCGTCGATAAGTTTCGATTTTCTTCATTCCGGCACAGGCGGAAATCCAGACATAAAGAGTTCCCGCCAGGTCGGTGTGTAAAAATAAAGTGGGTGTAGTGCAAGCGAGCGGGGGGCGTTAGCCCTCCGGTGAGTTTGAACCAACACGCACACAACCGGGGGGCTAATGCCCCCCGCTCGCTTGCGCAATGTTGAAGATACCCACAAATTTTTGACACTCCCCCGCCAGGTCGGTAACAATTGCGTCTGCGTTAATGTTGTGATAGAATAGATTCGATGAACGAAAACGAAGCAACGGTTGCAGTTATTGATTCCAAGGCGTTACTCAAAGTTTTTGGACCGTCCGATTCTAATCTCCGCCGCATTCGCGAAGCGCTCGGTATCAAAGTAACGCTAGATGGAAACAAAATTCTGCTCCGAGGTGCTTCCGAAGCCGTTCAGCGCGGCTCGCATCTCTTGGAACAACTGCAACGCTTTGCTGTGCGAAACGGTCATTTGGACGTCGACGACATACGCCGGGCGATTTCCGAAGTCGTTCACGGTAAAGAAGTTTCTAACATCAGACCGGTTGACGTTTACAACGGCAAACAGATTCGAGCAAAGACTGCCGGGCAAGTTAGATACTTAGAATTGCTCCGCAGCAAAGCAATCGTGTTTTGCATTGGACCTGCCGGGACGGGCAAAACTTATCTTGCCGTTGCTAAGGCAGTGGAATCTCTTAAAACCGACGCAGTCAAGAAAATCGTGTTGGTGCGTCCCGCTGTTGAGGCTGGTGAGAGTCTCGGCTTTCTGCCCGGCGATTTGCAAGCGAAGATCAATCCGTACCTGCGTCCGCTCTTCGACGCCCTCGCCGACATGATGGATCACGATATGCTCAAGCGGTACATAGAAGAAGACCGAATCGAAGTGATCCCGCTCGCCTACATGCGCGGACGTACCCTCAACAATGCTTCGATCATTTTAGATGAAGCGCAAAACACAACTATTGCGCAAATGAAGATGTTTCTCACCCGGATGGGAGAGGCTTCGACGATTACCGTCTGTGGTGATGTAACGCAAATTGATTTACCGGAGAACAAGCGCAGCGGCTTAATTGATGCGAGGCAACGTCTTCGTCAGATCGCGGCAATCGGTATGTTGCAACTCGACCGCAGTGACATCGTCCGCCATCCGCTGGTGCAACAGATCGTCAACGCATATGAGTAAAAGAAGGGAGGATTGACATTCGCCTGTATACATGCGACAACACCCTTCTGAAGATTCGGATTTCTTCAGGAAAAGGCTAAATGATGGTTTCCCAGTAACTCTAGGAGAGCAAGCTCCACCGCTTGTTAGTTAGGGGAGCAAGCTCCTCCGCTAAAACTTTCCGTATTTCAATTTTCGTTGCGGAGTGTAACACAATAGGCGTCAGCAAGCGTCGGGAATTTTGCGGACAACTACGTTTACCGCTGGGACACTACTGCTAGCCGATTTCATATCCATACCGTTCAAAGTACCGCTTCCATCTTTCCGCAATTTTTGTCTTTAACTCCGGCTCCATCGAAAACTTGTTCTTCTTGTACTCTTTCTGCGAATCGGCGTACTGCTGAAACGTCGACTCAACTTCATCGAACCCTTTAATCTCCAATGTCTGGTAAATCTTCCGCAGCGTCTCCACCGGAGCAGCAGTCAAATCCTTGAAAGCAATATCGCAAAACTGATTCGGCGCCAATAATTTAACGTCTTCGTCAAACGCGTCGTACATCGTGTTGAGATTGTTAAAGACATAATCCTCCATTCCTTCGCCGCTGGGACACTGCGCTCCTTCGTCTTTGGAGAGCCGCATCCAAAGATTGTACGTCGAAGGAAAGATTGAATAAGGATTGCGGTGCAAATGGATAAACTTCGCATCAGGATACCGCTCCAAAAGCGTTTTGATTCTTCCCGTATGCGGCGGCGATTTAAGAACTATTCGCTTGCCGGGATACAATACCGTCAGCGATTTCAAAAAGGTGTCCATCCCATCGAGCCAAGCCTTGCGGTCTTCATCGGAAACGTCACGCAGCGTCAAGTATTCGCTGTTAATGTTCAGACCGTTGTTCGGAAAAATAATGTTCCGATAGGGGGACGGCAATCCCATCGAAACGAGTGCAAATTCATCTTCCTGCGGTCGGTCAAAGCCTGCCTCCATATTGTCGACGGGACGCTTTTTCGGCATAATCAAGTTTCCGATGGGACGGACTGTAAACCGGCTGATGATAAAGTGTTCCGGCACGAAACAAGCGTATGTATCGGCGAAGGAAAATTGAGGGTCACGAATCATGTACTCGTGTAGGAGTGTCGTTCCAGACCGCCAATGTCCGATGATAAAGATAGGTGCGTCGGAGAGTTGGGTATCGTTGATTTTTTTTCCGAGGAACCATTTTTGCAGCAGTGCGTATCGGGAATTGAGAAGGATTGCTAATCCTGTAATGATTATGACCATTGCCCAGCGGATCGGTGCTACGCGGTATTTTCCGGCTTTGAGTAGTTTGCGCCATGCGCGTAGGGTCATTCCATCCCAGAATCGGGGATACCAAAATCGGTCTTTGTAACCGCCGATTTCGTCTTTGGTGTTTGACATTAGTTTGAAAACAAAATATACACAGCAACACATTATATCAAAACGCCGCAGAGACGCAATCGTACGATTGCGGCTCAGCTGTGCGGCGCACGAGCATTTCACAAGTGAAATCGCCAAAAGGCGAAAGCGGGTATAAAACTTTCCGGCGGAAGCCTTATTAGAGGTTCCCTTCAGGAAATTTGTTCGGTATAATGTCGTTGCAATGCGAAAGGCTATTTTTACTTCTATTGTTTTATCGCTATCCTTGGCTGCTGCCGGTACGCCGTCAGAAACTTGGGAAATCGAAAAACAAATCGAGGCAGTTTTCGGAATCGTCGAACGCAGCGCAGAGGGGACCATCATCGGTATTGACTTGGCACGCGAACGAGCCTCGACGACTAACGACGCCGTAATTGCAGCACTCTCGGTTCCGCGTCTAAAGCGATTTCGCATAGCCGGTGGGAGCATTGACACCGATTCTCTCTCCAGTTTGGCAACGCAACACGATCTCGAAGAACTTTATCTCCAAGATGTCCCCCTTCATGATGCTCAATGGCAACGGCTCCTCGGAAATCATTCTAATCTTTCCCGGCTTACGTTGCGGCGTTTGTCCAATCTTTCCGATGCGGCGCTAGGCAAATTACCTCAACGGTTGCCGGCACTGCGGAATCTTTCCCTCATCGAAATGGAATTGACCGGAGCGGCACTTGCAGACATTGCCAAGTCGGAAGTTCTTGCCGCCCTGGATGTCCGGCATTGCGGACGCTTAACAGCCGATGACTATCGTTGTCTGTACTCAATGCCGAAACTTGTTGACCTAAAAATCGGCGGATTTGCCGTGACGGACGATGTGTTAAGAGAAATTGCCCCTCTTCGTTTCCTACGGGGATTGACTATCGACGATGCCCTCATCACGCCGGAAGGTTTGGAAAAGTTTGCAACGGATTCCGCCTCGGCGGACAAATTAGAGACGCTTGTTTTAAGCCGGAATTCCGCACTTTTTGATCATTCGTTGTTTTCACTCAAAGAGTTTCCGAATCTTAAACGTTTGACGGTCAACGGGATGATGGTAACGGGCAGCTTTCTTGAACTTCTTGCTGATGAAGAAACGACGCGTCCGAAACTTCATCGGCTTTCACTGCGGAGAACGTTTTTGTCCCAAGAAGGAATGACCGCATTGAAAAGGTACCCAGAGCTGCGGATACTCGATCTTTCCGGTGTCGCTCTAATGCCGGAATGGATAGACACCGTCGTTACGTTGAACCTACTCGAAGAACTCGACGTAACAGAGTGCGGGCTTAGCGAAGACATTCTCCAACGCCTAGAATTGTTACCATCGTTGAAGCGGTTCGTTCGATAAGCGTCCCTCTGGATATTTGAAACAGAGCGGCATCCGTAAGAATGAATATAGGGAAACTGCGTTTTTACGTATGCCGTTCTTTTAACATATCCGTTAGCATCGATAGAGCATCAGAACGAGTGAGCACAGCAGAGTCATAATGCAGGTTGATTGTCAAGCAATCAGCGTAAGTCAACACGCTGATGCCTATCGCCGTCGAAGGTCGAACCGGCGGTACAGCTTCAACGCCGATAATTTCCAAGGAATCGCCGATTTGTACTCGACCTGCACGCACCGGCAACGGAGTATCGGCAAACAATCGACCAAGATTGCTCACTGTTGCTGTTGTCCAACATTGGTCAGGGAGCATCATCTTTCGGAAATTACCGAAGACCAGCCGGTACAGCGTGAGTCCAAAAATGAACGCCCAGCCAAGATCACAACGTTTGATGTGCCGCATTTCCCGGCGTATTCCTTGATAAAACGTTTGCGATGCTCGAATCTTTTCCGGTTTTCTATCGATAAAAACCATACTGACAACATTGGCGGCAGGCATCCGCTCGTCCGCCGCAGTACGTAAATTCATCGGTACGGCTATGCGAAGGTTGCCCCTTTTTTTGTCTGCGGTGCTTTTGTCTGCGGCGCTTTTGTCTGTAATGTGCTGCTCACGCCATTTTTTCATTGCCAAAAACGAGGCACAAAGGAACCAATCGTTGAGCGTAATACCGAGCTGTTTCGCATTCTGTTGAATGCGTTGCGTTTCCGCTTCGGTCAATTCTCGGCAAAGAATGGTAGGATATTCTTCCGGCGGTTTTTGTCTATCAACAAGTTTTTTCGGGGGTAACGGAACGACTCGGTTCATCAGAAATTTCCATGCCCGAAAAATCCCCCAGAGTTGTTTCGGCAGCGTCCGAAATATGCTATGCCGGTAGTGTCCTCTTTTAATAAGCAATTCCGGCTCGACGTTTGCTCTTTGGATTTCGGTAAACCCCGTTTTCTGGACGTAACAGCACAGGGTATCTTCGATGAATCGAACGATTCCTGCCGCATCGGTTGCCGAATGATGGACTTCAAAACAGACGTTTGTTTGTCCTTCGAGATGAGTTTCCGCCGGGTTGGTATTTGTATTACAGACCGTAATTTTCAGAGCGGGTTCGCTCAGCAGATCGATTCCTTGGGAGCGGGGAAAGCTTCGTTCAAACTCCAACGGCTGCCGGGCAACGACGGGCATTGTTTCGGCGCGACGCCAATGGTATCGTTTCTTTGTTTCTGTTACCAAACTGATGAGCAGCGGGTGATAAGACAGTGTTTCGCGGAGTGCCGAAGTAAAAACGGCAACATCGAATCTCCCTTGCAGTTTGATATTGATAAAGCAGCACATCGGATAAGCCGGATGGTCATCCAAGAGCATATATTCTTCAAAAGGGAGCAGACGGAGCAGACTGTTCATCGGACGGCAGAGGGAAACTCTGTGTACAATCCTACCAATCTTTTTCCTTATCTGCAACCGCTGTCAACTCAATTTTTCTGTCCCTTTATACAGTTTCCGATCGATTACAGGGATATAATTCGTCCAAACACTCCCGGCATTTGGATCATCCAGCATATACTTACGAAATTCGGAAATTTTGGAATCGATGGAATCAATAAAGTGCAACGTCACCGCCTCTAAAAACATCGGTAACTTCGTACTCTGATTGTCGTACGTTCCATGATGTGAAATTAACATGTGCTTCAGCAGCATTGCTGTTTCTGCATTAAAGGGTTCCCCCGCGAGTTTTTCCGCTTCGGCAATTTTTGCATTCAACATTTCGACTCCGAGAAAGGGATGTCCGAGCAGCTGCCCTTGGTCGGTATAGTACATTTCATTTCCAAACGCCAGCTCCTGTGTTTTGCCGATGTCATGCAGGAACGCACCCATCAAGAGCAAATCACGGTTTAGCGCAGGATAAAACTCGGCTAATTTGACGGCGATCTCCATCATTTGGAGAGAATGTTCGAGCAATCCGCCGGGATAAGCATGATGCAATCTAATTCCGGCTGGGGCTTTGCTGAACTGTTCGATAAAGTCATCGTCAATCGAAAAACAGTCTGCCAGATTACGCAGACTCGGTTCGGTAACAGAGCGCAACAGTTCTCGAAGCCGGTGTTGCATCTTGGGTACATCGACAAATTGAATGCGGATAAACTCGGCAGGATCAACGGAGTCTGCATTGACTTTTGTGAGTTTTGTGGCAATAAACTGGAGCGTGCCTTGGAAGCGTTGTGTGGTACCTTCGGCTCTAATATAATCACCGCTTTCAAAGTCGTATGCCGATGCATCGGTTACATTCCAAAAAAACCCGACGATACTGCCTGTACGGTCGGATAGGTTGAACTGTAAGTACAGGTTCCCTCTTTTATTAGGGCGCAGTTGTTTTTCCGAAACGGCATAGACCTCGGATATCTTCTCATTCTCTTTTAGCTGATTGATAAATCGTCGCATTGACTCTGCCACAAAAGCAAAAGAACCATATTATATCATTTGAAAAAAAATTCAAGTACCCGAAAAGTGGACTAACCGCGGGTTTATACACTCTGAGAAAACGGCATATTGCATCGAACAGCCAATAATGTACAATGGCGTTCCATCATAGATTATAAAGGAAAAACATGATGAAAAAGATTTCCATCGGCAGTTGGGCGTATTGCTTCGGTCCCTACCAAAACAGTCCTGTGCCGCTCGATACGGTGCTGGAAAAGGTCGCCGCACTGGGCTTCGACGGAATCAGCGTCGGAGGATTCCGCCCGCACGCCTATTACGAAGATTATCCGACCCTCGCAGAACGGAAAAAACTAGCACAGAAAATCAAAGACTGCGGCTTGGAAGTGCTCTGCTACACCGCAAACATTTATCAAGCAAATCCCCTGACGGAACTGCCGGAGTTCATGAAATACTTCGACAAGACCGTGCAAATGATGGTCGATTGCGGCTTTAAAACTGTCCGTATCGACTCGATTATTCCGCCGATAGTGCCGGAAGGAACGACATACGAAGACTGCAAAAAAGGAATCATCGAGTTCCTCAAAAAGTCTTCCCAAGCCGCCGCAAAAGAGGGCATCGATCTCGTCTGGGAATTCGAGCCGGGCTTCATGCTCAACAAGCCGAGCGAAGTCGTGGAAGTCTATAAAAGCGTTGCGGAGAAAAATTTCTCCCTGATGTTCGATACCTGCCACGCTCACATGAGTTCGGTCAACGGTTCCCGGCACCTGGGCGAAAAGGAAATCCTGAAAGGCGGCATGATCGAGTTCATCGAAATGGTTAAAGACATGATAGGCATCGTACATTTAATCGACTCGGACAACACACTGCACGACGACGAAACCAGCACTCACGCGCCGTTTGGACAAGGGGTGATCAATTTCGATGAGGTCATTCCGGCGTTGTTGAACAAGGCACACTACACAAATGATTGGTGGGAAATTGACCTGTGTTTTTGGCCCGACGCTTGGAACGTAACGGAACAGTGCAAGAAGTTCGTCGATGATTTGAATGCGAAGTATTGCAAGTAAGGCTTCCGCCGGAAAGTGATATACCTATTAGACAGTCCCTCCGTCATTGGGGTGTGTCAAAGTTTATGTGGTCTCACAACATAAGCGAGCAACATAAGCGAGCGGGGGGCATTAGCCCCCCGATGGAAAACCAACACACTTCGCAACCCAACGGGGGGCTAACGCTCCCCGCTCGCTGGCCCCCCCTCGCTGGGAAAAAGACTCCACAAAATCTTCGCCCCCTCTCCGTCATTGTGCTGCGCTCTTTGTTAACGTGAAACAAAAGCCGGAATGGAGAACAGCGCAATGACGACGGCACGGTTTTATGAGTATATTACTTTCCGGCAGAAGCCTTAGGCTAATTCCTCCTCGGAAACAGTCCCGTCGGTGGTAATGGAACCAATCCCGGTGCGCCCATGCCCGGACGCCATGAGTCCACACCAGGAGAATAACGATCGCCGGACTCATTGTCAGCGTTCCTGTTTTCTTGGTTTTCCCGCATCTGTCTCGGCAACCTCGGTAAAAAAGCAGGACGAGTCGCCAATAAATGCTTCTCTAATTCCAACTGTTCCGGCGTCAAATGTTGCCGTAGACGCTCCGCCAATTTCCTTGCCGTCTCAATACTTTGAGACTGCAATTCCCGACCTAATTTTTCAAATTCGTCCCGCTGTTCCTGTGTCAAGTTTTCCGGACCGCCCGCCGCAGCGACCTTTTCGGCAATTTCCAACATCTTTTCTCCCTGGGCTCTACGCTCTTCGTGGACTTCGTCAAAGACGTCTTTCAACTTCGTCTTCTGGTCGTCCGAAAGCTTGAGCACTTCCATCGAGTTGAGACTTATCAATGGAGAATCGACTCCGCCGAGCGATTGGAATACCAGTTTGTTAACATTGTCCTTTCGCTCTTGAGGAAGAGCGTTGTTGAGACCTTCGGTAATCCGTCCCATGTCGCGGACGAGTTCCTCTTGGACGGTTTGCTTGCTTTCATCGGTCATATTCTGAAACTTTGCGGCGTATTGCGGAGCGCTCATCATTATTTGCGTTCTGACAAGGCGGATGGAATTGACTTCGGTATCGGTCAAGCCGAGTTCTTCCCGGACGTTTCGATCTTCTGCACCGGCGAGTAGCGTGATGGTATTTCCGAAGCCGGCTTCTCCTGCATCGAAGAGTGCTCGACCTATAACGGTAACGGCACCGGGCGGCGGCGGTTGTCCTCGGAACATATCTCGCATTCTTTCACGTTCCTGTCCCGGTGCGGGAAAGCTCAACAGCATGATGGAAGCAACAAACAGAAAGGAACAAAGAATCTTTCGCATAAACAATCTCCTTGCTTCGATGAAACGAACCCCTAACGCCCGGGATTGTAGCAGAAACGGCAAAGAAAGGCAAGGTCGTAACATGTCTATACTGCCAACGGGCAGAAATAGGACGTTTTGCCTCGTGGAATCTTTGCGTCCCTTGTGTTCTTTGTGGTTAAAATAAAGGATTAACCACAAAGGGCACAAAGAAGAAAAACGTCCGTTTTCATACCGTTTGCAGTATAAATCATTTTTTAACCGCAAAGTACGCAAAGGGCGCAAAGGGGAACCTCTCCTACTCCAAAGGGAGGGACAGGGGAACCGCCGTCCAATGTGTGGAACGCAACTCAATGATCTCGTTGCCGCCGTCAATTAAAAATAAGACAGCAATGCCATGCTTTTCCGCGAGCTCCAGCCCCGTCTGTTCGCCCAGGACAAACATTGCGGTCGCCCAAGCATCGGCTTGTGTACAATTTGCTGCAAGCACTGCCGTCGAAGCAAGTCCAGTACCACTCTTGATAGACACCGGCGAACCCGTCCGCGGATCAATGATGTGCGAAACACGTTGATCCCCTATCTCGGTCGTTTGCAGATAATTTCCGCTCGTTGCCAAACTCCGATCCGACAAGGTAAATACTTGCTGGAATCCAGAGAACTCCCGCGTCGGCTTTTCAATGCCGACGCCCCAATCCCTATCTCTGTCTTTGCCTCTTTTACCCTTGGCGCGTACTTCGCCGCCGATTTCGATGAGGTAATCATTGATTTTGTGCTCTTCTAGCAGTTCCGCAACGGCATCGACGGCAAAACCTTTGGCAATGGCGGAAAAGTCAATCGCCAATTCGGGAATCGATTTTTTCAGCGCCGGCGGGTCAAGCCGGACGGACAATTTTTCGTAGCCGGTCTGCTCTTTGAGTTGCAGTGCGGCTGTTCTTACATCTTCGAAATATCGGTTCTGCCGCAGGCCGCCAGCCGTCCCGAAACCCCAGTGCGGAACGAGCGGAGCAATAGTTATGTCGAATGCTCCTTCGGTCAACTTCGCGATTGCCTGTGCTTCTTGAACGACCAGGGCGGTCTCGGGAGAAACCGGAAACCAATCTTCGGTGTTGGTCGAAGCGTTGAATCGGCTGACATCCGAGCCGTGTCGATAACCGGACATCATTTCTTCGAGAGCGTCGAGTCGTTGTTGAATGGCGCCGGCTATCTCTTTCCAGTCGGCAAGTTCAGGGAATCGGGAGACTTGGACTTTGTATTCCGTCCCCATCGTTTTCCCGGCGTGTTCCCGGCTGACGTAGCTAATCGGCGTGTAAAAAAGATAGTACCAAATAAGGAGTCCTACGGCAACTGCAACGATGACGTAGCGTGCAATATCCCAAACAATGTTGGACGGAACAGATTCGACGGACGATTCCGGCATACTGGAGAAACGTGATATATTTTGTAAAGTCGGGATTATTATACCAATACCACAATCAAATGTTCGTTGGGTGTGCAAAAGAGGACCTCTAATAATAGCCAAATCTTTGTAGCCCTTTGCGCAACCCTTTGCGTTCTTTGCGTTTAAAAAAGATTTAACCGCAAAGGGCGCAAAGTCCCATTTCGTACTGTTTGCAGTCTTACAGGTTCACAGAGCCGCAATCGTAAGTGCAGCGACGAGTTCTCTGTGGAGTTTTCCTGTGGCTTCGAGAACGATCTGTTGGGGTTCGATTTTCTTGAAGCGTTTGATGAGTGTCTTGATTCCTTCGGCGGAGTTTGGTACAGTGAGTTGTTCGTTGGTAGGGAGTATGTGCAAAACGAGTTCTTCTTTTGCGACATCTATACATCATCGTATTGCAGATATATTCAAAGTGGTGATTATTGTTCATACGATTATGAAAATAAAACAATTTTGGGCATGTTTTCGTTAGGTTGTTACCGATACAGAAAACCGCCGACCTGACACGCGAATGGGAGAAAACGAAAAGGAGAATAAAAGTAACGATGAGCAAGAGGAACCTTGCACCCGCTCAGGCGGACAAACTGGACGTAGACGAGACGTCGCTGTTTGCGCGAGTTGCGGAAATCATAGAGACCCGCAAGACCCGTGCCGGGGCTTACGCCAACCGTGAAGTAACGCTCATGTATTGGGAGATCGGACGGTATATCAATTCGGTCGTTCTCGGCGGAGAGTGTGCGGAGTACAGCAAGAAGATTTTCTCGACGCTGTCGAGAAAATTGGTGGAGCGGTACGGCAAGTCTTTCGAGATGCGAAATCTTCGGCGAATGGTTCAATTTTCAGAATTATTTCCTGATTTTGAGATTGTGTCGGCACTGACGACACAATTGAGTTGGACACATTTTGTGGAGATTTTGCCCCTAAATGATGAAGCCGCGAGGCTTTATTACACTAAGGAGGTTGCCGAACATCAACTCAGTACAAGGGATTTGCGCCGTCAAATCGCCCGAAAAGCCTACGAACGGCAGGAAATCGCCAACACCGCCCTGACGGAACAATCGGCAATACCATTCAATTTATTCAAAGACCCGTTTTTGCTCGACACGCTGGGACTGAAAGACAATTATACTCTAAACGGAGTCAAATTGGACGTTTTCTTTGCGCCCTTTGCGTACTTTGCGGTAAAAAAAGAGAATTTAACCGCAAAGTACGCAAGGATCGCAAAGACCTCTTTCATGCCGTTTACGGTGTATCCCAAGGATGTGCTTGAACGTAAACTCCGGGAGATTCTCGCCGAAGCAAAGGAACGTCTTGAACGCCGTAAACTATTGCCGAACAGCAACATCGCAAAACAGATTGAATACTTTTTTGAACCGAAAGAAGACGACGAATAAAACAGATAATTAACAGAGCCGCAATCGTAAGATTGCGAAAAGAAAAAAGAGCCGTAGGTGCAGCGCAGCCCCCTAAAAAATTATTTGGCTACGGGTGCACCCGCAAGTTTCACTTCGTTACACTTGCGGCTCAGTGAACAAAATGTTGCAACAATGAAAAGGAGTGGAATAATGAGCGAAAACGAAATAATCGCGGGAGTGATAGGCGGATTAATCGGCTTGGTTGTGGCTTTCGTGATTCCCCAAGGGATGCACAACCGTGATATTCACCGCAAAATGAAAGAGTTGCAAGACACCAACACCGACTTGCAACGTCAAATCGACGACCTAAAGCGCGAATTGGAAGAAATGAAACAGAAACAATAATCAGAGCCGCGACCAGAAGGTCGCGACATTAACCGCAACCTTCCGGTTGCGGCTCTGATTGTGGGCTCTGATAACGAAAACACTAACCCAACCTAAACTTATGACCCTAAAAGTTAACCTACAAGACCGTGTTGCCGTCGTAACCGGCGGCACTCGCGGCATCGGACTCGGCATCGGCGAAGCACTCGCAAAATGCGGAGTAAAAATCGCCTGCATCGGCACCAATCCCAAAACCGTCGAACCCGCCGTCGAAACCATTCGTCAGCACGGCGACGAAGTCGAAGGATACGCCTGCAACGTTGCCAGCACCGAAGAAGTCGAAAAGACCATCGAAGCGATACTGGCAAAGTTCGGCAAAATTGACATCCTCGTCAACAACGCCGGCATCACTGACGACGTACCGCTCGGTGCGATGAAAGATGAACAGTGGGACAATGTCATCGCAGTGAACCTTCGCGGTCCCTTCCTCTTTACGAGAGCGTGTACCAAGCCGATGCGCCGGGCGAAGTCGGGACGAATCATTAACATTACGAGCATCAGCGGACTCATCGGAAACAAAGGACAGGCGAACTATTCCGCCTCGAAAGCCGGTCTCATCGGCTTTACCCGAACCGTATCGAAAGAACTTGCCGGTAAAAACATTACCGTCAATGCGATTGCTCCCGGCTTTATCGAAACAGACATGACGGCGGTGTTGCCGGAAGTCTATAAAGCCGAAATTTTGAACCGTATTCCACTGGGACGCTTCGGACGGTCCGAAGATGTCGCCAACGCCGTCTTGTACTTTGCCAGTGATGAAGCATCCTTCGTTACCGGTCAAGTGCTGACCATCGACGGAGGAATGATTATGTAATTCCAAATTTCCAAATTTGTGGTACAATGGGCGACAATGCACGCTTCGTGAGGCGGAGCGGCTGAATCAACCTAACATTCAATTCACTATGGCAGATACAAAAGAACGCGTCATAAAAATTATTGCGACCCAATTTGATAGGGAAGCAGAGACTATTACGGAGGCAACGGACATTGCCAACGACTTGGGAGCGGACTCCCTTGAACTTGCGGAATTGCTTCTCGCATTTCAAGAGGAGTTCAACATTGACATCGAGGATTCGGAGACACAAAATCTCACGACCGTCGGCGATGTCATTACGCAGATCAATGCGAAGACCGCCGGAAATCCGGGATAACTTCCCAAACGTTAGCCGCCGCACCTGTGCGGCGCAGTTCGCCGCCTCGCTTGCGAGAACACTCTGTTAGGCTTACATTCCGAACCTTGAGAGTGTAAAAGATTCCAAGCGTTTACGTATTCGTGTGTGCCAATTTGGTCAATTTCTTTGGGGGTTATTGGGGCTGTAAGGTAGGCAACTGTCCGCCAGGCGGTTGCGTGGGCGGCGGTAGCCGACTGGTACCGGAAAACGCTTGTGTTGGCGAACACGCCCCTCCAGTCGCCTACCGGCGACGTTGCCGCTCGGCGGTCAGCGACCTACCTTTCGCAATCTTACGATTGCGGCTCTGCTTATTTCGAGTGTTAGAAAATTGAAAATTGACACGGAAAATTGAAAGGCTCGGGGTTTGGTTACGTGATATTTCTCATCTGCGCGTCACGCGGGGCAAGCTCTCGGCGACGGCACAAGAGGGAAAGCAACCATCATCATAACAGTAACAATGATTATATTGCTGACTCCGATTTGCGGCTTAATGTCTGGAACCGGGGCAGAATGTATATCGATAGTTAACGAGATGTCGAACTCGGCAGCTTTTGACGAATAGTGCTGCGCTCTCTTCTTAGTTTCTGGTACGGCAGAGATCATTGTAAAAAACTTGGAAAAACTCCCTCTGCTATTCGCTGATTAAAAGTTCCTTTCTCACGGTGTCTGACCGCGTGAAACTTTCAATCTCCGTTGTCAATTTTCAAGCGGAAGTGTAGCATGGCAAACGTCAGCAAGCGTCAGGAATTGTGATGACGTTTTAGCCGCCGCACTAGCATTTCACAAGTGAAATCGCTAAAATATGTGTAATCGCCAAAAGACGAAAGCGGTATAAAACTTTCCGGCGGACGGTGTGTCAAAATAAAGTGGGAACGGCGCAGCGAGCGAGGGGCGTTAGCCCCCCCGTTGGGGCTCCACTCGTTTCGCAACCCATCGGGGGAGCTAATGCCCCCCGCTCGCTTGCGCAGTGCTGAAAATACCCACAAATTTTTTACACACCCTTTACCCCGCCTTGCCGAAGGGATTTTTTTTGGTAAAATAGCCTTATGTTTATTCCGGGCGAGTTTTGCCCGATTGATTCCGTCTGTTTGGAGATTTTTTGCTATGCCGTCAAAAGAGGATGTGTTCGAAGGGGTGAAAGAACAGTTAATTGAAGCCCTTGCCGTCGATGATGACCAAGTTACACCCGAAGCGACTCTTATGGGAGACCTCGGTGCCGAATCGATTGACCTACTCGACATCGTTTATCGCTTGGAAAAACACTTCGACATCAAAATCGACCGAGGGGAACTCGTGCCCGACGACATCGTCAACGACACACAGGGAAAGTACGTCATCGATGGAAAATTGACGGCGCTAGGATTGGAAGAGATCAAGCAGCGGATTCCGTTTGCCGACATTTCTTCACTCGAGAAGAATCCTGTTATTCAGAACCTCGCGACGGTGCTGACGGTCAAAGATATGTGTCACCTTGTCGAACAAAAATTGGGCATTTAGATGGTTTTCCCCAAGAGCCGGAAGTGTAGCGCAGCGGAACTTCCGGATGTTTCGCTCTACATTTACGCCTTCATGCATTGGTTTTGGATTGATCGCATTACGGTTTTTGAGAGTCAACGGCGTGCCGAGTCAATCAAGGCAGTAACGCTTGCCGAGGATCATTTGCACGACCATTTTCGGTTCGTACCGATGATGCCCGGCTCTCTAGTTATTGAAGGAATCGCTCAAACTGCCGGACTTTTGCTCCACGAAGCAAAGGGATACAAAGAAAAGGTCGTCTTGGCGAAGATCCCTAAATTTGTATTTCACAGTGTTGATATTCGTCCCAGCGATGTGTTAAATTACAAGGTGCAGTTAGAAACGTTCCGCGAGGCGGGCGGTGTTGCGTCGGCGCAGGCTTATCGAAACGGTGAACTGATTGCCGAAGGGGAACTAATGTTTGCTCATTTAGGCGATGCGTTTTCTGACCAATCGCTTTTTGCGGACGGCGACATGTTGCAAATGATGCGGACGTTCCGGGTTTTTGAGATTGCGGTCGCTCTCGACGGTTCTCGGTTGTGCGATCCTGAAACGACGACAGAGCCGAAAGTGTAGAGCAACGGAACTTGCAGGGTTGCTATACTGTAACCAGCATGAAATTGGACTTTGCGCACTTTGCGGTTAACTCCTTTTTTAACCGCAATGGACGCAAAGGGTACACAAGGGACGCAAAGATTTTTTTGTATTATTAGAAGTTCCCTTATTTCGTCAGCACCGCCGCAAACGTTCTGCCCATCCGGGTTTGATTCATTTTGAGGATGGCAGGCGAACCTAACGAAATCGGCTTTCCATGAACAACATTGATCGGACAGTCGGCGGCAGTTTTTTCGTGATTCCTCGTCGGCGGTATCGTGCCGGTCTGCATCGCTAAAAGAGCGGCAGCAAGTTCCACCGCACCGGTTCCGCTGCCGAGATCGCCGAAATTGCCCTTCGTCGCAGAAACAGGAACATCGCCCAATACAGCCCGAATCGCCTCCGCTTCAATTCGGTCTTCGTGCTCCGTACCTAAACCATCAGGATTGACCAGCCCAATATCCGCCGGCTGCACATCCGCATGTTGCAATGCCGCCCGAATCGCCCGTTGAATTGCTACCCCCGTCGGACGAGTGTCGTGGAGCGTCGGTTCATTCATTTGGGCAAAACCTTTGACCGTTGCATAAATCGTTGCACCGCGTGCTTCGGCAAATTCACGGCTTTCGAGGATAAACGCTCCAGAACCTTCGCCCAGCACATTTCCGCAACGCTCCGCATCGAATGGACGCGGCAGGCTTGCCGGATTATCCCGGCGAGGAGCAACTTGATGCGATTTCGCCCGGGTTTGAAAATCCTGATTGACCCGGTTTCCGCAGCCGCCGGCGATCATCACGTCGGCACTGCCGCGTTCAATAGTTCGGACAGATTCGATTATCGCCGCCAAACTGGAACCTCGGCAAAGCGTGATAGAATTACTCGGTCCCTGTGCGTCGAGACCGATAGAAATTTGACAGGCTGGCATATTGGGGAGAAACTTAAGCATCCAAAGGGGAAAGATTTCTTTCATTGCGTCGGTTCCCCATCGGGCGAAATCGTACCGTCCCTCATTGGTGATCCCCGCACGAAATGCACCGAGGAGCATATCGACTTCGGCACCGATTAGGTCGGAGCCGAAGACCACGCCGAGTCTTTCGGGTTCGACACTTCGGCTGTCTCCTTCGGTGATGATTCCGGCGTCTTGGCAGGCGAGACAAGCGGAGACGAAAGCCAGCTGGATGTCTCGGCTCATCAATTTGATATTTTTCCGGGGTTTGACGTAATCTTTGGCGTGAAATTCGGGGACTTCGCTGCCCATCGGACGGAGCGAATCATCAGAAGTGTCGATGTTAAGAAATCGCACTCCGCTTTCGCCGTTTAGAAGTGCATTCCAAAACGTATCTTTATCAATACCGACGGGCGTAAGAATTCCGAGACCTGTAAGAACGACTTCTCTCTTTTGCATACACTCCATTTTACCGAAAAATGAGACAATGTAAAAGTAGTCCCCTCGTCGGCTCATTGTTCTATGTTGCTGTTAGCCGCCTTGCAGGCAGGACGGCTAACTTATAAAAAAAGACTTACTCGCCGTTGACATTGAGAAAGAATCCGACTCCGTACCAAGCACCGTTTTTTGAGCGTACCATATCGTAACCGTAATGAGAATGATTGCGTCGTGCAATCGACCAGTGAGCCGATGAGTTCCGCCACGCCCTCATACAAGCAATGGCGCCCTCGAACAAGCTTAGTCCGCTTTGGGTTTGTACGCAAATCTCCGCAGGCATACCGTCGCCCAAAACTTCTTTTGCTTGCGTGCTTCGGGCGCTGAAGTTTTGGTGTCCCAAGACACCTCTTTCCGCTTGATACAAAGCGTGTTCCGTTGCCAGTTGTACAACGATAGGTGCCGGCTCGCCGCCACTGCTCAACGGTTTGTCGGGATGGATACGTACTGCATACGTCAGCGTCCGTTGCGTCAGCGTTCCCGGCGGCAGTGTTAAAAACGTTGTCGTCTGATCCGCCGTAGGACACTCGCCGCACAAAAAGGGCAAGATGCCGACGACCTCGCCGTAATAGGGCATCTCTCGGTGAGCAAAGTCGATCACGAGCAAGCCGGGAAGATGGAGCATATGTTCAAAGCCCGGCAGCGAAAGGATGGGCTGTTCAACGCCGTCTTCGTCTGTAATTTTGGCGTTGATCGGCAATTTCAACAACACGTACTGGTCGAGTTTCGAGCGGACGCCGGTGTCGTCTAAAATAACGGTGTCGAATTTTTTGCAAGCGGGAATGGCAGACACTGCGTCCAATGTTTCAGGCAGGTACTCAAGACTGTCCGCATAGAAATAAATCAGGAGGTTGCGCGACGAAGTTTCTGCCGTTCTTTTGGCTCGTTCGTAATGGGTTTCCCATCGGACTGGGACAGTATGTTGCAGTTTGTACGTTGACAAATCCTCTTTTACTGGAATGGGCATTGTAGTCGGGGACACTGCGGGCGTGCTGATCGGGCGGTTCACCGTGTAGCGTCCCTGTGCAAGGGAGACCGACGCGAAAATTGCCAAAAAGGCAAAAGAAAAGAGCAGTACCGGAAAAAGTTTGGTTGTGGTTGCGCTGAATGCGTCAGCAAAAAAATGATTTGAGTGTGGTTGATTTGTGTTTGACATAGCGGATATCTTCCAAATGGACAATGTTCGCTCGGCAATGTTAATTTGCGATAATTGTAACGATTGTGCCGATTTTAACGAAGTCCATTGTACCTCAACGGAAATGATATGCAACCGAAAAAGTAGACTTGTTCCGTAACCTCGCAAGCAAGGGGATAAATCCACTTGTCAGGGCAATAAAGGAGATAAACAAGGGGCTTTAGCCTGGGTGTGTAAAAAATTGTGGGTATTTTCAACATTTCGCATGCAAGAGAGAAAGCGAGCGGGGGGCGTTAGCCCCTCGTTGTACCCCACAAGTATTTTCTCTTGGTGGATTTTCGTCATTTCAGTATCATGCATTTTTTTATGCCTCCTTGGTTCACGGAAGAATTGTCAACCGCCGCACTCGAAGACAAACGACTCAACGAACGCTTTGCAGAAATCCTCGAAGCACTCGGAAAGAGTCCCCACGCAAG
>Ga0099364_10003257_pt1 | contig 25265 bp, 20 predicted proteins | sample TergutTh196P3_FD_73070 | JGI IMG/M metagenome (GOLD analysis project Ga0099364, IMG submission 73070) | Microcerotermes parvus P3 segment gut microbial communities from Pointe-Noire, Republic of the Congo - Th196 P3 | ecosystem: Host-associated > Arthropoda: Insects > Digestive system > Gut ...
GCCAAGCCCTTCATCGTGCGATAGAGAGTGCGATTCATAAGACCGACCCTTGAGAGACGTCGGCACTTAGGCGGCGTATTGTGACGCCTTAGTGGCCGTTACGTCTCTCTCGGAGCGAAAGCGGGTCGGGCGGTGAATCGACACTCTCGAACGCGCGGACTTAACGCACGGATTTAACGCGCAATGCGCTGGCAGTTCTTGACGAATTAAATATTAGCTGATAAACTTATGCTAAAGGAAGAAATCACATGGGATTTAGCCGTTTGGTACATGAGCTTATTGGCAAGCTAAAAGACATGGGCGACACCAATTACTCCGAAGAAAAATTAATAACCCTAGTTAATGAAGGCTTCGAGCAAGGCAAATTACAGGATGCCGAGGCGGAAATGATCCATAATATTTTTGCCTTTGGCGACAAAATAGCCAAAGATATCATGAGCCCGCGCAAAAATATCCATGCGATCGAAAAGCATACGACCCTTAAGCAAACCTTGGACTATATGCTTAACGAAAGCAAAAGCCGCTTCCCCGTCTATGAAGAAAACATCGACGCCATCATTGGCATTTTGCATTTGCGCGATGTTGTCAAAAACTATATCAATGAGGAACAGCGTGACCGCCCGATTAATGAAATTGACGGAATGATCCGCGAAGCGGTTTTTATCCCCGAACACAAGAAAATACTAGACCTTTTCCGCACCATGCAAGAAGAAAAGACCCAGATGGTGGTTGTGGCTGATGAATATGGCCAGACGGCGGGCCTTATTGCCATGGAAGATATCCTTGAAGTAATTGTTGGCAATATATTAGATGAATATGATGAAGAGGAAGCTTATATTGAGGAAATCAAAGACCAAAGCCAGTTCATTGTTGAGGGGAAAACACCCTTAGAAGAACTGGAGGAACGCTTAGGAATTTCCTTTGATGAAGAGGAATTTGAGACATTAAACGGCTTCCTTATTTCGCGGATGGACAAGATACCTGATGAAAATGAAGATTTCAGCGTTTTAATCGGCAATTATGTATTTAAAATCCAGACCGTTGAAAACCATATGATTACCAGCGTTTTAGTGACAAAGGAAAGGTAACAGGACATGAAAAAAGAAACTATCTGCATTCAATCCGGCTGGAAGCCGTCAAACGGTGAACCGCGCATTATGCCGATTTACCAAAGCACTACTTTCAAATATGATGATTCAGAACATATGGGCAAACTATTTGCGTTGGAAGAAAGCGGATATTTGTACTCAAGGATTCATAATCCAACCAATGATTTGGTGGCCGCCAAAATCTGCGAGCTTGAGGGCGGGGTCAGCGCAATGCTTTTATCATCGGGGCAAGCAGCAAGCCACTATGCAATTTTCAACATTTGCGAAGCTGGCAGCCATGTTGTCCTTTCGGCCAAGATTTATGGCGGGACATTTAATTTAATCGCCATGACAATGAAAAAAATGGGCATTGATTGCACGGTGGTTGACCCGGACGCAAAAAGCGAGGAAATAAGCAAAGCCTTTCGGCCTAATACGAAATGTGTTTTTGCTGAATCAGTTGCGAACCCGGCCATGGTCGTCCTTGATATTGAAAAATTCGCCAAGCTTGCCCACGACCACCATGTCCCTTTGATTATTGATAATACGTTCCCAACCCCGATTAACTGTAACCCTTTTAAGTGGGGAGCGGACATCATTGTCCATTCAACCACCAAATATATGGATGGCCATGCCATGACGATTGGCGGGGCAATTGTTGACTCCGGCAATTTTGATTTTTCACTTTATCCGGACAAATTCCCCGGCCTTTGTACGCCTGATGAGACTTACCATGGGATTATTTATACCGAAAAATTCGGAAAGGCCGCCTATATTACCAAAGCAACAGTCCAGCTAATGCGTGACCTTGGTGCTTGCCAAGCTCCGCAGAACGCCTTTTATATTAATATCGGCTTGGAAACATTAGCCCTAAGAATGGAACGCCACACGGAAAATGCCCAGGCAATTGCTGAATGGCTCAACCAGCATGAATTGATTGACTGGGTTAATTATCCCGGGCTTCCGGCCAACAAATATTATGAGCTGGCGCAAAAATATATGCCCAAGGGAACGTGCGGCGTGATTTCGTTTGGCTTAAAGGGCGGAAGAAAAGCCGCCGAAGAAATGATGCAAAAGCTTAAAATGATTGCGGTTGTTACCCATGTTGCCGATGCAAGAACCTGCATTCTGCACCCGGCCAGCCACACCCACCGCCAGATGAATGACGAACAGCTAAAAGAAGCCGGGGTAAATCCATCGTTAATCCGCCTTTCCGTTGGAATAGAACACATTGACGACATCATAGCAGACCTCGCCCAAGCGATAAGCGACTAGGCAGCCGCCATACGCGACTGTGCCAAACAACTGCGCTAAGAAATCGCGACAGGAGCTGTGATAAGTAATTGCGATAAGCAACTCGACAAGCAACTGAGTTGAATAACTACGATAAGCAACTGCGATAGGAACTGTGATAAGCAATCGTGCTAAGCACCTACGATAAGAAATCACGGCGTGTAACTACGGTGAGTAAGTCTGACTTCAAAATCAGACCGTTGTAAAACGTCGTTACTTAGCTCTTGTTTTTTAAGAGCTTATGTAACGCAACGTTTTACATCGAGCGAAAGCGTGTCTGATGTGAAGTACAGAACTTACGCACCGCTTGAAAACCATAAATTTAAAACCTTAAACCGAAAATCATTAATTGATAAAGATAAAATCAAAAGAGGATACATGAAAGATAAAACAAAGATATCATGGCTTGATTATAAATGGTGGTTTATCTTTGCGGTATGCACCGTATTTCTTGCCATACGTGTCGGCGAAAGAATAGCAGACATAACCTATGGCTTGGATAATCCGCTTATTAAAGGGGGCTTTATTTTCTTAACCTTTATCATATATGCGGCAATCGCCTATATTATTTACCTCTTAGGCCGCTTAATCGGCCCGGTCAAAAACCGCGCCTTTTTAATCCTAAGTGAAGTAGTGATTTGGATAGTGCTAATAGAAATTTTTGTCCTGCGCTATTTGTTCCCGGTGGCGGTCAGCCAAAATAACCTGCTGTTTATCAAAGCCTCAATGATAAGCTTAGATAATGAAGCGATGGTTTTCGCCGGGGCTGCTTCACTATATGTTGATGTCCTTTCGCTTTTGTTTGCATTCCTTGGCAACCATGAAATAATGGTTATTTATCTGCAATTTACCCTCCAAATTTTGACAATTATCTTAATATTTTTTGCAATCCGCTTTTTATGCGGAGAGGTCAGTTCTTATTTTGCCGTCTTTATGCTGGCGGTTTCGCTGCCATTCATGGAAGCAGTTTTGATATACCAGCCGGAAGTGGTTTATCTATTTCTTTGGAGCCTTGGTTTTTTCTTCCTTACTTTAAATTACCGGATTTCGCTTAAAGAGACCGGATTAAAAGCAAGGTATTTGGGCTTGACGTTGACAGGCTTCCTTACCGGAGTGATTTTTTATTTTGATATGACTGGGATTCTGCTGGCAGTGACTGGCTTTTATCTTTTATTTATTGTCCGGGCTGACCTTGTCCAATACATTTTCAAAAATTTCTTTTTCTTGATTGGGATTATGTCCGGCTTTTTTATCATGATTTTCCGAGAATCAGTTGTTCACAGCAATATTTTGATGGAAAATCTGATTAACTGGCTTGACCGTTTAACGCTAAACCTCAATTTAAATGTCTTGATTCCAGCTGAAAACCTGCCGCTGCTAATCATAATATCAGTCTTTTGCCTAAGCTTAGTCTTTTTTTTCCTGCAAAACGTCAATAAAAGCTTTGTCATTTTTGCTTTTTATATCTTGATTTTATGCGTAGTTTTCCCAATGCTTGGCCTCAAAACAGTTAATCTTAATATGTGGATTACCCTAGCGTGGGCTTCGATGGCGGGCCTTGGTTTTGAGTGCTTGCTTGCCAAAGCAAAAAAAGCCGGGGGGCAGAAAGATTTTGGCGCGGACGAAGAAATTCTAGATGAAAAGTTGCCTTTAATAATAGAAGAGATTCAATATGATGAGCTGGCAGAAAGCCAAGATGATATGGCAGAAAATCATGATGAGCTGGCAGTAAGTCCAGATGATAAGCCGACAGACCTTCAAGATGAAAAGCTGGCCGCAAACGCAAACGTAAACGCCCAAGCAAAAGCAGAGTCGCGCTACGATACCTCAACTGGCATTAAATATCTTGACAATCCCCTGCCTTTGCCCGCAAAGCCAGTCCGCCGGGTCATGGATTATCCTTATATAATCACTTCCGACAAGCTCCATTATGATGTCGAAATCACCGATGGTGACGATTTTGATGTTTAATAAAAATCACCAGCACAATAAAGAATGACAGCGTTCCCATCATAAAAGCCCCCATTGGCGACTGGATTCAGTCAACCGCGCAAAATGCTTCTTCCATAATCACGTTAATTATGTTCCCACGATAATTCAAAAAAGCTTGTCATAAAAAATAAGAATTTACACACACTAAAAACTTATAAGTGCAAAACTTAAAGTCTCAAAAAGGGGCGGCTCAAAGGCTTTAAAGTTTTGGAAAGACATGGTGATGAAAATGGAAAACGCAGAAAGCAAGAAAAGAAAAGGAAATTTAGACAGGAACAGGGATGAAAATACTGATGAAGAAGAAAAAAAGGTAAACATTGAAAAAACTAAAGATGAGCGGATTGAGCAAACAGGGCAATCTTTGCTTGACAAAAACAACAAGAATCATAAAATCCACCTCTTAAGCATTATCGGCGAAATAGAGGGGCATGAGAACCTAAGCAGTAACTCAAAAACGACAAAATATGAACACGTCTTGCCAAAGCTGGCGGCAATTGAGGATTCCTGCGAGATTGACGGAGTCCTTATCCTGCTTAACACGATGGGCGGAGATGTCGAAGCGGGCCTTGCGATTGCGGAAATGATTGCTTCTTTATCCAAACCAACGGTCTCATTGGTGCTGGGCGGAAGCCATTCAATTGGCGTGCCGATTGCCGTTTCAACCGATTATTCGTTTGTTGTCCCGACCGGAACAATGGTAATCCACCCGGTCAGGTTAAATGGGATGGTCATTGGCGTCCCGCAAACCTTTGATTATTTTAAGCAAATCCAAGACCGGATTACTGGCTTTGTCTGTGACCACTGCAAAATTGACCAAGAAAGGTTTGAAAACCTGATGATGGAAACTGGTTTTTTGACCAAGGATGTCGGCAGCATCTTGGTTGGCGATGAAGCTGTTTTCGAAAAATTAATTGACGCAACAGGGGGAATTAAGGAAGCGGTAGCAAAATTGCATGAAATGATTGATGAAATTAAAAAATAATGCTATAATTATCCATATGGTTTTATCAGTATAAAAAGGTATGGTATCGATGGCAGCACGTAATGGACGAAAAACAAAGCAAAGCGGGAAGGCTGAAAGCAAAAGGGCTGGAAGCCAAAGAGCTGGAAGCCGGAAAGCAGAAGCGGAACGCGAACCGCTTGATAGCAATCTAAAAAACGAAATTATTTTTATCAGCTTATTAGCAATAGTAATCTTCTTATTTTTATGCAATTTCCAAATTATGGGAGCAGTTGGCGAGTTTGTCAGCAAGATTATGTTTGGCATTTTTGGCTTGCCGGCTTACATAACCCCGTTTTTTTTCTTTCTGGCAATTTATTTTGGCGTTTCAAATTTCCGCAGCGCAATTGCTGCCCGCAAAATAATCGCCGGGCTGATTCTTTACTTTGTCTTTGGCATTATTTGCGAAGCGGTTTCTTACCGCATTACGGGCGAAGCAGGGTTTGACATCAAGGAAATTTACCACCGCTCGGCCGAAGCAAGCAATGGCGGGGGCGTGGTTTTCGGCTCACTTACATATCTAAGCCAACAGTATCTTGGCGCAGTAGGCACAGTCCTTTTATTAATTGTGCTGGCAATTATCTCATTTGTGATTCTATTTAACCGCTCCTTTATTTCGGGCGTCAGGAACAGCGGCGAAAAAATTTACAAGCTTTCTCAGATAGAAATAGAAACCAGGCATTCTGAGAATCAGATCTGGCGTGAGGAGAAAAAAAGACGCGCCCGCGAAGAAAAGGAAAACGAAAGCATTTTGCGCCGGGACAAAAAAGTAAGCGGAGTAATGCAGAATACCAAATTGACCAGTCCGGTCAATGAAAGCGCAAAACCACGCGATGATATGCACGAGATTAATTTAGTTGATTTTGACCCTGATTTAGACAAAATCAAAATTCACGGCAATTTTAAGGAAAATAGCGAAGCAAAAGCACTTAACGAAGAAGTACACGAAATCAAAATCCGGGGCGAAGAGCTTTATTTGGAAGAAGATGGGAAAAGCAGTCAAAAGAAAAAACCAGAAAACGAGATAACCCAAGCGATTAGCCGGGCTGGCAGGGTCAGGAAAGAATACAAGAAACCGCCTATTTCCAAGCTTATTTCCGGAAAAAATAAAAATAAAGGCGATCAGACCCGCGAGTTAAAAGAAACCGCCAAAAGGCTGCAACAGACTTTGCTTAATTTTGGCGTCAAAGTGACGATGACCGAAATCAGTCAAGGGCCTTCGGTAACCAGATACGAAATGCAGCCGGAACAAGGGGTAAAAGTAAGCAAAATCGTCAGTCTCCAAGACGATATCAAGCTAAACCTGGCGGCGACTGATATCCGGATTGAAGCCCCAATCCCGGGCAAGGCAGCGATTGGCATTGAAGTGCCGAACAAAGAAAATACAATGGTTGCTTTCCGTGACTTGGTCGAATCGTCGGAGTTCCAAGATTTTCCCTCTGATATTGCTTTTGCGGTCGGAAAAGATATCGGCGGCCAGATTATTGTCTCTGATATTGCAAAAATGCCCCATATGCTCATTGCCGGGGCGACAGGCTCAGGGAAATCAGTTTGCATTAATACGCTCATCATGAGCATTCTTTATAAAGCGCATCCCGACGACGTAAAGCTGATTATGATTGACCCAAAGGTGGTTGAGTTAAGCGTTTATAATGGGATTCCCCATCTTTTGATTCCGGTTGTCACCGACCCGAAAAAAGCCGCCTCGGCTCTGCATTGGGGAGTTGCCGAGATGACCGACCGTTACCAGAAGTTTGCCGATTATAATGTCCGCGATTTAAAAGGCTACAACAAAGTAGCGGCCGGGCAGAAAAATGATGACGACCCCGATGGAATGAAACCCTTGCCCCAAGTGGTCATTATTGTTGATGAGCTGGCCGATTTGATGATGGTTGCCCCCGGCGAAGTTGAGGAATCGATTTGCCGTCTGGCGCAGCTGGCCCGCGCCGCTGGCATTCACTTGATTATCGCAACCCAGCGGCCATCTGTTGATGTCATCACTGGCCTGATTAAAGCAAATATGCCGAGCCGGATTGCCTTTAGCGTCTCAAGCGGAGTTGATTCCCGGACAATCCTTGACATGATTGGCGCGGAAAAATTGCTTGGCAAGGGTGATATGCTTTTTTATCCGCAAGGTTATTCAAAGCCAGCCAGAATCCAAGGTGCATTTATTACCGACAAAGAAGTTTCTGATGTTGTTGATTTCATCAAGAATCAGGCCTTGGGTGATGTTTATGATAATGCTGTTGAGGAAAAAATAAAAAATATCGTCCCTGCTGGCGGGCTAAAAGCCGGGGCTTCCAAAGATAATGGTGAGGAGCGTGACTCATTATTTGTTGATGTCGGCTGGTTCATTATTGAAGCGGACAAGGCTTCAATCGGCAATTTGCAGCGGAAATTTAAGATTGGTTTTAACCGCGCTGCCCGGATTATGGATCAGCTTTGCGAAGCAGGTGTAGTTGGTGAAGAGGAAGGCACAAAGCCGCGCAAAATACTGATGGGGGCGGAGGAGTTTGCTCGCTATTGCGAGGAATACATTTAGGGGCTGGGGCACCTCGCGTTTGAGAGTGTTAATTCACCGTCCGGCCGAGAGAAGCACCGCGCGTTTGAGAGCTGCCGATTCAACGTCCGACCCGCTTTCGCTCCGAGAGAGACTGGGACTCCGCGCGTTTGAGAGCTGCCGATTCACCGCCCGACTCGCTCTCGCTCCGAGAGAGAGCGTAGCGGCCACTAAGGCGTCACAATACGCCGCCTAAGTGCCGACGTCTCTCAAGGGTCGGTCTTATGAATCGCACTCTCCATCGCACGATAAAAGTGTCCGCTTTGCGGGTTAACACATAGGGTGAAAAAGTATTGCTTGAATTGCACTCTCGCTTTGCGGTAGAGGACTAAGGAGTAGGAAGATAATACTCTTGCCCGGCGTAACGTGAGTAAGGAAGATAATACTCTTGCCCGGCGTAACGTGAGTAAGGAAGAAAATGTTTCTCGCAGTTGCCTTGCCCGCCTTCTACCCAAATGAACACTTGTATTTTACACTCATTAGGGCACAGCAACGAAGAGATTATTTTCTGACTTATGTAGTAAGTCATACTTACGCAGTAAGTCATAGTTATGTATTAATCGGTATTAATCGGTATTAATAGGTATTAATCGGTATTAATAGGTATTAATAGGTATTAATAGGTATTAATAGGTATTAAAAGGTATTAAACAGTATTAAAAGGTATTAATTTGTATTAAACGGTATTAATTTGTATTAAAAAGTATTAACAGCAATAACTTGGAAAGGCATGGTTACAAATATTAAATGCAAAAAACAGACATCGAAATCGCCAAAGAAGCAAAAATGCTCCCCATAAAAGAAATCGCGGCAAACCTCAAAATCAGCGAGGATAACTTGGAATTATATGGAAAATACAAAGCCAAAATTTCTGACGAATACATTAAAAGCATTGAAAAAAACCAAGACGGCAAACTAATCCTTGTCACCGCGATTAACCCGACCCCGGCGGGCGAGGGCAAAACAACAACAACAGTTGGCTTAGGACAAGCCTTTAAAAAGCTAGGGAAAAACGCCATCATTGCCTTGCGTGAACCATCCCTTGGCCCATGCTTTGGGATAAAGGGCGGGGCGGCTGGCGGCGGAATGGCACAGGTTGTTCCCATGGAAGATTTGAACCTGCATTTTACGGGCGATTTTCACGCCATTACCTCCGCAAATAACCTGCTGGCGGCTTTAATTGATAACCATATCCAGCAAGGAAATGAGCTACATATTGATCCAAGGCAAATTGTCTGGAAACGCTGCCTTGACATGAATGACCGCGTCCTTAGAAATATCGTCGTTGGCCTAGGAAACAAAATGGACGGCATGGTCAGGGAAGACCATTTTGTCATCACAGTAGCGTCGGAAATCATGGCGGTGCTATGCCTTGCTGACAATATGGCTGATTTGAAAAAACGGTTAGAGCAAATGATAGTAGCTTATAATTTTGCTGGCGAGCCAGTAACAGCAAATGACCTAAAGGCAGTCGGGGCGATGGCGGTTTTGCTAAAGGACGCGCTGAAACCGAATTTGGTCCAGACGCTGGAGAACACCCCTGCCCTAATCCACTTAGGCCCTTTTGCCAACATTGCCCACGGCTGTAATTCAATCCGCGCCACCAAGCTAGCTCTTAAAATGGCGGATTATTGCATAACAGAAGCAGGATTCGGCGCAGACTTAGGCGCGGAAAAGTTTTTTGACATCAAATGCCGCCAGGCAAAGCTTAAGCCTGACGCGGTGGTGCTGGTTGCAACAATCCGGGCGCTTAAATATAATGGCGGAGTCAAAAAGACTGACCTAAGCCAAGAAAATTTGGCCGCCCTCAAAAAAGGAAGCACGAACCTTAAAAAACATATCGAAAACCTAAAGCTTTTTGGCGTTCCGATAATTGTCACCCTTAACAGCTTTGTAACCGATACACAGGCAGAAATTGATTTTGTCTTGGATTATTGCCAGCATTTAGGCTGTGAATTTGCCCTTTCCCGCGTCTGGGAGCATGGCGGTGAGGGCGGAATTGAATTAGCAGAAAAAGTGATTAATACACTTGCGACTAAAACCAGCGATTTTTCTCTGCTATATGATGATGAATTGCCCCTCAAAGACAAAATCAAAAGCATTGCCACGAAAATTTATGGGGCTAACGATGTCATCTTTGCCGATAGCGCGGAAAAGCAGCTCGCCCGCCTAGAAAAATTAGGCTTTGGCAGGCTTTCGGTTTGCATGGCAAAAACCCAGTATTCGCTTTCGGACAATCCGGAGCGGTTAGGCTGTCCGGCCAATTTTGACATCAACGTGCGAGAAGTTTATGTTTCCGCCGGAGCCGGATTCGTAGTTGCCTTAACTGGCGCAGTCATGACGATGCCGGGCCTCCCCAAAGAGCCGGCCGCCTTCAAAATTGATATTGATGAGGCCGGGGGGATAGCGGGATTATTTTAATCGCGAAACGAGAGTGCGATTAAGCGACCCGCTTGTAAATTCGCGAAAGAGAGTGCGATAAACGACCAGCTTGTAAATTCGCGAAACGAGAGTGCGATTCAAAAGACCAGCTTGTAAATTTGCGAAACGAGAGTGCGATTCAAAAGACCAGCTTGTAAATTTGCGAAACGAGAGTGCGATTCAAAAGACCGACCCTTGAGATATGTCGTTACTTAATTCGCGTACTTTGCGAATTTATGTAACGCAACATTTCTCTCGGAGCGAAAGCGAGTCGGACGTTGAATCGACAACTCTCGATACGCGGATAAAAATACGTGGAAAAGAAACTCTTACTAATAGAAAGGGCATATATGACCAAAATAATTGATGGAAAAGCAATTTCACAAGCAATCAAAGACGAATGCCGGGCCCAGGCGGCAAAATATAAAGAAAAAGGAACGGAATTTACCTTTGCGGTCATCCAAGTAGGGAGCGACCCTGCTTCGACTGTTTATGTGAAAAATAAGAAAAAAGGCTGTGAATATATCGGAATTAACTCATTGTCATATGAACTAGCCGAAGAAACAAGCGAAGATTACTTATTAAAGCTAATTGACGAACTTAACGCCAATGAAAAAGTAACCGGAATCCTCGTCCAGTTGCCTTTGCCAAAACACATCGATGAGGATAAAGTCATCCTTGCGATTGACCCGGATAAAGATGTTGATTGCTTTCACCCGGAAAATGTCGGCAACCTTTCCCTTGGCCGTGACGGATTTTTGCCCTGTACCCCGGCTGGGATCATTGAATTGCTTAAACGTTCAGGAATTGAAATAGCCGGAAAAGAATGCGTAATCATTGGCAGAAGCAATATCGTGGGCAAACCAATGGCACTTTTGCTGTTGCGGGAAAATGCCACGGTCACAATTGCCCATTCAAAAACAAAAAACTTGGCGGAAGTAACCCAGCGGGCTGATATATTAATCGTGGCAGTTGGGCGGCCGAAAATGATAACAGCAGAATACATAAAAGATGGCGCGGTCGTCATTGACGTTGGCATTCACCGCGATGAAAATAATAAATTATGTGGTGATGTTGATTTTTCATCAGCGATGCCGTTATGCAGTGCGATTACGCCTGTGCCGGGGGGAGTCGGGCCAATGACAATTGCCATGCTATTAAAAAATTGCCTAAATGCCCGGCGCAAATAATATTGAAAAGAGAGTAATATGGAGTGTCCAAAATGTGGATTTGTACTGATAGATGACCGCTGGATCTGCGAAAATTGTGGTGCAGAAATTCAGATCGTCCCTGATTTTGAGCCGGAACTGGAAAATAGCATTAGTGAAGTCCTGCTAAACGTTGTTGATGAGATATATCCCAATAGCATAAAAGAAGAGCCGGAAAAAACCGAAGCGCAAAAAAATGAAAAAGAAAAAGACTTAAAAAAACTGAAACGCTATTTGATTATTGCCCTGTCAGCAATCGTTTTATTAAGTATCACGATACCTTTAAGCATTTCGGCATACCGTAATAATTCCGTTCCGTATCTCATTAACCTTGCGCGGTCTTATGAGGAAAAGGGCGATTATGAAAATGCGATTGCGCGAATTAAACGGGCGGACAGCATTAGGCCAAATGATGCCGAGATAAGATTATTAATGGCGGCTTATTGCTTTTCAAATGGGGATTATGATGAAGCGGTTGAAATTTTACTTGAGATGATTGATTCGCCCCGCTTTAATTGGGCCCTAAAAGATATTTGCTACGACAATATTATCCTGATTTGGGATATAATGGGAAAATACCAAGAAATAAATGATTTATTGCGGGCAAGCCGTGACGAAAGCTTGATGGCTGAATACGCCGAATACCTTTCCCTGCCCCCGGAGTTTAGTGAAGAATCCGGTGAATTTGCCGGGAGCTTGCTGCTTATATTAAGCAATGAAGAAAGAGGCACGATTTATTATTCCCTCGATGGGACTTGGCCAGGCCTGGAATATAGCGAGCCAATTCTCTTAGAAACAGGGGAATACCATGTTGCGGCTGTTTCCCAAAATCAATTTGGCGTTTTAAGCGATGTTGTGACAAATTACTTTTTTATCGATCAAAAGCCGGAGCCCCCAGTTATCCCCTTAACTAGCGGGCGGTATATCGAAAATACGTTAATTATTGCGATAGCTAACGAGGAAGACGAAATTTTTTATACAATTGACGGAAGCCTTCCGACAACAGACAGTTTTTTATATGAAGAGCCAATTTTGATGGCTCTGGGAAATACCGTCTACAATTTTGCCGCTATAAACAAAGACGGAGTTTCAAGCGAGGTTGTCACCCGCGAATTTGAGTTCCGGATCAACAGCGAAATAACCCCGGAAATAGCCGTTTTGAATGTTTTTAACGCCCAGCTTCGCCGGGGCAGGATTTTGGACATGGACGGGAAAGCAGCGGAAGAAGAGGGATATTTTGATTACGTGATTGATTATTTGGATGAAGTTGCTGACAAAGGATTGTTTTATATCATCTATGAGTATTATTTTGAGATCGGCGGCGAGCCTGACAGAACCGGACATATATTTGCTGCTTCGGCTTATACTGGTGAAGCGGTACATTTAATTTATAATGATTACGGAGTACTTGATGCGATAACATTGTAACAGTAACAGGGTTGCAAACAAAAGTAAGTGAAAGGTACGGTGGAGAAATGGGTTGGTGTCCTTCATGCAAATCAGAATATGTCGAGGGTATTATTGAATGCGCGGATTGCGGTCTCAAATTGACAGATGAGTTAATCCCCGAAGATGATTTTGAAGCAGGAAAAAAAGATGAGGAAGCTGCAAAGAAAGACGAGGAAGCTTTGTATTTAGAGTTCATTAAAAGGGCTTCTTCCGAGGAAGGGTTAGAATTTAACGGCGAAGCTTCGGAAGAAATGCTTGAGAAGCTTAAAGAAGCGGCGGCAAATGAAATGGCGGCAAGAATGCGGTCACAGGCAGCAAGGGTCTACCAGAATAATGATGAGCGGGCAGAAGAACATCGTACATCTGCCTACACCCTGATCCTTGTGGGCGGAGTTGGCGCGGTGGTGATTGCCCTATTCTTTTTTGACATTCTTCCTTTCCAAATGGTTGGCTTTAGCAAATATATGATTACCGGAGTGATGGGCGTTTTATTTATCCTGTTCCTGGTGATGGGGATTTTGTCAATGAAAAAGTCGCAAGTTCTGGCGATTAGGGCAGGAAAGGAAGAAAATTTAACTAAAGAAATTAGGGGCTGGTGTCTTAATAATCTGGCAGCGGCGAAGCTTGACGAGGAATTATTTTCCGCTGAGGAAATGCTTGAATTAAGTGATGAAATCAAATACTTCCGCCGCTTCGAAAAAATGCAGGAAACTCTTAACCAGCAATTTTTAAACCTTGATGAAAGTTATCTTGACCGCTTGATTGATGAAGTTTACCAGGAAATATTTGAAGCATGAAAATCACAATCATTGCCGTTGGCAAAATAAAAGAAAAATATCTAAAGGACGCCATTTTAGAATATGAAAAACGGCTTAGCAAATATGCCAAGCTTTCAATTATTGAAGCAGAAGATGAGCGGACGATAGAACAGGCAAGCTTAAATGAGCAAGCCCTAAAAAAAGAAGCCGGGCGGATTCTTCGTTTGCTAAAGCCTGATACGCAAAAGCATAAGATGCAAAAGCATAAGATGCTTGTAATTGCACTGGAAATCACGGGTAAAACGATGGATTCAGAAGCTTTTGCCGCTTATCTTGATCAGATGGCGACAGCAGGAAATAGCCACATTACATTTATTATCGGCGGTTCATTGGGGCTACATCAAAGCATATCAGAAATAGCTGATTTGAGTTTAAGTTTTTCGGCGATGACTTTTCCCCATCAGCTAATGCGGGTGATATTGCTTGAGCAGATATACCGCGCTTTCCGCATTATGGGGGGCGAGCCGTACCACAAATAACATAGCGCCGCCCGGCGGCGGCGCATTAAGAGAATTGCTAAAGCAATTCTCCTTAAATGGGTAGACGTTAACTGCGTTTGTGAAAGAGGAATAGACATAGCGCCGCCCGGCGGCGGCGCATTAAGAGAATTGCCAAGGCAATTCTCCTTGGATGGGGTAGATAACTGCGTTTGTGAAAGAAAAATAAACATAGCGCCGCCCGGCGGCGGCGCATAATCGTAAACGTTATTGAACTTGTAAAGACAGGAGAGGTGAAAGTGGAAAAATTTTCCAAAGCAAAAATTAATAAAGTAATCCCTTATTTTGTAGTAATACTGCTGTTCATTGCCGTTGTTTGGCTGATGACGGAAGTAAAATTTTTCGGCGCGGTCACAGCGCGGTTTTATGGGGTGATTGCCCCTTTTATTACCGGAGGGGTAATAGCATATATTTTAAATATGCCGTGCAGCGCAATCCAGCGTTTGTTAATCAAATCAAAACGCAAATTCATCAAAAATAAAAGCCGCCCGTTAAGCGTTTTACTGCTGGTGATTATCATGATCATTTTAATCCAGGCCCTTGTCCAGCTGATTGTTCCGGCGGTCCAAAGCAGCATCATGTTTTTTGTCTCGATGATTCCGGTCTACCAGCAAAATATCCGTTTCATTATTGATTATATCCAAAATTTTACGCTTCCTTATTTTATTGCTGATTTAATTGATGGCGATTTCCGCCCTGATTTGATGTTAATGAATCTGGTTGGCCGTTTTGATTTTGAAGTGATTCTAACCCAAGCGGTAATTGGCCTTGGCGGAATCGGTTCGGCGTTATTCCGGCTGGTTCTTGCCATCATCACCTCAGTTTATTTTTTACTGGAAAAAGACCGCTTCAAAGCGTTTGTCTCACAGCTGGTAATTGTTTTAACCCCAGAAAAAGCAAGCAATTTCATCATGAAATATGGACGCAAGCTCGATTTTAATTTCCGGCAATATGTTTTTGTCCAAACGATTGATGGCTTAATTCTGGGGACGCTGATGATTATAGCTTTGTCAATATTCCGGTCGCCTTACGCCTTGATTCTTGGCTTAATGCTTGGCATTATCAATTATATTCCTTATTTTGGCTCGATAATCGGGACGGTGATATCAATAATAGTTGTTGCTTTTACCCAAGATATCCGGACGGCTTTTGTTGTTGCAATTGTGATGTTTATTATCCAGCAAATTGACGGAAATGTCATTCAGCCGAAATTAATGAGTGAATCGTTTGCCATTAGCCCCTTGCTTGTCATTATCAGCGTCACAATCGGCGGCGCATATGGAAATGTCATGGGAATGCTGATTGCGATTCCGATTGTGACCGTCATAAAAGATATGATTGACAGTTTTATTGAAGCAAAAAAACCAAAAATTGTTGTGGCGGAAGAAGCAGAGGCGGAGGAGATTGCGGGTCAAAGCCCGCAATGACTAATTCGCTTGGATTACGGGCCAAGCCCGCAATGACTAGTTCGCTTGGGTTACGGGTCAAAGCCCGCAATGACTAATCCGCTTGGATTACAGGTCAAAGCCCGCAATGACTAGTTCGCTTGGGTTACGGGTCAAAGCCCGCAATGACTAATCCGCTTGGATTACGGGTCAAAGCCCGCAATGACTAATCCGCTGGCCTCCGAGCCCCTGTCATTGCGCCACCGAGTCCCTGTCATTGCGGCCACCGAGCCGCAATCTTATAAGAATTGAGGTGCATTATGCGAATGTATGATTTAATAAACAAAAAGAAAAACGGCAGTGAATTAACCAGCGCGGAAATTGATTTCATGGTTTGCGGTTTTACCGATGGCATAATCCCAGATTATCAGATGTCGGCAATGATGATGGCGATTTTTTTCCGGGGCATGAGCGAAAAGGAAACCTTGGCCTTGACTAACGCGATGGCGAAAAGCGGCGCAATGCTTGACCTTTCGGCAATAGATGGCATAAAAGTTGACAAACATTCAACCGGAGGGGTGGGCGACAAGACTTCGCTGGCATTAGCTCCGCTGGTTTCCGCTTGCGGCCTTAAGGTTGCCAAAATGAGCGGGCGCGGTTTGGGGCATACGGGCGGAACAATTGACAAATTAGAAAGCTTCCCCGGTTTTACGACCGAAATATCGGTTGATGAATTTGTGAAAAATGTTAATGAAATCGGGATGGCAATTATGGGGCAAACCAATGAATTAGCCCCGGCCGACAAAAGACTTTATGCCCTGCGTGACGTGACGGCAACGGTTGACCAGATGTCGTTAATTGCTTCTTCAATTATGAGCAAAAAATTGGCGGCCGGAGCGGATGCGATTGTGCTTGATGTAAAAACCGGAAGCGGCGCTTTTATGAAAGATGAAAAAGATGCCGTTCTTTTGGCGGAAGAAATGCAACGAATTGGCACTAATGCCGGGCGTAAAACGGTTGCTTTGGTTACGGATATGGATCAGCCCTTAGGTTTTGCGGTCGGAAATGCCCTTGAAGTAAAGGAAGCGATTGAAACACTTAAAGGAAATGGGCCAGAGGATTTTGTTAAGTTATGTGTTGCTTTGGGTGCACAAATGTTGCTGGTTGGAGGTTTAGCGTTAAACCAAAATGAAGCGGAAGCCAAAATCCGCGCCGCCATAAATGATGGCTCTGCCCTCAAAGTGATGGCTGATTTTGTAAAAGCCCAAGGCGGAGACCCGGATTTTGTTTACCAGCCGGAAAAATTGCCAGCCGCAAATATTATTACGCCAGTTTTTGCACCGGAAAGCGGTTATATCGAAAAAATCATCTGCGATGAGATAGGCCATTGTTCTTTGATTCTAGGGGGCGGCCGGGTGACAAAGGACAGCATTATTGATCTTTCAGTCGGGATTGTTCTTTCAAAAAAAATTGGCGACCCGGTTTCAAAAGGTGAGCTTCTTGCCAATATCCACGGCAACGATGAAGCAAAAATCGCCGCGGCCAAAGCGCGGCTCTTAGGGGCTTATAAAATATCAAAAAGCCCGGTCAAGCCTCCGGTTTTGATTAAAAAAAATATTGGGCAGGAGTTTATATAAGAAAGTTTGCCGCTTGGCAACCTTTTATTTTCTCATATATTTCCCTGGCTTCTCATATCCTTTATCATGAGAAATATCATCAGAAAAAAAGCCCAAATCCTCCCGGTTCCCAAGCACGAGAAAATCGTCGAATCCTTAAAATTGCCTAAGGATTCTTTGCTTGGGGCATCTATTGTCACGGTGACCGGAAACTCGGAAGCCTTTATCGAAAATTATAAAGGAATGATTGAATATACCGATGAAAATATCTTGCTCCAAGGCAAAACCTGCCGGATTGCGATAGAGGGCCAGCGGTTGTTAATTGAATACTATACGAACGAAGACATGAAAATCACCGGGCGGATTACGAAAGTTTCTTATCTATAGTGAAAGGGACAAAATGCTAAAATTTTTTCAATTCATACATGGCTACCTCATTATCAAGGTACAGGGTTTTTCACCCGAACGATTTATGAACCTTGCCAGCCATCACCGTTTATTTTTGTGGGATATCGAAAATCATGGTGATTTTTATCTGATGAGCATTAGCCTTAAGGATTTTTACAAGCTAAAATCAATTACCAAAAAAACTGGGACAAGAGTCTTTATCCAAAAAAAATGCGGCCTGCCTTTTTATGTTCCGCGGGTAAAAAGACGCAAGTTTTTTGTCTTGGGCCTAATTTTAAGCATGAGTTTTTGGATATGGATGTCCGCTTTTATTTGGGCGATTGAAATAAGGGGCAATTTTCATTTAACGAACGATGTTTTGCTGCGCTTTTTAAGTGAACAGGGGCTTAAAGTCGGGAAACGCAGAAAAGATGTCGATATCGAAAAAATAGAAAAATCATTGCGTAATGAATTTGATATTATTACTTGGACATCGGCCAGGATTAACGGGACGCGGCTGATTCTCCAAATTAAAGAAAATGAACTAGGCGAGCCGGAAGAAATAGCGGCAGTAATAAGTGATGAAGAGGGTTTTGATTTGGTTGCCGCAAAGGATGGGGTCATTGTCAGCATTATGACCAGAAGCGGCGTTCCGCTTGTTATGGCCGGAAGTGAGGTTTTTGCCGGGGACGTCCTGGTTGAGGGCGGCGTCCCGATTTTTAATGATGATTTAACTGTCCGCAGTTACCAGTATTATCAAGCTGATGCGGACATTTATCTTAGGACTGATTTTAATCACATTGAAATCCTGCCGATTGATTATGAGGAAAAAGTATTTAGCGGAAAAGAAAGCAAAGTCCGCTATTTTGAAATATTGGGAAAGCGGATCAAATTTGGTTTTTTTAGCCATGATTTTGAAAATTTTGATATAATAGATGAAAAGACTCAAGTCCGCTTGCTGGAAAATTTTTATTTGCCGCTTTTTTTCGGGAGTGAGTTGGCCCGTGAGTACCAAATAAACGCGAAAAAATATAGCAGTGAGGAAGCAAAAACAATTTTTTCCGGGACGGCGAAAAAAATTATTGAAAACTTAACTGAAAAAGGGGTACAAATTATTGAAAAAAATGTTACAATGAAAAAGGATAATGTCAATTGGTATCTTGACGTTGATTTTTTAGTGATTGAGAAGACGGGAAAGAGTGTTCCGACGACGCTTTATGTGCCGCCGGCCACGGACGCGGAGGAGTAAGCTGGGTAAATTAGCACTCGCGATTTAGTTTTTATCCGCGTGCGAAAATTCTCTGCGCTTCATTGAAGCCAGGAACTACTCCGCGTGTGAAAATCTCTGCGCTTCATTGAAGCCAGGAATTACTCCGCGTGTGAAAATTCTCTGCGCTTCAATGCAGACACGCTTTCGCTCGGAAACCCAGCGTTGCGCTACTAAGCTGACAGAGAACGTCAGCAAGTAGCGACCCTGGGTTAACGGTCTGCGTATGAAGCCAGAAATTTTCACTCACGATTTTAGCTTTGGCCGCGAAAGCGAGAATGCGATTCAACGTGCGATCACTTTATTCGTGAAAGTGAGAGACCGATTCAATGAGCAACACTTTGACCGCGAAGTGGACACTTCATCGTGCGATGGAGAGTGCGATTCATAAGACCGACCCTTGAGAAGCGTCGTTACTTATGCGGTGTCCTTTACCGCATTATGTAACGCAACGCTTCTCTCGGAGCGAAAGCGTGTCGGACGGTGAATCGGCAGCTCTCAAACGCGCGGAGACCCAGTATCTCTCGGAGCGAAAGCGTGTCGGGCGTTGAATCAGCAGCTCTCACTACGCGGAGTAACCTCACTATGCGGAATAACTAGCGTAACAAGTACCAGCAAAAAAGGACAACCATGGACAAATTTGAAAATAAAATTAAATTACCGCTCGAACACCTGCAAAACATCTTCGGCCAGCACGACAGCTATATCCAAAAAATCGAAAAGGACCTAGATGTCGTCATTGTTGACCGCGACGGCGGAATAAAAATCAAAGGCGAACAGACCCAAGTTGAAAAAGCCACCAAAATAATGAAACAACTGATGGAAATATCAAAACGCGAGCATAACATCGCCGAGCAGAATGTCGATTATGCCCTGGCGATGAGCAAAGAAGAAAATGGCTTTGACGAACTTAACACCCTCAATGAAACCGACTGCATTTGCCACACAATGAGCGGAAAACCAATCCGCCCCAAAACCCTTGGCCAAAAAAAATACGTTGACGCAATCAATGAAAAAATGATCGTCTTCGGCACAGGGCCAGCCGGGACGGGAAAAACCTATTTAGCCATGGCGATGGCGATTACTGCTTTCAAAAAAGAAACCGTCAGCCGGATTATTTTAACCCGCCCCGCCCTTGAAGCCGGGGAAAAACTAGGTTTTCTTCCCGGTGACTTGCAAAGTAAGATTGACCCATACCTGCGGCCGCTTTATGATGCCCTGCACCAGATCATGGGAGCGGAAAGCTTTCTTAAAAACATGGAAAAGGGCCTGATTGAAGTTGCCCCCTTAGCTTATATGCGGGGGCGGACGCTTGATAATGCTTATATAATTTTGGACGAAGCCCAGAACACAACCCCGGCGCAGATGAAAATGTTCTTGACAAGGATTGGCTTTGGCTCAAAAGTCATTATTACTGGCGACCTGACCCAAAAGGATTTAGCCCCCGGCACAAAATCAGGCCTTGATGTTGCAATAAAAGTCCTTGACCGCGTTGATGATATCGCCTTTATCAACATGACAAGCAAAGATGTGGTCAGACACCCGCTGGTCCAAAAAATTGTCAAGGCCTATGAAGAATATGAACAAAACCTTGCCAAAAAAGAAACAGTAAAAAAACGGGCTTTAAAAAAGAAAACGGGCAGATAAGAAACGATAGAATATGAACAAAAACCTTACCGTTCCAATTTCAATCTTATTTTTCCTTGTCTCCGGATTATTAACCGGAGGCGCTGCTTATCTTTACGGAAAAACATATATCGAAATAATCAGAATCGTCATTTTAGTCTTGCTTTCGAGCGGAATCGTGCTTTTCCTTTTTGCCGCGGCGAGAGAAAAAAACAACTTATTATTTGATAACGATGAACATTATGGGCGTTTCATCGGCTTGTATCTGGCTGGCCTCATGGTGGCTTTGGCATTTCCCTTTCTGCCTGAGCATGGCTGGATGTACCTAATTATTTTTGTTGTGATGGGCCTTTTAAGCAACCAATCAGTTGGCATTTGCGCAGGCGGAACATTGCTCATGATTTCGGTGCTGTTATCACCTGCCCCGGCGATATCCGTTTTCTTTACTTATTTTTTGAGCGGTGTGGTGGGGATAATCCTTTTTTCCTATATTGATGAGGATTTCCGGATTGGCTTGCCCCTGTTTATTTCTTTATCCCTAAACCTTGTTTTAATTGTGGTAAATTTGGTCATGATGGGGGAAAATCTGCTCACCTTTGAAACCTTATTTATTATTTTCGCCAATCTTTTAGTTTGCCTTTTGCTTCTTTTAGTTTTCATGCGCTATTACAGTACGAACGTGGTTCATCGCAACCGGGACAAATATATGGAAATCAACGACCCGGAATGCCCGATTCTAGTTGAATTAAAACAAAAATCGATTTCGGAATATTATCAGGCCGTCCATACCGCTTACCTTAGCGACAAAATTGCCAAAAAACTTTTGCTTGATGACATGGCGACAAAAACTTGTGGTTATTATCACAAAATAGGCACTTTAAGAGGGGAAAATTCGTGGGAAGTCATCAATGAAATTTGCCGCGAGTACAAGTTTCCCAATCCGGCCATCAACCTGCTTAAGGAATATACTGACCGCGACACAACTTTAATGAGCAAAGAAGCAGTTGTTGTCTTGTTTGCGGATACGCTGGTTGCGTCACTGCTTTATCTTTTTTCCAAAGACCCCAAGGTTCAGCCGGATTACAATCATATTATCGAGGCAATTTATGAAAAAAAGGTTGAAAGCGGCATTATGGATAAAACCTTAATCACAATGGGGGAAATGAAAGAAATCCGCAAAATGCTAAAAGAGGAACATCTTTATTATGACTTTTTACGTTGACAGGGAAGCAGAATTATTTTTGGAAAATAATGGAAAATTTGACCTAGATTCGGTGACCGCTCTTGTGATAAAGGCGGTGATGGCTTCCGAAAAATGCGGGCATGAAACGCAGATTAACATTGTCCTTACTGATGACGCGAATATTAAGCAGCTTAATTTTGAAGCCCGCGGGATTGATAAGCCAACCGATGTGCTTTCTTTTCCGGCCCTTAGTTTTAAAACGGCTGCCAATTTCGCTGAAGTTAAAGATAATATTACGAATTTTGACCTTGAAAGCGGTGAATTATTGCTGGGCGACATTATCATTTCGGTGGAAAAAGTCCGCGAACAAGCCACAGCATACGGTCATTCTTTGAAACGTGAATACGCCTTTTTACTGACCCATAGCCTGCTCCATTTGCTGGGGCATGATCATGACACCGAAGATGAAGCAAGCATTATGGAAGAAAAACAAGAAACCATCCTTAATGAAATAGGGATTTTTAGGTAAGTAGGAGCAAACTAATGAAAAATCAAATCCAGTTTAGAGAAAAACGTGACCCGCTGATTAATTCTGGTTTTATCGCGATTATCCTGTGCCTTATTTTCCGGATTCTGTTGATGAAAATAATCGGGGCGGAGGGAGTCGCCTATTTTGCCCCGGTTAATGAGGTTTTTATCCTTTGCATTGCTTTCTTTAATATCGGTTTTTCCGAAGCATTAAGCAATATGATGAAGTACCGGATAAAGCGGGAGCAGTACCGCAATGCCCACCGGATTTTCCGGATTGCCTATACGCTGACGATTGGTTTGTCGGTCCTTGTGGCGGTTTTGATTTTTATCTTTAACAATTTTATCACCGAGGCGGTTTTTTTGCAGCACCTAAGTAAAATGGCCCTGTTAATGATTGCCCCGGCGATTGTGGTCATGGCTTTTACCTGCTTGCTCCGGGGTTATTTTAAAGGAATGGGTTCACCCTATCCAAGCACCCATTCGCTGGTGGTTGAGCAAATTTTTACGCTGGTCCTGGGTTCATTTTTCGCCGCCCTCTTTGTCACTTACGGCGAAAAAGTTGCCGCCGTTCTCCGCGACAACAGCTTTGCCTTGTCATATGGGGCATTGGGGGCAGCGTTTGGGATAACCCTTGCGTCAATTATTGCCCTTTTGCATTTACTGGTTATTTATTTCATGTACCGGGGGACGATAAAACGCCAAATTTACCGCGACAGTACCCGGCAAATGGAAACGCCAGGTTATATTTACCAATCGCTTTTGTTTGCCGCTGTCCCGACCGGAGTCTTTGTCGTCCTTTATCAGCTTAACAACTTGATTGACCAGCGGCTGTTTTATTATTATTTTAACAAGCTGACTGAAGAAAATAGTTATATTTTTACCAAGGCGGAGATCTGGGGGAATTATTACGGCATCTTTTTGGTGGTGACCGGGATTCTGACGGCTTGTGTCAGCATGATTTTTATGAAAGCGGTCCGGACTATTTCCACGGCCTGGCTTAGGGAAGAGCAGCCTGGCGCAAGGGAAAAATTAATGCAGACAATTACATCAATGGCCATTATGGCGATTCCAATCGCGGTCATGATTGCTGTTTTGGCTTTCCCCATCGCTTCTTTGCTGGATATTGCAAATGATGAAATTACGGTGAAGCTTTTACAAAGCGGCAGCGTTTTAATTGTCCTTTATGCCTTTAGCTATTTTTGGTTTGACTTATTAAAGCAATTTAAGCGGACGTTCCAGATGTTAGTCCTTGCCGGAAGCGCGTTAGCGGTCCATATTTTGGCAATTATTGGCATCATGCAATTTATCAATAATGCCGAGCAATTAATTCTAGGGGTCATTGCCGGGAATATTGTTGGTGCTTTGTTTAGCTTTGTGCTTGGGTTTATCTTGGTCATGCGGATGCTAAAATACCAAGGTGAGATGGTTAATAAAAATTTGCGGACTGTGGTCATAACTTTGTTATGCAGTGCGATAATTGGTTTGATGGCTTTATTCCTAAGCAGGGGAATCATTAATTTGGTCGGCCCGGCGGTAACGCTTTTAGTTTGCCTTACGGTTTCAATTATTGCTTTTTTCGTCCTGATGATGCTTTTGCGCGGGCTTACGTTTAATGAGCTTGACCGCATTCCCGGTGGCCAGTATCTGATTAGGCTGGGGCGGCTGTTTCGGTTTTATGGATAACTTACGGTGTTTTGGTTGATACTATTTACATGAAATTTGTAAAGGGTTTAACCGCATTTATTTTATTACCGGCTTTTATGTTTGGCGGCGGATTTGCTGTCGGCACGGTTGTGATGGATTATTTTTATCCCGGGCGAAATTTTGCCGCCGAGGATTTGCTAAGGCAGGTTCGTTTTGACCAGAGGATAAATGAAGACTGGCTTGGCGTTGATTGGCAGGTTTCGGCGAGGGCTTCCGATTTGGCTGAAAGTAAGACGAAAGAAGCGGATTCGTCTGGGTCTGGAGCTGGGTTAGTCATTTTTGAAGATGATTTAAGCGAAGAGATGTTAACAGATGTTCCGCTTCAACCTGATTCTTTGGCTGATGACGCGGTTTCGGTTTCGCTCCTTGGCGGGACGTCAATAAATGCGGACACTATTTATGTGATTCAGGAGTATTCGCGAAGCACCAGGGATTTGACCGAAGAGATAATCCCGGTCCCCGAAAATTTCATCGGAATGGATTTTAATTTATTTAGCCAGGTGATGGCGGATTTTGACCGTTATCCGACTTTAAGTGAAATGCAAAAGGGGATGGTTAGCTGCGAGGTGATTTCTTTTTCCCCGGCGCGGGTTGTCATCAGGAAAACTTATGGTGATTTAACGGAGGAGATTGAGCCGGGTTATTATTTGATTAATGATAGTGGTTTGATTACGGTTTACTTAAGTGATTTAAAGACGGTTTTTATGAATACGAGCATTGAGTTTCAGAATCTTCCGGCCGAGCTTAGGGATGAGATTATGTTTACCAAGTATGTTGAGGGGCAGGAGGAGCTTTATGGGTTTCTTGAGGCTTATTCGTCTTGACGCGCAATCCGCAATCCTATTATTTAAATCCGCGCGTTTGAGAGTGTCAATTCACCGTCCGACCCGCTCTCGCTCCGAGAGAAATGTTGCGTTACATAATGCGGTGAAGTACACCGCATAAGTAACGACATTTCTCAAGGGTCGGTCTTATGAATCGCACTCTCTATCGCACGATGAAGGGCTTGATTGTGTCATTGGAAAGCCGTAACTGCACACAGTCAATGAGCAAATAAATTTCCACGTCTCAAAGGGCAGGACGTAGAAAATTTTTGCTCATGTACATACATATACTTGATGTGGTAAACTAAAATTGTAACACCAATGCTGGAAAATATGATAAAATCATAAATGAAAGTGAGGGTTACAAATGCCAAGCAAATCCAAAAATTACAGCAAGGAGTTCAAGGAGCAAATTG
>Ga0099364_10003258_pt1 | contig 25260 bp, 19 predicted proteins | sample TergutTh196P3_FD_73070 | JGI IMG/M metagenome (GOLD analysis project Ga0099364, IMG submission 73070) | Microcerotermes parvus P3 segment gut microbial communities from Pointe-Noire, Republic of the Congo - Th196 P3 | ecosystem: Host-associated > Arthropoda: Insects > Digestive system > Gut ...
GAATCAACGGGCGCGCAATGCGCGCCCCTACATTAAGTTTCTGCTTTGTCGGGGTGGGGGTCTATGTCTGCGCCACCGCAAAGGACTGCACGCCCGCGTTCTACGCTTGATAAAGCTTAACCTTCTCGAGCCGAACCGTTATCAGATAGCACGTGCCTATTTGCGAGTACAGACTATTCATGTAGATAAAGCCTATTAAGTCGTGAAAATATAAGGTCGCAATCGAGAAAGTGGAGTCTGATGTGTTTGTGTGGCGGGCTGGCAGTCCTTTGCGGTGGCGCAGACATAGACCCCCACCCCGACAAACATCAAGTCTCAATGTAATTATTATACCACGTTTTATTTGTTTTGTATATACTTCAACACCAAAAACTTTCACCCTGCATAAACTGAAAATAATCAATTGTCGAATGGAGAGTGTGTTAATTGAAATCGGCTTTAATCGTCCTCAAATCCATGACCGAAGCCGCAAAGGCGCGGTATCATCTTGAAAAGTTCAAAATCGAAGCCATTGTCGAAAAAGTCTCAATGGCGGGCGGCGGCTGCGGTTACGGTATCAGAATTAAAGACGACCCCGACAAGGTTTGCAGAATGTTGGGGTTGATAAGTATAAACGGTTTGGAAATCAGACAATAAGGCATGGTATTAAAACATGATTTACTTTGATAACGCCGCCACTACATATCCGAAGCCTATGACGGTTTTGGCGACCTTGTCGCGGGCGATGGTGCATTTCGGGGGCAATCCCGGGCGGGCAGGGCATCGGCTGTCAATGGAAACGGCGCAGGCGGTCTTCGATTCGCGTATGAAGTGCGCCGAATTTTTCGGGGCCGAACCCGAAAACATTATATTTACGCTCAATTGCACACACGGGCTGAACTTGGCAATTAAGGGCGTTGCCGCGCCGTCCGCGCATTATATCACGTCGGACTTGGAGCATAACGCCGTCGTGCGGCCTGTTCACGCATTGTCGAAAAGCAACAATATTTCTTACTCGATTGCGCGGACTACCAACGACCCCGATGAAACTGTGCGTAACTTTGAAAAGCTGATTAACTCGCGGACAAAAGCCGTTGTCTGCACGGCGGCGAGTAACATCACCGGTAAGATTTTGCCGATTAAAAAAATCGGCGAGTTGTGCAAGAAACACGGCATTTGTTTCATACTCGATGCGGCTCAAGGGGCGGGCGTAATGCCGCTTGAGTTGGCCCACGGTGTGAATATTATCTGCACTGCCGGGCATAAAGGGCTGTACGGGCCGATGGGTACAGGGCTGATGGTGACGGACGGCAAGTTTCGCTTGAAGACGATAATCGAGGGCGGCACGGGCAGTTTCAGCAAGGAAATTGAGCAGCCGGAAGTCCTGCCCGACCGTTTCGAGAGCGGCACGATTAACACGGCAGGCGCGATTGCGCTCGGTGCGGGGGTTGATTTTGTGCGGGAGAAGACCATCGAGCGGATTCACAAGCACGAGCATGAGCTATGCAGTTTGTTCTATCACGAGATGCGGGAGAACAGCAAGATTCGGCTCTACACCGAGGATTACGGCGATGACCGAGTACCGCTTGTGCCGTTCAATATCGGCGGCATGGATTCGTCCGAGGCGGCGAGTTTATTCTCGAACGAGGGTTTTTTGCTGCGCGGCGGCTTCCATTGCGCGTTCTGGGCGCACAAGAAAATGGGGACGGCAGATATAGGCGCAGTGCGGTTCGCGCCGTCGGCGTTTACGACTAAGGCTGAGGTTGTGGGGTTTGTTAAGGCGGTTAATCGGTTGAGTGAGATGGTTTGATGGTGATTTGAGGTTTGTCGGGGTGGGGGTCTATGTCTGCGCCACCGCAAGAATCTGCGTGCTTGCACCACCCGCATTTGCACTTGTTCAAGCGTAACTCTCTCGTCCCCAAGACCTCGTAGATAGGAAAGCCTTTTGTGCGTGCAGACTTTTTATGTATAGCGACCCCGTAAGTCGCCAAGGGGATAAGTTTCATATCGAGAAAGCGGGATATGAAAGGTTTGTGTGGCGGGGGTGCCGCACGCAGATTCTTGCGGTGGCGCAGACATAGACCCCCACCCCGACAAAGCGAAGACTTAATAGGTAATCGTGAACCCTGCACGTAGGGACGACCGCCCCCGGTCGTCCGCAAATAAACAACCGCCGCCCTTCGGGGCGGCGGTTCTGTGTGGATTTACAAATTCCTCACCCTCCGCCGAATCACGCAGAGCCACAGCAGTGCGGATATGCCGGTAAAGGCGATTGCCGCGGCGGTGAAGCCGCTTGTGTCGGAAATGCCTGTGGGGGGCGGGGGGTTGCAGATTGGGCAGTATTTATACCCGCAATTTCGCTCGCCCTTGCAGAAGTCGCAGCACATATGTTCGCAGTTGAGACACTCCGGTTGCTTGTAGACCGCGACTACCGTTGTATCACTTTGCAGATTAAAGGCGTAGGGGTTTTGGGTGATTTGCACACCGCCAATTTCAAAGTGGCTGAATAGTCTTATTCTTGAGGGGACGGCTTGGATTGTCACTCGTGTTCCGTTTAGATACTTGCCGCTCCAGTCGGCGAGGTCTTCGACACCGTCTGCCTTTGATAAATCGATTGTGTTTACTTTGAAGTGGCCGAAAGTTGCGTCCGCGGATTGCACGGTTAAAGTCGCAACGCCGCCGTACCCCAAGTAGCCAAAATAACTGCTCATTTGTGCGGGGTAGACGTCTTGCCTTTGGCCCGCGTAATACTTAAAACCGCCTACTCTGTCTGCCCACGTGTTGCCTACCCAAGTGCTCTTGAATTGCGGCCAACGGTTGAAATGCTCGGGCATTACCGCGCTCATTTTATTTTCGAGCTTTTCAATTTCGCCTACGAGTACATCGGGGCGCAGGTTAGTATTCATGATGTCCATACTGCGGATAATGAACTTTTCGCGGAACTCGGGGTAGGTCATTAGCTTGCGGAAAATCATCGTTGAGCCGTGATAATGAGGCCAGTCTTGGCTGGTTGCGGAGTCTTCAAGGATTACTGCGATTACCCTCTGCCAGTAATCATGTTCGTCATACTCGCCGTGTAGCCCGTATGAAAAGTCCACGTCGTTCATGACGTACCGCCAACGCCCGTCATTGAGCGTGACGGCGGTGTTCCACGTTGTGGGGTAGTCGGTTCTGTACCGCCACATACGCATGTTGTTTGAGGGCCAGTCGCCGTCTGCGAAAATCATCTCGGTCGCCCAGTAGTCGATGAAGTGGTCTATGTCTAAGTACTGTTGCGCTCGTTGGTACTGGCTTAAATTCATGGACGTTCCGGTTTTTGTCTTCCAGTCATAAGTGGGCAGGCTGTTAAACCAGTTGTACATCTCACTGTAGGCGGCGGCATCTGCTTGTATGGCGGCGTCGCCCGGGTTCTCCCACTGTGCAACATAGCTACCGCCGCTGATTTCCGATACGGCAATTTGGTCGCGGTTAAAGCCTGTGTTCTGCGCCACCATGCGTTCGTCGGTGCGTTCGCGAATGTTGTAGTACCCCCAAAATTCGCCGTTTATAAAGAGTATGGCGGGGCGGTAGGATTGGTAAATCATGTTGTTATAATCGTGCAGGCGGTCGCTCAAGAGCGCGTCACGCATGTGCGCGCCGTATGCGTCTGTGCCTGCGTTGCGGAGCAGGAGCCTGTCGAAGCGGGTGATTCTGTCGCCATTTGCATCAATTGCGCTGCCGTTGAATACATCGTGACGGAAGGCGTTCGCTGTGTCGTATTCGCTCCTTGCGTACAATCTGAACGATTTTTGGTCGAACCGCCGTGACCAGCCGCCGTGAATCCGTATGCCTATATCCTGCGACATTGCCAAATCCCCATTCGACTCTATGAACAGCATGTGTGCGGGGCGTTCCCAGTCGTCGCCGCGCTGATTGAAGTTGGCGTTGACCCAACCCCATTGCTGGTCGCCGTTGTGAATCCAACCCTCGCCCGTTTGGTAAATGCCCGTGTCCCAATCGAAAAGGCTATCCGCGTCGGTTGCAAGCGAGATAATCGGCAGGTCGCCGTATCTGCTTTTATCAATGCCGATAAAGTAGGTGTTGGTGTGGATTCGGTCGGTGAGCATGTTCCCGTATTCGTCGAATACTGCGGCTCTCACAATGTTTCCGCGGACAATTTCATTTCCCCACGGTTGGCCTGTGGTTTGGGCGGCGAGCCAACCTTCGGCACTGTCGGGAGGAGTGAGATTATCAAAAAGTGATAAAAGCGATGCCGAATTCATGCCGAGACCGTTCCAAGTTTCGACAAGGGTTACGTTGATTTCTCTTGCTCCTGCCGTGCCTATTATACCGAACGATGCGCCGTTGCCCCAAATTATATAGCCCCAGTACCAAGGATTTGTTGTTAAGCCGCCTAAGTTTTCACTTTGCATAGTATAAAGTACCTTTGAGGGGTTTTGGAAGTCGGTTATAATTATATCGGACACACTGAAATTGTACCCTACGCCTACTGACGGTGCCCATATTCTGAAATTACTTCCAAGCGAATTAAAATCGGCGCGTGTCATTTGAAATTCAATTGTGTATCTGTTGATTGAATTTGCAGTAGCAACAGCAGTATCCATGATGGGTGAGTGGTCTCCATCTGTGTCGACAATCTCCACACGTGCACCCTCGGGCGCATAACCCTCAACTTTGATGTTAATTTTTGCATAAGGGTCGAGTACAGGAAGTTCGTCGGTGCGGTCTTCGAGCGGAACCGGCGCGGTGTATTGCGGTGAGTTTCCGGTCGGCTCACTGCCGTCTAAGGTATAGCGGATTACGCCTGTTCTGTACTCGTCATCGGTTTCCATTGTGAGGGCGAGAGATAAGTTATCGGCGTGGAAGCCGCTGTTTTCGGAGAATTTGACTGTAAAATCGCCGAAGTCTACGCCCCAAACGCCGTCACGCGCTGAACGCGGCTTTAGCCGCTGAATATCGGCTGTGCGGTAGTCGATACGCTCGAAGTCGGCTTTGTTGTTGTCGGTGTCGGCGAAGTTTATGCGGCGGGCGGCGGCTTGCCGCGAAATGCCGTTGCCGCTGTTGTAATCAAAGGCGGTGTCTTCAAAGTAAAGTGCGGTGTCGATTGCGGGTCTGTCGGGTCTGCCCTCGTTTGTCACGCCGACTAAGTCAATCACGGTATCGGGCAGGTCGCCTGTTGCGGGTAGTGCGGTGACACCGTCCACGAGTGCAACGCTGAACGCCCTGTTGCTGACCGGTATGTTCCAGATTTGGTCGCATTTGTCGGGGTCTATTACAAGGCGGGCGGGTTCGGGAGTACCGGGGGGTATTTGTAAGAATTTAATGGACGTAATCGCGAAATCGGGGTATCTGCAATTGGGTTTGGCGGCATTTTCGACACAGCAATTTATGTCGGCGCAAGGCTCGTCAACCCGCCTTAGCCGCATATACTGCTGTCCGCCCTCATCTGCGGGTTGGACGACTGCGCCGTTTGCGTGGGTGAACCTGCCGTCTTTTATGGAAACATTGAGTTCAAGGGTGGGGGATAATTCGGTGTGGGAATCTAAAACGTGATTCCACGGGGTATCGCCTTTTTGAATGGCGTACCGACCGGGGGTCTCGCCTTTGAAAGTTACGGAAAGGATATAATTGCCGTCGGGAATGTCCCCTGTGCTGACGTTGACGGCTTCCCAGTGGGCGACTCGGTTGTGAACCCAGAGTTCGCCGTTTGTAAGTGAAAACTCGCCGTTTGCGCCTGATGAATTGAGCCAGAAGTTACCCCACGGGCCTGCTATAAGAGTTTCGACCGCGCCGTTCGTGAACAGGTCGGCGATGGTATTTACAGGGGGCGGCGTTGAGCCTTTGCCGGGGTGATTCACGCCGTTGTCGCTGACTACCAAGAACGACGAATGGGCTTTTATGACACCGTTTAACTGCAACACGTCCCACTCGGTTGCGCCGGGGGTGTCGCCGTTGTTGCTGCTCCCGCGTATGTATTGCAGGGATTTGCCGGTTAGGGCTATGTCGGTGTCGGTCGGGTTGTAGAGTTCAAAGAAGCTGTGCGAGACCGCGCCGCCGCCACCGTCCGCGCCTGTGCCGTAGACTTGGTTGATGATGATGTGGTCGAGCGGGTCAATGGGGGTCTCGGGGTAGGGGTCGATGTCGCCTGATGTGATTCTGATGTCGTTGATTGAGGTGTTGCCGTTTGCTCCTAAGTCGTCTTTGCCGTCAAAGCATACCCGCAAAAAAATTTCTGCTTGGTCATCAAATACAGCGGGTAATTCAAACTTATAATAAGTCTGCTGTAATGCCGTATATGTATCGTTGCTTACTCTGGGTACTGCGCCGATTGCGCCTGTGCCTGTGCGAGAATCTGCAATCTCGGTAAAGCTGATTCCGTCTAAGCTGTAGGCAAGTACAAATTCATCGGGGCCGCTTCCTGTGGATTTTTGAGTGGCCGAAAATCTTATGTCTTCGTAGCCTGTTGTGCTGAACTTGATTTGGAACGCGGTGGCAGTGTCAATATCGCCGACGCTTACGGGATACCAACCGAGGGTCGCCAAAGTTTGGTTGTTGTTTATAGCAATCGGCGTTCTGTTGGTAGCTGTGCCAATGCCTATAATTACTTGCTCGTTGTTGTTCCATGCGGTCAACTCGCCGGAAAATCCTGTATCGGCAAGAATACGGTTCTCAACTCCGGCGTTTGTGTCGCCGGGGTTTTCCCGAGTGAGCGACATCAGCAATTCGCCTGTTGCAAGCCCTGACGTGGCTGCGCCTGTTTGCACGAGCGGGAGCATGAATGTGATGGCGAGTATCAGCGATAATAACTTCTTTTTCATAATTCCTCCTGTTTACATGGTTAATATTACTTATAAAGTATAACATTATGTTTGTTAAAAGTCAACATATATTTTTTGGGGAATATTCGGGCGGGTTTTTGTGAATGATAATTGAAAAGGTTTAAGAAAAGGTGGGGTAAAAATGCAGGAAGAACTTAGGAAATTCACAAACAACGACGAAGACGATAATCAGGACGAGAATCAGGCGGCGGACGATGAGGTGAATCAGGCGGCGGATTGCGGGATTGTGCCTGCTAAGAACGCCGAGCATGCCATTCATATTTTGACGGTGATAGGGCAGGTCGAGGGCCACTTTATCCTCCCCCCCCAAAACAAAACCACCAAGTACGAGCACATAATCCCTGCCTTTGTCGCGATTGAGCAGGATATGAGCATTGATGGGCTGTTGATTATTCTGAACACTGTCGGGGGCGATGTTGAGGCGGGGCTTGCGATTGCGGAGTTAATCCACGGCATGAGCAAGCCGACGGTCTCGATAGTCGTCGGCGGCGGCCACTCAATCGGCGTGCCGCTTGCGGTCAGTGCGCGCAAAAGCTTCATCGTGCCGAGCGCGACCATGACGATTCACCCCGTGCGAATGAACGGAATTATGCTCGGCGTGCCGCAAACGATGTCCTACTTTGACCGTATGCAGGAACGGATAATCAGCTTTGTCACCCGCAACAGCCGCATAAAATCCGAGCGATTCATGGAGCTGATGATGAAGAAGGACGAGCTTGTAATGGACGTCGGGGCGGTGTTGGACGGCGAAACGGCGGTCAGCGAGGGGATAATTGATAGCTTGGGCAGCCTGTCCGAGGCGGTCAAGTGCCTCAATGAGCTTATTGCGGAGGAAAAGCGGGCGAAAGAGGCGGAGAAGGATACTGAGAAAGAGGATAAACAATGATACTACACTCGATTATCAGCGAGATGGATATTTTTTACACGCCCGCCGAGTACGCGCCGAACGGCGCGGGGCGGGGCGGCGCGGGTAGTGCGGGTACAGTATACGCGCCGAACGGCGCGGGTAGCGCAGATACAGTGACGCCGCAAAGCAATGTCGTTCCTTGTGTCACCGACCCTGCGTTGATTTTGCGTGGGGGGAATAGGTTGCGGGGGACTTTGCGGGTTGATAAAATATAGCAATCCCGCTCGAGATTTGCAACCGCAATCCGGCGTAAAACCGCATGTATCAAAGCTTTTGCACCCGCCTATCGGGCAATTCTTAGTCGGGATTGCTATATTTTGTCAAACCGCTGTACAGCGGCAACGCCACACCCGCCGCCTTTGGCGGTGAGCGTAATTGAGGGTTTCATGTCCTCAATTGTGCAACTTGTTAGGGTTGCGGTTGCGATTGATTTCTGTATGGTGGGTTGGCAAAATATAGCAATCCGCACTGCGATCCGGCACAAAACCGCATGTATTAAGAGCATATCCAATAATAGGCCGCGGAACCGCATATCAAAGCTTTTGCGCTCGCAATTTGGCGTAAAACCGCATATATCAAAACTTTTGCGGTCGTCTATCGGGCAATTCCTAATCGGGATTGCTATATTTTGACAAACCGCTATACAGCGGCAACGCCGCAACCGCCGCCGAAGGCGGCGGACGTAATTGAGGGCTTCACGCCCTCAATTGTGCAACTTGCTAAGGTTGCCATTGCGGCGAAATTATCGGAAAAACTCGAAAAAATTAAATTTTTTTCACAAAAAGGCTTGACAAGCGGAATATTTTATGTTATAGTTATATAGCTGTTTGGCAAAAAACGGCTCGGGATTTTGTGTTGCAAGCCTGTTGAGCCGCTTTGGGCTGTTTCAAATATGGCGGCATAGCTCAGTTGGCTAGAGCACTCGGTTCATACCCGGGGTGTCGTTGGTTCAAATCCGACTGCCGCTATACGCTGTTCCTGCACAGCTTTACATTATTTCCACCATGTCCTTCCTGCACAAAAGTACGTTTGAAAGTTTCGTTCCCCCCCGCAGGGATTGTTTTCACCCTATTTTGCACCGGTTCTTTCAAACTTTCCACCTCAGCACACCTTTCGGCAACCACACGGCCCGTTGGTCAAGCGGTTAAGATACCGCCCTTTCACGGCGGTGACAAGGGTTCGATTCCCTTACGGGTCAGGCAACGTGGCGTTGCGTTCGATGTCCCTGCAACTTGAGAAGTTGTGGGGATTTTTGTGTTTTGGTTTGTTTTAATTCGAGTGGGGTAGCACCAATAAAATGTAGACGAACCCTGTTCAGCCCCATGTTGAACAGGGTTCGCGCTTTTTGATAAGGCTTTCCGGGCTTCCTCAAAGGGTCGGCGCTTGTCACCGTCCTTGTAATTAAAGGTAATCAGCATTTTATCATAATAGACGTAAACAACATTTACAAGGACATGCTTTTTTCGCGGCCCCGCAATGGTAGTAGCGGTGGGTCGTGCCCGTGTTGCTCGTTCCGCTCTCGCCCGACATAGTTGCGTTGCAGTGACCGCAGAAGATTTTCCCTGTAAGTAAATATTTATCTTCAACAGTCTTGAAGCTTGCCTTTTTATGCAGATTTTCAGCCAATCGTTTTTGGCAGTTCTCGAAAATAAGCGGCTCAATAAGTGGTGGAATTGCTTCCTTGCTTACCTTGTCTTTCGGCGAAGACTTTGCATTCACGCAACTGGCCCTCGATTGAGTTTTCGGTTTGGTTATCGGAGGAATATTTTGCATAAATCACAGCTTTCATTACGCACCGCCCGACTCGCTCAACATTTCAAGAAGCGTTTGCTTCAACCTATCATTCATCGGCGATTTCGGGTCAAAACACATCTCAACAAACGACTTCATTTCCGAATTATCCTTAAACTTCGGCTGATACTTATAGAGTTTTCCCTGCGGCTTGTCCGTGCGCCCGGTTATATAATCAAGCGACACGTCAAAATAATCCGCATACCAAATCAAAGTTTCCGGCGGTGGGTCTGCCTTGTCGGTTTCGTAGCGGTTTATGCTTGTTTGCGTCACGCCGATTAACTCGCCGAGTTTGTGTTGCGATATGCGAACACCCTCACATAATTCGCGCAGACGTTGTGAAATAATTTTCATAAGCCAATCCCCTTTTGTTCTATTATACACTATACTCGGATATGTGTCAATACTCTATACGTATTTTTGATTTAGCGAAAACAATCTACATCCCCCGCAAATATATTCTCAAAAAACATTCACCCTTCCCCTTGCGTTCTCCAAAAAAATACGGTATAATATGTTTATAAAACAAAGGAGTCGAGCCATGAAAGAAATATTAATAATAGAAGACGATGAAAATTTAAGCCACGGTATCGCGTTCGCTTTCGAGAAGGACGGCTATGCTGTTGTGAGGGCAGGCACGGTTCAAGACGGCTACAAACGCTTTACCGAAAACAAAATCGCCCTTATAATTCTTGATGTCGGCTTGCCGGACGGGAGCGGCGTTGATTTTTGCAAACATATTCGTGAAAAATCTAATGTTCCTATAATAATGCTGACCGCCCGCGACATGGAAACTGACGAGGCCGGCGGCTTTATGGCGGGCGCGGACGATTATGTTACAAAGCCGTTTTCACTTTCGGTGTTGCGTGCGCGTGTTGAATCGGTGTTGCGGCGTGCGGAATCCAAAGACAGCGCAGAAAACCGTATTATAAAATTAAGGGGTTACAGCCTCGATACAAGTTTGTGCAAATTTTTCAAAGGCGATGCGGAAATTCCCGTAAGCGCGACCGAGTTCCGCCTGCTGAATTATTTCATGAGCAACGCCGGGCAGGTCTTGACAAAGGAGCAAATACTCGCCGCCTTGTGGGATAATCACGGGAACTTTGTTGATGAAAATACCTTGTCGGTAAACATCAGCCGCTTGCGTTCTAAGATTGAAACCGACCCCAAAAATCCCAAAACTATTAAAACCATTCATGGCATGGGTTATGTTTGGGTGAAGGAGTAAATGTATGTATTTTATTTTGGGTTTTTCGGTAATTTCGGTTGTAATAACTGTTGTGTTATGCCGCAAATATGTGCAGAAAGTTTTCGATTCAATTGACAAAGTTTTAGATGGAGTGTTGACGAAAGATGCAGATTTATTATCGGGATTATCGGACGAATTAACAGGCGAGAACAGAATCTCGAAACTCACTCACAAAGCGCGGCGAATTATGCTAATGCTTCGCGCACAAATTGAGCAATCGGAGCAGGAAAAGGAAACGATACAAACTTTTATTTCCGATATGTCGCATCAGATGAAAACGCCGCTCGCAGGCATTTCGATGTATGCGGATTTGCTGTTGGAGGGTAATTTATCAAACAGCGAACAACAGGAATTTTTGTCACGCATGAAGCAGAGCGCGGAGAAAATGCAGTGGCTTATGGACGCGCTTTTGAGGGCTTCGCGGCTCGAAGTCGGCGCGATTCAACTTGTCACTTGTGCCCAAAATATTAAGCAGACTATTTCGGAGGCAATCGGCGATGTTGTAGGGATAGCGGTGAGGAAAAATATAAGTATTGCGGTCTCGGAGTCGGCAGAACTTGACACTTTGTCGCTTCAACACGACAGGAAGTGGACACGTGAAGTAATCGCTAACATACTTGAAAACGCTGTTAAATATTCGGCAGATGGCGGCGAAATTAATATAACTTTTGAGCAAATGCCGGTCTATACAAAAGTTATAATTACCGACAATGGTATCGGCATTGACAAAAGCGATTGGAACTTGATTTTCAAGCGGTTTTACAGGGGGCAAAATGTGAAAGAAAATCTCAACTTATCAGGCTATAATAATAACACGGGCGCAGGTCTTGGGCTGTATCTTGCCGCGCTGATAATGGAAAAACAGGGCGGATATATTATGGTTGATTCTGTGCCGGGCGAATTTACATCGTTCTCGCTTTTCTTACAAAACTGTAAGAATTAAATCGCGTTTTGTAAGTTTATTGTAAGATTTATATGTTACAATTAGCTTATTAAACGAGAGGAGAATTTCAAAAATGGCGGTTTTAATTACACAAAAACTAAAAAAATATTATGGCAAAGAACCTAATATAGTCCGCGCACTTGACGGGGTTGATGTTGAAGTAAATGCGGGGGAATTTGTCGCGGTTGTCGGACAATCGGGTTCGGGGAAAAGCACACTTTTGCATATGCTCGGCGGGCTTGACAAGCCGACCGACGGAACGGTAATAATTGACGGGCGAGAAATTGCGAAAATGACAGACGAGCAACTTACAATATTCCGCAGACGTAATGTAGGCTTTGTTTTTCAGAGTTTCAACCTTGTGCCGATTTTGAACGTATATGAAAATATTGTACTGCCGCTTGAACTTGACGGGAGTACAATTGATACGGCTTTTGTTGATGAAATTATAAGGACTTTAGGACTTCAAGAAAAGCGCATGAGTATGCCGAATCAGCTTTCGGGCGGTCAACAACAGCGAGTTGCAATCGCGCGTGCCCTTGCGACAAAGCCGTCGATTATTCTCGCCGATGAACCTACCGGAAACTTAGACAGCAAGACAAGTCAGGACGTTTTAAGTGTGCTGAAAATGACGTCCACTCAGTTTCACCAAACAATCATGATGATTACCCACAACGCGCAAATTGCCCAACTCGCCGACCGCGTGATTCACATCGAAGACGGCAGGATTAAGGGGGCGAGTAGGTAATGAGAAATAATAACAAAGCAATTATCCGAAAAATAACAAACCGCGCCCTGCGTTCCGATAAAAGGCGCAATTTTTTCATAATCGCCGCAATTATTTTGACAACATTTATGACAACTTCCGTACTCTCCGTGGGCATGAGTTTTTACGAAACTATAATGATAGCCCCTCTGCGTTCGGAGGGTATGCGAACACACGCCGGAAAGACTAATGCAAGTCCAAATCAAATAGAAACAATGCGCTCCCTTGATTATGTAAAACGTGTCGGCATCGGCTACCGCGTCGGTATGGGGTACACCGAAAACGAAGCAAACGGAATGGCACTTGTCGCGTTAAGTGAAGAAAGTTGGCGGTATTTTCAAACGCCGGCGTTTACTGATATTGTCGGCAATTTCGCCACTGCCGAAAATGAAATTATGCTTTCCCGCGCATTGCTTGAACATATGGAAATTGACGAGCCGTATGTAGGTATGGAAATAGCAATGGATTTTGCAATTGGCGATTTTTACACCGACGAATTTGACGAAAAGCAAAGCGGAAAATTCATTTTATCTGCAATATTTACAGAATATGTAAGCGCGATTCCCGGCTCCGGGCATACGCCGATTTTCGTTTCAGAAGCGTTTGCAGAGCGGCACGGACGGCATAATATTGAAAATGCAAATATCAATATTATTTTCACCAATCAAAACCGCGCAGTCGAGTATGCAAAACGATTAGCACAGGACTTAAATCTTGACTACGATACAGAAATTTTCGTGCATCCATCGCTTGAAAATCAAGCGGATAGCGGTTTGTCAACTATGTATGTTGCAATTGGAATTATTGTCGTGTTTTTCATGTTCGTGGGGTTCTTGTTAATTTATAACGTGATGTATGTATCTGTTTCAAAAGATGTGCGGTCTTACGGGCTTTTGAAAACTATGGGGACAACGCCGAAACAGCTTCGCCGCATAGTAAATGGGCAGGTGCTGTTCATGTATTTAATCGGATTGCCGATTGGTCTTGGGTTGACGGCTTTAACGTCTTTTGCGGTAGTCCCCGCGTTTATCACAAGCGGCAGAACAGGGACGGTGGTATCTTTTTCCCCCTTGATTTATTTAGGCGGCGCGGTATTCGCGCTCTTTACCGCTGAACTCGGCGCGTCCATTTCCGCTAAAAAAGCGGCGGGAGTTTCACCCATTGAAGCCATAAGATATGCGGGCGAGCAGAACGTGAACTTTACTCTGCGTTCTTCTGCAAAAGGCAGACCCTCGCGCATGGCTTGGCGCAATATGTTCCGCGAACGTAAACGCGCTTTTATCGTTCTTGTAAGTTTGTTTTTGGGGATAACTGTTTTCACGGGGGTTATGGCGATTGTCAACAGCATGGACATTGCCGCAAGTATAGACAATTGGTATGCCCATGATATAATAATATCCTCCACAAATGCGGGCATGAACGACTTTGGCGTTGTTGGCATGGACAGGAATTTTATACGACAAGTTTCTGATATACCCGGTGTAAGTGAGGTGAGAGAAGAAACCCTCGGTGTCACTGTGTTTGAGTACCCGCAAGAGGTGAAAGAAACGCTTATTGCACTACGAGGTGAACATCGATCTTTTATGGGAATTATAGGAATTGACAAGGCGTATATGGAGCAAATTAACAAAAAATTAGAAAATGAAGTTGACATCGAAGCCTTTGAGCGGGGTGAGATTGCACTTATCGAACACAGGCGCGGGAAGTTTTTATTAGAAGATGCGCTTTATGAGCATTTTCCTGTGGGTACCGAGCTGTATTTTGAACTCGGACAAGAAGCCGCGATTCCCGTAAACACTACAGTTGCGGGTTATGCGGAAATTCTGAATATGACGGGATATTCGGTGAGCGTTGGCTCTGAATTAGATTTAATTGTTTCAAATACATTTTTAGAAAGTATAAACGCAAAATCGGGAGTAAACATTCTCGGAATCGTGATAGAAGATGACATGGAGGAATCGGTAAACGCCGCAGTATCAGCGTTGGTTAAACAGCACGGAATGGCAATGGCTTCGGCGATGGAAGCACGGCGGCAACAGGAAGAAGCGCGGTTTACGACCTTCATACTCGGCGCATCAATTTCCGGCATACTTGCACTGATTGGAATTTTCAACTTCATCAATCTTATATCGGTGGGACTTCTCACCCGCAAGCGTGAATTTGCCGCCCTTGAAAGTGTTGGCATGAGCAAAAAGCAAATGCGCCGTATGCTCCGCTGGGAAGGCGCGATTTACTGGATTTTGACACTCGCCACTTCAGCAACGGCAGGGACGGCGGCGGCTTATGGGCTGTTTCAACTTGTGCATACGCAAGACTCGGCGATGTTTGGGCAGTTTGTGTATCCGATTTTGCCTGTGGTGGTGGTCTTTGCTCTTATTGTGTTGATTTGCACTGTTACGCCGGAGATATGTTATCGGGGTATTAGCAGGGGTGCGCTTGTTGAGAGGTTGAGGGAGGAGTGAGGAGATTTTCGGGATTGCGTGAACAGAGCGATAAATTAATCTGGTTTATTGAGTAGCCGGTAATGGTCAATTTGACGATTGCACAAAGGGTAAATCTCTAATATGAGGATTCTCTCTGACCGGGGGAGCAGGCTATTCGTCAATTCGACGAATAGTTAAAGGGCAACCGGAGCTAATCATCAATTTGATGATTAGCTCCGGACCGTGAGGACAGAATACCGTCAAATTGAGCATTAGTTGAAGCAAATCGCGAATTACAAGATTCGACTACAAAAATTGGAACATAAACTCAAATTGAGTTTATATCGGAACAAAAAGTCAATTTGACTTTTCGCTTCTGCGGAATCAGAACTACATTACAATTTGTAATGTAGTTCTGATTCCGATTACGATGTTGTTTTACAGGAGTGACACAAACCCGAATGCTTCGCCGATTATTCGTATGTTGCGGGAATTTGGATTATACGCTTCACCTCAAGCGTACTGTTCAAATACGAACCCCTACCCGGTATTCGTCGGTGAGGTGTTCGTATTTGTTTTTACGTTAGACCCATAATCTCCAAAACCAACTTCCCAAAACGGGAAGTGGGTACAAACGCAATAGTAGCGGGCGATGTTCAGATGAACACCGCCCGCTTTATACTATTACGCCGCTTCTGCGGCTGATTGTTCCTGCTTAGATTTCCATTCCTCGTATTCCCGCTTGCCTTCCACACTCTCGAAGTACTTCACTATTTCGGGGAGTAAGCACCTTGCTAATGTTTCGATTGCTTCGGCGGGGATTACGGTTTCTATGTTGGTTGTTCTTGCTGCTGTAATCACCTCCCGTTAGTTTCTTACCTTATTATAACACGCTTATCGGGATTGTCAAGTGCGAGCGAGTTCGTGAGATTAGTGATTTTGCACAAGATTTGAGCAGCTCTGATTTCGCCGTCTTGTTTCAGCTTTGAGCGGCTTGGTGTGGCTTTTTCAGGAGAGGGCGGGTTTTTGTGCAGATTTCACGAAATTGTGGGGATTACAACATTACCAAAACCACAGTAGCAAGGCGATTTGTCTGACAACCACCAACTCCCCGTAGCCTTCACGTCAGCTACGGGGAGTTTTTGCACCTTGTTTTGAATATATGATAGTTACACTTTAATATCAATCTGGATATTCTCACTAAGATTAGCGCAAATTACCCGTACACCCGCATGAGCACACAAGTCATAATCAGTCCCCATCGGGTCATCTGATTTCGGCATTTCTGCGATTCTTGTAATTTCCGCCCACATTTCATCGGTAAGCTTAATTTCAAAAATCTGTAACAACAAATCAAGCCCCCACCGTATTGAATCACCGTCACCGTCCAATGCGGTGGCTTTCTCAAAGTTGTATGAGATTGTATGCAATCTGTCACGCGGTTCAATGCTGAAAAAAACTTGCGCAATCCAATCATCAAGGGTAAACCAAACGTCAATTCCGCCCTGCTCGTGGATTAGTTGACCGTAATTAAACCGTTCAAAATCCGATAACGTATTCTTAACACTCGCCGCACTCACAGGAAGAAAACCGTCCTCGTCAATACGCATGACTTTTGAACTGTCAATTGTTGTTTCGGAATTGTCAACAATGTCAGCGGGTGATTGCGTTTGTGGTTCGGGGGGTTCAGTCGGTTGCACTGAATTATCGCAACCGCAGAAAATCAACATAATTACTAAAGAAATAAGCATTTTTTTCATAAGACCTCCCTAATTCTCAACTTGGTGATTTTTGAATTTATAAAAGCATCCAAAAATCCCCGCCATTATAATCGCAAACGAAAAGACGATTATGATGTGCTGTATGTGTACCGCTCTGCCAAAAAGGTAAACCGGAGAAAAATCCTGCCATATCACAAATGCTGTCAGTACCCTTGTGGGTAAGAAATTGTAGATTCTTTGGAATAGCTCACTGCCCGAGAACGCAAAGCTGAATATCGGGAGCAAAAGCAGTATGATTCCCGTTAACAGAGCGATAAATTGGCTTTTGCTGAACGCCGACAACAACATAATGAAACCCGCCACAAGCAATGCGCCGAGGAAGCTTGTTGCTAATGTCACAAGCGTTATTTGCAGTTGATTCCACGGAAACGGCGACCAATTAACCATCCAATCTTGCCAGTAAGCGTCTGCGCCCTGTGTTCCGTAAATCGAAAAAACGAGGACTATATTTGTCAGCGTTACAATTGCCCAGCTCAAAGCTGCAAAGAGAAATCCCGCCCCTATCTTGGCGTGGATAAGTCGTTTCTTCCCGTGCTTTGAACTTAACAGGAGCGCATCGGTTTTGCCGGAATATTCCGAAGCGAACAACGGAGCAAGCGCAATCAGTATAATCAAGCCGATTGTGAACGGATAAGTCAAGTGTAGGTTGCGAAACTTATGCCAACCCCAATCGTAATTGTAATACGCCGTGTATTCGTTTGCCATATAGCCGTACATTTTCTCTGCTTTTGCGGCTAAAACATCACCCTTTTCACCGGGGAAGCGGTATCGGTAAGTCTCTGCAAGTGTCAAGCCTGTCCTTTCGGCGAGTTCGTAAAAGCGAGCTGAAAACTCCGCATCCTCATATTTCTGATACTCACGGGAGTGTAAAACAGATTCGCGCAAGTATTTAAAATTCCCAATTTCATCGAACGCCTCGTCTGTGAGGTTACCATAAACGTCCCGTCGGATATGTTCTTTTTCCTCATCCGAAACGAAATTCGCAGGGTCGTTACGAATTGCATTGGCCTCTCCGCGATATTTTTCAGCCCACTGTGCATTAATTTCGCCCGCAAAGTATTCCATTTCTTCTTGAAGGCGACTTATCTCCGTCTGCAAAGCCGGTGCCGAGGCACAGTAAACAGAAGGGTCATATTGTTCTCCCAACAAAACCGAGTACAGATTAAGCAGGAACACACCCACCATTGAAATAATCATCACCCGTGTTGTGAGCATTTTTTTGAGTTCAAACTTCATTAAGTTCATTAACTGATTCCTCCCTAAAATAGTATAGATACAAATCATCAAGACAAGGTGTTGCGGATACGGCACTGTCGTGCGGTTTTTTCTCGGAAACAATTCTTAACTCCACATCATCTCCTGTATGACGGAGATTGCTGATAATGTGTTCGCCCTTGAGTTTTTCGGCAACCGCACGTGACACGTTACAAGTCCACACAGAATTGCCGATGATATCGCAAATCTTGTCGCCGTTGCCGCGCAGGGCTAACTTCCCTTGTTTCATGATGAGTATATCATCGGCAACATACTCAATATCGGAAACAATGTGCGTTGACAGAATAACAATTCTGTTTGACGATAAATCGCTTATGATATTGCGAAATTTAGTACGTTCCTTGGGGTCAAGCCCGACTGTCGGCTCATCTAAAACGAGAATCTGAGGGTCGTTAATCAAAGCTTGCGCTATTCCAATCCGCCTTTGCATACCGCCCGAATAAGTCTTGATTTTCTTTTTGCGGACATCGTAAAGCCCAACTAATTGTAGTAGTTCCTCGCATTTTTTAGTCGCCGTAAACTTCGGCAATCCTTTCAGTGCGGAAAGATACATCATAAAATCCCACCCCGAAAAATTAGGATAGTATCCGAAATGTTGCGGAAGATAGCCGAGTTGCTCTCTGTATTGCTCTCCCATAACAGTGATGTTCGTGTTGCCCAACGAGATACTCCCGCTTGTGGGACGCAGAACATCGCATAGCATACGCATCAAAGTAGTTTTTCCCGAACCGTTTGCGCCGAGCAACGCATGAACCCCGTTCCCGATTTCTGCGGTGAATCCGTCAACGGCTATTTTTCGCCCGTATTGCTTGGTAAGATTGTTAAACATCAATTCCATATGACATTACCTCCGTTTGATTTTTCTTGATTATTGCCCAAACTTGGACAGAGAGTATAATCGTAGTTGCAATGAAAACCGCCAACAAAACATAATTTGTAATGTTAAGTCCGGTATTCGGCAGAACCCACGTAACTCCGGCAGATAGCAGAGAAACCGCCAAAGCCGCACTTTTGCCTTTGATTTTGAATAACTGAACTACCCCAAGGCAAATTACGTTTACAAGATTGTAAGGCACGACAGCATATAAAGCTAATGCCGGAAAATTATAACCCCATACTCCGGCAAGTATCCCGACAAACAAAGACAACGCGAACAAGTTTATGCCGCCGACTGCGATTAACCGCATGAGCAGTACCGTACTGCCGCTGTTTTTACAGCTTCTCTCAAGTTCCGACATATCGTGGAAAACGTCCTTGAGCAATTCGGGGATTGCGAGTAATGCAGTCAAAGGTGCAAGTTGAAATAATATATTTTGTGCAGTATAAAGATTCGGCTCGTTCAGCATAACTGCGTAAACAACGATAACAAGAGCCGAGAATTGCGCAGCCCACAAAAATGGGGATATATATTTCAGCTGTTGCCCAAACAATAACCACACCGATGTTCTTCCGGGAATATGCCGTGACATATAATCCTGTCCTGCAATTATAGTTTGTGCGATTCTGTTTTCGACGGGTGGCGGGACATCGGGGAATATTTTCTTAATCTCTTTCATAATCATCACCCTTTCCGTAAATTTTCTTGAGTTTATCAAGCCCTTGTTTTATTCGGGATTTTGCCGTAGGCAGCGATACTCCTGTGATTTTCGCAACATCCTTCGCCTTCAATCCATGGCAGTAATGTAAAATTAAGGCTTCTCTCTGCATATCCGGGAGTGTGTACAGCAAACTCCGCAACTTTCCGAATTCTTCGTCTCGGATTATAGAATCGAGCGGACTTGCCTTTGTATCCAGGATTGAATCCAAATCAATATCTGACTGCGGTCTCATTTTCCTCAAATAATCATTGCAGGTGTTGACGGCAATTGTGAACAAGAAGTTAGAAAATTTTCCGTTGAATCGGTATTTGTAAATCACCTCCACCAATTTTAAGAAGATATCTTGTGTTAAGTCGGCGGCGGTATGTTCGTTGCCCATTCGTCTATAGCAGTATGAATAGATGTTGGAGTAATGCTTGCGCACTAATGTATCAAAGGCTTGATTGTCTCCCTGTAGAATTTGTTTTATAAGGTTGTGGTCTTCAAACACCGCCGACCTCCTTTCTCGTTTTTGCGAAATAACGCTTCTAATATTATTAACGTGAAATTTGAAAAAAAGATTTAAAATCTTGAAAAAATTTTTTTCAGCTACTTCATCATACCACAGAATCGCCGATTCGTCAATTGACAAATCGGCGATTACTATCATCAAGGGGTACGGGTCTGCCCGACTTCGGAGAAGTACAAGAGGGGTGCAGGGGAAACCTCCCGCCCCAATGAGAGAGCGGAGCGAACGAGCAATTCGGGAAAAGGCTGAAAGTCTTTGCCCGAATTGCTATTGGGTCAGGATTGTAGTCCTGTCACAGAGCGAGTTTTGACGGCATTTTGCATTTTCGAGCTTCGCCGATTTCACTACCAACTACTTATCAGTAAGCCCACTTTACCGATTTGCCATTTCTTCTTTTTTCAGTGCGGAGCATTTCATTTTAGCGTGGTTGCGGAAAAGCTGTCACGTGTCATTTTTCTACGTTGCCCCTCCTCGTGACGGCAGTGACAGATAACGAGTGACGGCTACTTTTAGTCGGGAGTCTTTTCAAAAACAGCACATCGAAAAAATCAAGAATGGCTCGTCCGAAGAAAAAATATGACAGCAAACAGGCTGAATTAAGTTTGAGTGAAGTCAGCTTTTGTACTTCAAGTGACTGGATTCAGATTCACCCAATAGCACTTCTGTCAACCCGCAAGCGGCTTTACAGAAGTGCATGGGTCTGCTCCGCAGAAAAGGGCTGCCGCCCTTAAACCCGTTCTTGACTGAAAAGCAAAAGAAGAGCGGAGGTGCGGCAGGCTTCGCCTGTCGGCAGTCCGCTTGACACATTAAGAAAATTTCAGTTTACGGTTGACAAGTAATTCAAAATCGGTTATAATAAAACCAAAGCCAAATCAGGAGGACTTTATGAGAATGATGACCGGAGGTTCAAAATGAAAGCAGTAATCTACGCGCGGTACTCCTCGGAACAGCAGACGGAAAACTCAATCGAGGGACAAATCAGAGAATGCAAGGAGTATGCTGAACGACACAACATAAAAGTTGTGACGGCATACATCGACCGCACTTTGTCGGCGAAATCGGACAACCGCCCGGAGTTCCAAAAGATGATTCGGGATTCCGCGAAGAAAAATTTCGACATCGTGTTGGTCTGGAAGTTGGACAGGTTTGCTCGCAACAGATTGGACTCGTCTACTTATCGTGCAATTCTGAAACGCAACGGAGTGAACGTCGTTTCGATTAAAGAAAACATTTCCGACGGACCCGAGGGGATTATTCTTGAAGCTCTTCTCGAGACCACACTGTCCCAAATAAGAACCGCACGCCGTTAGCGGACTCGCAATCTCGTCCGACGGCTGAGCGAACCTTGAAACTCCGTTATAAGAACCGCCAACCCCTTTCTCACACTGTTTAAGCGAAATCGTCTTCGTCCCGTCCTTCCAGTTAAACCCGACAACAAGCCTGTCATCGTACAAAAACACAGAATTCACAAAAATATCAACGATACTCTTCCGATAGGCAGGATTATTCACATCGCCGTTCTTGAACCGACTAATCCAGTAGACGATTTGTTCTTTTTCGAGCGGTGGCTTCTCAATCTGCTCCTTCGCAATGGAAATTTCCAATTGCTCTTTCTTAGTTTCGAGGTCGGCAAGCCGATTTTTCACCGAATGACCGCCGATCCCCTCTTCAATCGACTTCAGAATATTGTCAATCCGCTTGTCAACGTCGGCAAGCTGTTTTTGCAGATACGGAATCAGCGTATTTTCCTTGCTGAACAGCCGCAAAACCTCGTCCGCAAGCCTGTCGATGACCTCATCACGCAGTACATAAGTCTGAGCGTTTTGCACCACAATCCGCTCAATCCAGTCTTTCTTGACGGCTTTTTTATCGCACGATTTTCGGTACAAATTATTCCCACACTTATAATAATGATACACCTGCTTAGTGTGGCTCGTGCCGCCCGTTCCGACCATCATCGTGCCACATTTCCCGCAGAAAAGCTTGGACGTCAGCACATACTCATCGTCCGCCTTTTTGGAAGCAGGCTTGTGCTTGTTCTGCTCGGTACGCAGTTGCACTTTGTCAAAAATCTCTTGCGGTACAAGCGCAGGCATACCTCCCGGAACAACCGTCTCGCCCCACTGGTACTCTCCGATGTACTTCCGATTTTTCAGAATCGCATAGAACGCACTTTTGTGTTTGAATTTCCGACGTGAGTTGGCAAAAGCGTTGCGGTTGTGCAAGTCATCGAGGATTTCCACCGCCGTTTCACCATCCGCATAGCGGGTAAAAATCTCCAACGCTATCGGGGCTTCGATTGGGTCAATCTCGTACAACTTGTCGGAATTCACACGATACCCGAATGGCGGACTTGCCCCGTTCGCCTTGCATTTGAGGGCATTTTCTTTCAGTCCACGCTTGACTTTGACCGCAAGCTCGGCAGAGTAGTATTCCGCCATTCCCTGAGTGACAGGATTTGAAAATCAATTTTACATTTCCATAACTTCACGTAATCTTTGATAAAGCACATTATCAATAGCTTTTCACGTTGTCTATCTTTTCTATACTTCGGTATAATTCAGCGACTTTTAATATGAGTAGTCGCTAAACAGTCGCTAAAATTTATAAGCAAATAAACTTTTTATAACGCTCGTATTGTTCCAATACTGCCGCCGATTATATCGGCGGTTAGTATTTTGCTCTGTAATATAGGGTTTTACAGAGTGTTCATTTTGGACACTCTGTAGATTAAAATCAAGTTGTCATTTTGTCAACTTGATTTTAATACATAATAAGCTCCGCGCTTATTCCCGACTTTTTCAATAAGCTCATCATCAATCATACCCTTCAAAACGTCTCTGCCACGGCTTTCTTTTAATCCAAAAAGATTAGCGGTTTCAAGAGTAGTAATTTTACCATTTTCCTCAAGATAAGATAAAACCACACTTTTTCTGTCCTTGCATTTCTTTAACTTATCGCCGATTGCCAACGAGTTATCGCCGATTATCGCCGATTTATCGCCGATTTTTTCTTGATTATCACCGACAATAGATAAATCACGCTTAAAAATCACCTTGAAAAACAAGCCCTCTGTTTGAAATTCGGGTTTTTTCAACCCCAATTTTTCCATAGCTTGATTCATTCTTTTGATACCAGTCCCCATACGCTCAATATAATGCGCCCGGTGCAACAAACTGGCGATAATAGGATTTCTTGTTATGCTCATGTTTCCGAAATTATCAGTCGTAATGCCTTTTGGCACAGAACCGGGATTAGTAATTTCCACACGGTCATCATAAATTTCGACCATTACCCGCGCACCTTTTTCAAAGTAATCACGATGGCAGACGGCATTGGTGATAGCCTCCCTCAAAGCATCTTCCGGTAACTCCAAAATGTTCTTGCGTTGTACGGTTTTTATTTCGTACCGAACCCTTAAATTGCGTTTCAAAAACACAATCGCATTATCAATATTTTCGATAATACCGCCACTTAAATTCTTGGCATCTAAAATATCAACTTTCTCCGTGCCTTTATACAACGCACACACAACATGAGAAAAATCAAAGCGGACATTTTGGCTGTTATCCCTAAAAAACAGGATTCCCGCATTAGTAAATGACAGCTCGCCTTTGCTTGACATTTCCGCACAACCTAAATTTTTCAACGTCACTTCGCGCGGTAAAACATCGCTAATTCCCGACTTCTCAAAATACGATTTATACGCTTCCTCATTGAAGTTGTCGGTTATCTGATAGTCTTCATTGACAATCGAATCATATATAACTTTTCCCTCGGTCTGCAAAAATTCGATGATACTATCACGCTCCAACTTCTGCGAATTGGGACCGGAACGCAGATAAAACCCTTTGGAGCATGAATATGGCTTTTGCTTGCCTTCGGGAACGGTTATAATGATAATGTTTTCTTGAATGTCGATTTTGACTTTTAGGCGCGGCTCGATTTGATTGATTGTGTCTTGAATACGAGAACGTGCGGTGTTGCTTACGTCCGTCCCGACAATCTGACCTTTATCGTTCACACCGATAAACACCTTACCGCCCGAAGCGTTTGCAAACGCACAAACCTCAGCCGCAAGCGACTTGTCGGCGGTTTCTTTGAATTCGATTGTGTAACTTTCTCCTTCGGTGAGGAGGGCTTTTAGGTTTTTAAGCATTGGGTGGTCTCCTTTTATTCTTGGTCATTGCTTTCTTTTATAGGTTTTGTATTCTCGCCCTCCTTAGTTTTCGCACGAGGAATTAAAATCCATTTTTTAGGGTCATCGCGGTTAATTTCATATGACTTTAAAATACCGCTACTTTCAAGTCCGCGAGTATCCTTGTCCACAATTGCGTTCTCAAAAAACATATCCTCTCTATCAGAGGTTATGCCTTCGAGGTTCGCCCCGCACAAATCCGATTCAATGAAAAACGCACTTGTTATATTGGTGTTTTTTAGGTTTGCTCCTCTGAGATTCGCTTTAGTGAAATACGTCATTGTTAATCTTGCGTTTTCAAAACTAACTTTTTCGCATTCTGCATTTTCAAAAATCGATGCTGTGAGATATGCATTTTCAAATGTTGTATTATCGAATTTCGCACATCTAAAATTTGCGCCCACAAGATATGCGCTATTAAGTTTTACGTTTGTAAAACGGCTCCCAATAAAGGTTGAGTTGCCAAAATCAGATTTGGCGAGATTACAATCTCTAAATATAACTTTATCAAAATTTGTGTTCTCCAAATATACTCTGACTTCGGGAAATTTTGTTTTCAAGTTTGCGATAGCTCGAAAAATAGGGGGTGAAATATGGTTAGGTTTTAAAATATTATCACTATGTTCATCGAGATTAACCTCTCGTTCATCTTCGGGTTTAATGACACCGCAATGGTCTTTTAAATAATCACACAATATGTCAATGGCGTTTTGTCGCTCATGTTTATTTGGCACATTTCTTGCGAGCCTTTCAAGTGCATAAACCCCTTGCTGAAAACAATATTTGTTTGTATCTTTATCTTTCATTGCAGTGACAGCTTCATTAAACCTTCTGTTCGTTGCATCGACCTCTTTAATCTGATGACTCCGAAAAGCCATGCCTGCTGTCCCGGCACCGGTAAAAACTGCCAATGTAATCGCAATAGTTTGTGCTATACTCAAATAATCCTTTGCTGTAAATCCGTTTTTAGGATTTTCGGGATTAGAGTTCCAATAAAGTAACC
>Ga0099364_10003259_pt1 | contig 25259 bp, 18 predicted proteins | sample TergutTh196P3_FD_73070 | JGI IMG/M metagenome (GOLD analysis project Ga0099364, IMG submission 73070) | Microcerotermes parvus P3 segment gut microbial communities from Pointe-Noire, Republic of the Congo - Th196 P3 | ecosystem: Host-associated > Arthropoda: Insects > Digestive system > Gut ...
GAACCCAGCCTCTTCCAAAAGTTGCTTCCGGCGCGGCGACGCACTTGCAAGAATGAGTGGTAACTCAGTGATCATATGTCAGGAATTATAGCAAAAGAATGTCCATCGAGCGGCATTGCCGTAGCCAAAAAGGAGGCAATGCAATGGTTGCAACAAAGCCAGAGGCTATGTCTCCCGCTCTTGAGCCCTTGTGCTTTCGCTCTTGCATTTTTGCTTACCGGCGGACAACACGAGGGACGGCGATGAGCCGCGGTTGAGGGGAACACTGGATGCCATCGACAACCTGTCCCTGAAACTGCTGGATGACCTGTTGGACATGAGGGTCTGGAATCAATGTGCCGTCCGGCAGTTGTCTGCCTGTACTGTCGAAACTGCCGACGGTAACAATACTGTTGTGCCGATCATGAAATTCATATGCTTCGACCCCGCGATCCCGGAGAAATTTACAAAGTTTTGCCGCCGCTTGACCGCTTATTTCGAGAGCCGATAGTTCTCGATCAAAGGAACTTCTGCCTTCTTCAATGTTTCGTATCTCTTTCGGGTCTATCACAGCGCGTCCCGTGAATGTTGCAATTTGAACAGTATAGCGGCGAGGATTTCGCAAAAGTGAGTAAGGGCTATCTCTGTTGATCGATTCAATGAAAGGATCGACTGTCCCCTGCAAATGCTCCGGGGGCAGCATCGGATTTGCTAATCCAAACGCCATCGGAAAGGAAAACGCAGCGACAGATCGCCTGCCCGTCAGTGCTTCCGGTTCGCACCGCCGCACTTCTTCAAGCGTTCTTCGGAATTGGTTGTCTTCCATGGAAGGAAAGTTGCCAATCAGGACGGCAAACTGTGTTTCACCTTCTCGGTTGTAGCGAATGTTTGTCCTATTTTGAGTTCGTCCAAAATCTTGCTGGGCATTATGAGCAAAGTTTTTTTCAAACACGTAAGCGTTCCATCGGTACTTGTTTCGGAGTTCCAACACAATGGCGTGCGCATCTTGTTGGGCGGTCGGTCCCGAAAGTGCCGTCGCCAAAATGAGGTAGGGTCCCTCTGTTTCTGTGAGACGGTACTCTTTGTTCGGATCGGTGTCAACAGTGCGGTTAGTGTTGCCGATGTTTCTGAAAAAATCAAGCGGTCTCGGCTGTGCCAAAGTTACAGGGAACGCCGCTACTGCGAACAGTGCTACGGCGATTGATTGGCTCAAAAATGTCTTCCCAAATTTTCGCATATCGTCCAGTTCGGCATTTTTTGGTGCCAACTTTAACGATTTTAGCGAAAAAACGGGCAGGAAACTGACCACTGCACTGCCGTCTTGCATAAAACCCATCGGGTGTTATACTGCCCTTTCTGTCTTTTTTGTTTATGTACCGGCATTTATTATGTTTGAAACGCTTCAAAACAGTCTAATCTCTGCAATCAAATCCCTGCGCGGCAAGGGAAAACTGACCGAAGCGAACATGCGCGACGGTCTCGAACTCGTGCGGCAGTCCCTGCTCGAAGCCGACGTAAGTTTGTCCGTCGTCAAAGATTTTATCGAACGAATCTCCGAACGCGCACTCGGCGAAGCCGTCCTGCGCTTGCTCGACCCGACCGAACAACTCGTCAAAATCGTTCACGAAGAACTGATCAACTTGATGGGTCCTGTCGATCACTCGCTGCACCTCAAAAAACCGCTCACGATTTTAATGCTCTGCGGTCTGCAAGGTTCCGGTAAAACAACAACATGCGGAAAACTCGGGCAACTGCTCGTCAAACGCAATTTGAAACCGATGCTCGTCGCGGCAGACCTTCAACGTCCCGCCGCTATCGACCAACTCGAAATTCTCGGAAAGTCGATTGGGGCAGAAGTACACGTTGACCGTACTATCAAAGACCCCGTGCAGGTCTGTCAGGATGCCGCCAAGAAAGCCGTCTCGCTCGGTGTGGATGTTCTCATTCTTGACACCGCCGGACGCTTGCATATTGACCAAGAGTTGATGCAGCAACTCCAACAGATCGAACGCAAAGTTCAGCCCGATCAGGTCTATTTCGTCGTCGATGCAATGACAGGGCAGGATGCCGTGAACAGTGCCCAAGCGTTTAATGAGGCACTGGAACTGGACGGCGTAATTCTCACGAAATTGGACGGCGACACCCGGGGCGGAGCAGCGTTGTCGGTCAAGCATGTTACCGGTGTGCCGATCAAGTACATCGGAACGGGAGAACTTGTCGAGTCGCTCGAAGAGTTTCACCCGGATCGGATGGCAGGACGTATTCTCGGAATGGGGGATATGTTGACGCTGATCGAGCAGGCGGCGGAGAAACTCGACCAGGAGGCGCTCGCCAAGCAGGAGGAGCGGCTTCGGAAAGGGGAGTTTACGCTGGATGATTTCCGTGTTCAGATGGGACAAGCGAGTCGAATGGGCTCTTTCAACAAGTTATTGAGTTTCATACCGGGCATGGGGCAGATGTCTCAAATGATGGGAGAGATGGATGTCGATGCTGACGAACAGATGCGGGCGGTCGGCGGGATTATTGACTCGATGACGGCGGAGGAGAAACGCAATCCGAAGATTATTGATAACAGCCGTCGTCGTCGGATAGCGGCAGGAGCGGGAGTGCAGCCGCAGCAGGTCAATGATTTGATTAAATCTTTTACGCCGATGGCGGAGATGATGAAAGCGATGGCATCCGGGAGCGTGAAGGATCGGATGGCGGGAATGCAGCAGATGATGCGTCAGATGCAGAGCAATCCGACGGGCAGCTTCAAAGCCGTCAAGGGAAACACTGGCAAGCGGCTCACGGCGAAGGAAAAAGCCGACGCACGAAAGCAGCGGGAAAAGGAAAAACGAAAACGAGACAAAGCGAAACGAAAGTAGGTTGCTGACACAAAACCCCACGACTCCACGGTTGTTCCTGTCGTCCACCTTACTTTCCCAACTGTACCATGTTACAATACATCAGCCAGCAACGCTAATATCAATTCGGAAGGAGAAACTTTCATGACAGCCTCTCAACAAGGAACCCTGGTCTATCCACGGCTTTGCCTCGCTTTTTTTTGCCAGTTCGCCATTTGGGGGTCCTGGGCAGTCGCCCTCGGCGCTTATGCCGCAGGTGTCCTGGACTTCAGCGGACCCAATATCGGTTGGCTCTACGCCGCCATCCCGCTCGGAGCCATCATAGCGCCGCTCTTCATCGGTCCCATTGCCGACCGATATTTTGCAGCACAAAAAGTCATGTCCCTGTTGCACTTCATCGGCGGACTCGCACTCCTCGCCTGCGGACTGCTCTGTCTCTATGAACTGGCAAACTTTCCCCTCCTCATGGGACTGATGCTCCTTTCAGGAATATGCTATATGCCGACAATGGGCTTGATGAATTCTATTGTTTTCAAGCACCTTCCTAATTCCAGTATGGCACCCTACGTTTTCGTGTTCGGAACAATTGGATGGATCGTCGTCAGTCTCGTCATAGCGGCGTTTTGCGGCGGTGCAGAAGAACCATACTTTTTCCTCGTCGGCGGAGCGGTCAGTGTATTTCTCGCCCTTTACGCACTGACATTGCCCGACACGCCGCCGAAAGGCGCACCGGTTGCCGATGAAAAACCGTCTGGTGCAGGACTCGGTGTCCTGTCGCTGTTCAAGAGTTTTCCCTTCACCATTTTCGTTCTCTGTGCCTTTTTGGCAAGCATACCAGCGAGCAACTACTTCTTTCCGGCATTGGGTTCGTTCCTCTCGGAACGAGGGTATCCGGCACCCGTCGCATTAGCAACGATTTGTCAGTTCGCCGAAATCGCCTTTATGCTGGCACTCCCCTACTGTATTGCGAAATTCGGCTTGAAGAAAGTCTTGCTAATCGGCATGGCTGCCTGGTCGATTCGATACTTCTGCTTTGCAGAACCCTACTTTGCCCTTGTCGTGTTCGGTTTGCTGTTGCACGGTTTCGGCTACACGTTCCTGTACGTCGCTGCCTATATGTATGCAGAAAAGGTTGCGCCGGCACATTTGAAAGTCAGTGCCCAAAGCATGATGGTCTTCCTTTTGCTTGGTGTCGGTCAAATTCTCGGCGGTCTGGGATACGGAGTGATGCGCGATGCCAACCCGCCAAAATATGCCGGTATCAAAACGACTTTGGTAGTTCCCGAGGGAACCGAATACCCGCAAGGAATTGACCCGACCGACACGGTTGTCCTACCGTTCCCGGTGTGGCGTGAGTCCGAAGACAGTATGCTCCTGTATCTCGATCTTGCCGCACAAGTCAACAAGATTTTCGGCAGGGAGCAAGAAGTTTCGGAGACACGAAACATTGATTTCGGCAGGCTGCTCCAAGGACAACCGCTCACCGCACAAGCAATCAATGCCTTTGACAGGTCGGACTTGATTATAGACGGTGTCCGCGTCTTAAAGGTTTCTGACTGTTGCGACGATGACGATTCAGGTCGTATTGGCGTGAGCCCTCAATTCGTGAAGGCCTTACAGGCTAAATTGGAGGCAAGCGGGGCGGTTATTCCTGAAGTCAGCGTTCAGTATTCGAAAGATGACTTGAAACAACTCGCTAGGGAAATCGGCGGTGAAAACTTCTCGTTGACCCGTTCGGACAAACTTGCTGCACTGGCTCATGATTGGGCACAGATTTGGCGTGTCCCGGCGGTTTTCATTTTCGTGTGCTTCTTGGTATTCTTCCTGCTCGGCAGAGACCCAAAAGACGAAGCCCCGGAACCTCCGCCGCAATCGTAGAGTTGCGTGAACAACGCCAGGAGCAGGGGCATGTGTCTCCTGCTCTTGCGTTAATTTTCTGCAAATATCCTCACCGTTGCGTAGTCGAAATCAAACACGGCAATGCGACCTTCGGAGAGCGGAACCGCCGAACAATAGCGTCCGCCCGGTTCAAGCGGTCGTCGCTCCGACAACGCCGACGGAAAACGATCCAAAATGTCCGAACCCGCCGCTACCGTGTCGAGACCGCCGTCCGTCCGATAAACCTTAACTCGGGAAATCCCCTTTTCGACCGTCAGAATACGTCCGTCGTCAAGCACCGCCAAATCAATCGGATTGCAACAACCGGCAAAACCGCTCAAACTGCCGGAAGGTTCTCCCCAACTCAAATCCGGTCGGTAAACGCCGTCCTGTGTGAAAACATCAACCCGATGTCTGCCCGGATTCGCAATGTACAATAAATCATTTTGAGAACAATACGTCATCGTTATCGGTGCAGCATAGACGACGAAACCATCAAACGAAGTTTCCAGCCAGTCAAAATCAACTTCTGAAAACCCTGTGCCAACGCCAATCCTCGAAACATTCCACCATTGAACTTGATCCTCAAAACGGTACACCAATCGGTTGCCCGAGTCGGCAGCGAAAAGATAATCCTGTGTTAACACGAGACTCTTTATATCCACCAGCCCTTCGGAACCGAGAACCCCCGTGCCGAGAAGAGGGAAAGGACGAATCCAGGTACTACCAGAGATAGTGTGTAATCCGACGTGTTCCCATAGCGGCTGCACCGGTTCACCTTCGGCAGTATAGACGACAATGCTATTCGGATGAGCAACAACAATTTTGTCGGTGAAAAGGGTGTCCGGCGTTCCGCAGGCGATTGCTTTCGGCTCTACCGGCAAATCAATCGTTCGCAACAATGTGCCGGTTTCATCGAAAAACGACAGCCTCGGCGGATCGGCGGAACCGACGACGAAAGCCGAATCCCCCCCAAGGGCAAAGCATGTCGCTTGCCCTTCAATCGGCAAAACCAAGACGGATGTTTGCCGATAACCGATCCATTCCGGCGGAATATGACGTAAGTCGGTTCTTATCCGTTCGACTGAGTGATTCCATTGATTCTTTTGTTCGAGAAAATAGAGGACGGCAACCACTCCGAGACTGCACACTAGCAAGGGAACTCCGAGCGACCAGAGCAGAGAGTCAGGTTTTTGCGGGTTGTTCACATTCGTCATTGCTGTTGCCTCCAATTCGTGTAAGAAAGCCGGCGGTTATGCCGCCGTTAACTGTGTCGTCGGCTCTCTATTCTGTTGGTCTTTGCAACGGAAAGAGCATCACTTCCCGAATCGACGCAGTATCCGTCAACAACATGCATAGTCTATCAATGCCGATGCCGAGCCCCCCCGCCGGAGGCATACCGTGCCGTAATGCCCGAACAAAATCGTGATCCATCCTCGCCATACTCTCCTCCGCCGACTGTCCTTCCAACTGCTGACTAAATAATTGTTCCTGCAAGTCAGGATCATTCAACTCCGTGTAAGCATTCGCAAGTTCCATTCCTTGCACGAAGAGTTCAAACCGCTCCGCTATGTTCGGATTGTCTTGCTTGCGTTTGGTCAATGGACAAATACTCGCCGGATAATCCATCACGAACGTCGGATTGAGCAGATTCTCTTCGACCTTTGCCTCAAACACATCGTTTTTCACGATGTCGGAATGTTTTCCGGCAACGTCGAGGTTCAGCGACTTGGCGTACTCCACAACAGCGGCAGGGTCGGCCGGATCAATGCCGGTGTACTCGGCGATCAGCGAGTCGTAAGTCCGCCGGGCAAACGGCGGCGTGAAGTCGATCTCCTTGCCGTCCCAGGGGACGACGTAGTTAGCCGTTTCGCCTGCGAAACGCTCCGCAGGCGGAGCGGCTAACAGCGCATTAACGACAATCTTCTCCGTTAAATCCATCATCGACTGATAATCGCCGTATGCCTGATAGAGTTCGAGCATCGTGAATTCGGGATTGTGCTGCGGACTGATTCCCTCGTTGCGATAGACTCTGCCGAGTTCATACACCCGCTCCATTCCGCCGACGAGCAAACGTTTCAGATGCAATTCCAACGCAATGCGGAGCACGAGCGGAATATCCAGTGCATTGTGGTGCGTCGCAAAGGGACGTGCCGCTGCACCGCCGGCAATGGCATGGAGCGTGGGACCTTCGACTTCGATAAATCCTTCTTCGGCAAGCGTGTTTCGGATGGACTGAATAATTTTCGTTCGTCGCAACATTCGGTCTAGTACGCCGTCGGTGTGAATTAGATCCAGGTATCTCATTCGGCTTCGCAAGTCGGGATCGGTAATGCCGTGAAACTTTTCCGGGGGCGTTTCAATGGATTTCGTCAGGAACGTGAGTTGCGTTGCCGCAATGGAAAGTTCGCCGGTGCGGGTGCGCATCAGTTCGCCGTCCACGCCGATGATGTCGCCGAGATCGAAACATTGAGCGAGTTCCCAATTTGCTTTGCCGACTTGATTGCTTCCGATCAATATCTGGATTCTTCCTGACCAATCCCAGAGGTCGAGGAAGATGAGTTTTCCTTTTTTGCGTTGCAAGACGATCCGACCGGCAGCGCGGACTTGGGGTCCTGAATGTTGTTGCGTTGTTTCATCGAGGATAATCTGATTTTCCATTGCCCGGATTTTTCCGATGGCGATGTGGTTGTCGAATCGTTGTCCCCAGGGATCGAATCCGAGTTCTTCGATTTTTCGTAATTTTTCGCGTCGTGATGCTTCCAGTTCTTCTTTTGCCATTGTTTTGGGATTTTCTGCCGATTTCGCTCTATTATATCGCAAAACCATTGAGCCGGGGGCAGCAGTAGTCCGGAACGATCACCGAATCACCGACTTCTCTGATCGCCCCCACTACTATCGGACTGCGAAAATGCTACAATGCGGGATTGCAGTCTCGGTTAGCACCGGGACTACAGAATGACCGCACATCAACCACCATTCGTTATGGCATTGAGGAGACCCCCGTCGAGAGACAACAGAGACGACAAAAACAAACAGCGGGTCAACGAGAGAATTCGTGTGTCCCAAGTTCGGGTGATTACCGAAGAGGGGGAGCAACTGGGCATCATGAGCACTGCCGATGCTCTCGATAAAGCAAGACAGGCTGGTCTTGACCTCGTTGAAGTGGCAGCCGACAGCAAACCGCCCGTCTGCCGGATTATGGACTACGGTAAGTACCGTTACCAACAGAAAAAACGCTTGAGCAAAACGCACGTACATCAGTCGAAACTGAAAGAAGTGTGGCTGCATCCAAAGACCGGCGAACATGACCTCATGGTGAAAGTCAACAAAGCCAGAGAGTTCCTGGTCAACAAAGACAGAGTGCAAATCGTTGTCAAATTTCGAGGACGTGAAAACGCTCACATCGTCGAGGGTTCAAAAGTCATGTATCGAATGATCGAGATGCTGGAAGATGTCGGAAAAATCGAAACACCGCCGAAAGGCGCACATAGACAAGTGGTCTGTGTGCTTGCGCCGAAGTGAATGGTTTGGCGAACGGCTTATCAGGAGACATATACTATACTACCCCGCCCTTGTGCTATAAACTACTGATTTTCGACGTACTCGTTGCCGATTTTTCGTGCTCGTTGCGGTTTGTCGAGATTGACATTGCGAGCAACGCCGATTTGAACGAGCAAGTTCCAACCGGCAAAAATCAGAAGATACGCGTCATATCCCGAGAGCGAGGGAATCACAATCGTTTCGAACGGCGTTTCTTTCGGCGCAATCGCAATGAGCGTCATATTGAGAGCATCCGCATAACGCTCTTTGATCCGTTTCCACTCCGCTTCAAAGGGGTCAATCAGCACAATCACGTCTCCCGGTTGCATGATCTCTTCCGCACCGTGCAACAGGTACGTTCCTTCCAGAAAATCGCTCTTCTGCCGGGCGATTTCATTCGTTTTCAGCGTCAGTTCCTCTGCAACGCCATTGTTCCGACCGGCAAAATAAATCGTACCGGCTTGTGCCAGTGCGGTAATGATCGTCGGTTTATGTTCGACCTCCAAAATTTGTTTTCCGAAGGCTGCCGCCTGTTTTGCCGATGCAGGACAGCCGCAATCCATCATGTTGCACAGAAGAGATTGATAAACGAGTGCTTGTTCTACAACGCTTTTCGTGGCGGCGACGGCTTCTTCCTTACCGCAGGAAAGGAAGACGGTCTCATGAGCAAACTCCAAGATTTTTCCTTGCGGATTGGCGGTAACGGCAAAACGTTGCGGATGGTCTTCCCGTTTTAATTTTGCCAGCAGGTCAATCGTTTCCGACGTTTGTCCGCTGTTTGACGAAGCGAAGACCGACCATTTTGCGAGATCGTACTCCATTGCTTGCCGGCTGCCTTCGGTGGCGACGGCGAGTTCGAGTCCAGCAGTGCGGACTCGGTCGATGAAATTCTTTGCCGGAAAAATTCGGGACGACCCTTCGCCGGAGAGAAAGAGTTTGCCAGTCTTTGCGATCCGCTGGGCGATGTTTTTCGTTTGTCCGAAGCCGAAACGTCCAATGAGTTCCGGCGTTTCAAACATTTCACGGACAAGAGCAAAGGAGTTGTACTTGGATTCGGTGAGATTCATTTTGGAAACAGGTTTGTCCACGGCACTCTGCCCATTCTAGCGTTGACGTAGCATCCCCCGCAAGAAGGACTGTACCATAGACAGCATGAAAGTGGTCTTTGTGCCCCTTGTGTACTTCGTGGTTATTGAAAAAGGTATCTTGTTCAGGCTGCCGCCCTGGAAGACACTACCAGTTAATCCGAACACTCGTGCCAATAATGTCCTGATAACAATGCTTGCGGTCTGCTCCCGTGTTTTGCTGTGAATGAATGTATTCAAATATCCAGCGGAGATTCGAAGTCCAGAACCAGTTCACGCCAAATGCCAAGTCATGCTGATAACCGCCGTAACGTTCACCAGCGGTCTCGCCTTCCCGCCAGTCGCCGAAGTCCACATAACTATACTGCGTGAAGACTTGCCACGCGCCGGTTCCGTTGACCAAGTTCAAACCGCCCGACTGAAACGGCACGAACGGACGAATCACATTGACTGCTCCGAATGCACCGGTTGCAAGATTGTAAGATCGATGATCGCCAGTCAAAAAGTAGGACAATTCTAACGAGGCTCCTGTCGCTTTCCGGGCAGACTCTGCACCGTAACCAAAATGCGAAAAGAATGCTTCCGAAATCGCTCCAAAAGGTCCCGATTGATATGCCAATTCTAGTCCGCAGCGGTTATTGTGCTTGCCCGGAATGGTTCTCGTCCTGAGTGTGTACGGATTCGGATGCGTACCGAGCGCGCTTTGTCCACCCATTGCTACGGACATTGTCTGCCTCGGTACAGCGACGTGCGCATAATGTCCGCCGAAGTGCAAGAGTTGTCTTCCGCCTTCCGCATAGTGCAGTGCCATCGTCAGCCGGGTATTGAAGATGTATCCTTGCTCGTCACTTGTGATCGATCGGGAATTGTTAATGGAACGTCCTTGAAAAATTCCGTAGAACCATCTGATTCTATCCTTGGCGAACAGGTGATCTGACGATATTCCGAACTTGCGTGAAAGCGTAAACGTGGAAACCGGCGGCAAAAAGTCGAGTCCCGTCGTTTGTATAGTGCCGACGGCGTATCCGATGCCGGTCTCGAGGGTGTAATGCCCTACTCGGAGATAACCGAAACCGGGAACATTTTTCGCTCCGATCCACACATCGTTAAAATTCACTTGTCCACTGTCTGCGAGACTGATTTCGGCTTTGTAATCATAGGCTTCATAGCCGGTACCCGAAATCCCCAGCCGGAGTTCACGGAGCCCGACTTTGTTCTGGAAGTTCGTCTCTCTGCATCTATCAGGTTGACTAATGGCGAACGAGTCGAAGAACAATCGTCCGCTCCATTTTGGTGTGCTAAACGATTTTTTCGGGTCAGGCTTGGCTGTCTCTTTTTGCAGTTGTTGGACTGCACTACTGAGTCGTTCCATCTCGGCATAGAGGTATGGATCAAAACCGCCGTTGCTGACGGGTTCCTGCTGGAAAGTCGGCGTGTCTGTGCGGAGAGCAACAGTCGCAGTGGGGAATTCGGCTGGCGGGGGAGTCGGAGGATTGTGGTGTTGCGGCACTGGCATCGGCACCAGAATATGTTGCGTTACGGGGGGAGGTTGGAGACGTTTCGGTGTCAAACCGTGAGACTCTTCTGTCGATACGGCGAAAGTCTCCGCTTGTTCGAAGGCAGACGCATGTTGCGTATTGACAGTGTAGCCATAGACAAGGCTGTGAGCGAGAAAAAAGACAGCAAAGCCAAACCAAAACTTTTTCATGGGGATTTTTCCTTGTTGCGAAAAACATGAGGGGACGGCAGAGAAATTCTACCTTCTCCGTAGAAGATATATCGAACGGCTCGAGTGAAAAATCCGTAAAAATAGTACAAATTGCCGTGTTTCTCACATGTAATTGCTGACAAAATCGACAAAACAAGAATAATCCCTTTTGTCGGTTGATCTTGCGCATTTTGCCTATTTTGTATTGCGATGCTGTATCTATTGCCTTGTAAATTGCCACGATTGGGATTCAAACAAAAGCCGGAAGAAAGCGCAGCAATGACAGCAGATTACTTTTCGGCGAAATTCTGGTCGTGTTCTGAAATTGTTGATTGGCTACCAGAAATGCTCGTTTTTACGGGCGATACTTGCCCGTTTCAACAAATTCAGAACACGACCAACCTTATTGCCCTATGCACCAGAGTTCCTTTTCGGTGCGAAGGAAGAATTGGTTGCCTGCGATGGCAAGCGTTGCCTGAACGGTCGCACTGATTTCGTTGACAGCAACGATCTCGGCAGCAACTTTAGGGTCAGCATTCGGGCGGAGAACTGTTGTTACACCCTCGTGCGTCGTAACATAAATTTTTCCATCGACGTAAATCGGCGACGAGTCAGGTCTGCCGCCGCTGAGACGACGCTCCCACAAAATTTCCCCCGTTGCTGCATCAATTGCTGCAAAAGTACCATTGTCGGCGGCGGCATAGAGAGTCGGTTTCACATACAAAAATGAGGAAACCAACGGGATATTTCGCCCCTGTTGCCAAACGACGTGCGTGTCAGTAACATCCCCTTTTCCGTCCGGCTTGATTCCAAGAATCGGTCCGATAGTGGACGAAAAAACCATCCCTTCACCGACTGCAGGAGTGGGAACCGCCGGTTCGCCGGAACTTCGAACTGTCCAAATCAGTTCGCCACTCGTCGGTTCAAAACCTTGAATGACATCCCCAGCCATACTCACTATCTGGTCTTTGCCATCGACTTGAACCACCACCGGCACAGAATGACTGATGCGGGTCATCCCGCGCATGGTTCGCCAACGTTCTTCACCAGTATTTTTGTCGAGAGCCAAAAGAAATGAACGATCCCAAGGGAGTTGCCAGCCGTTCCTGACCGGCTCATCGTTCGGATTGTTGTTCGGATTGACGCTCGGATTGACCGCCGTAATCAGTAAGTCGTTATAGAGCATCGGCGACGCTCCGAAGCCGTGCTGGGAATAAAAGTCCAGGTCGGTGTTTGTCCAAACAATGTTTCCCGAAAAATCGAGGGCGGCGAAATGTCCGTTAGGAAAAACGGCATAGACCCGCTGGCCATTCGTAACGGGAGTGGGCGTGGCTCGTGAGTTTCGGGGATGCCGCTGTCCTGGTACCTGGGTGAATACCATTGTGTTCCACAAAATTTCTCCGTTTCTTCGGTCAACGGCGATGACCCGGCAGTCTCTTCCTTCATCTGTTGCCGATGTCAGAAAAATGTGATTGTCCCAGATGACGGGAGAAGACCAACCTTCGCCGGGGATGGGGGCTTTCCAAGCGATATTTTCGGTATCTGACCATTGGGTCGGCACTCCAGTTGCGGTTGAAATTCCCTGACCGTTGGGCCCGCGAAATCGTGACCACTGTTCCGGGTCCTGAGCAAGAGCCGGTGCTGCCAAAAATAACAAGACAAAAGAAGCAATAAGTGTCTGTTTCATGATCGAAGTAGTAAGGTAAAGTGAGTTGTGCTAAAAATCCGATGCCCCTTCATTGTAACCTAGATGCCGTACTGTTGCAAGCGCAAGATTTTCAGTGCCAGTAGGTGTACCAGTCCGCTCACAAGTTTTCGGCGAAGAAGAATAATACCGGCTACGCCGACGCAACTGCCCGGCGGACGGCAACAACGAATTTCCGAGCGGACGATAGGCTGTTTCCATGGTTTATGGTGCGGTATAATTGGGACTGTTCTCAAAATAAAGGCTCAGTAACCCTCAAGAAAGGGACAAACAGAATAAAAACAGAGATATGCCCGACATCCTCGACGAAATCGTTGCCCGAAGACGTACTGACATCGAAGCAAGTAGCGTCCCCCTTGCGGAATGGAAAGCCAAACACCGCGACCGGGATGATTTTCGACCGTTTCATTGGTCGTTGCAGCAACACATGAAACAGCCCGGTATGGCGGCGGTCATCGCAGAAATCAAACGCAGCAGTCCGGCAAAAGGATTGTTCGCCCCACATCTCGATCCAGTGGAAAGCGCAGGACTGTACGAATTCGGCGGAGCAGCGTGCCTCTCCGTCTTGACAGAACCGCACTACTTTTTCGGCTCGATGGACGATTTAGTCGAAGCACGAAACGCCTGCACCTTGCCGGTGCTGCAAAAAGATTTTATCGTTACCGAATATCAAGTCTGGGAAGCCGCCGCTCATGCCGACGCAATGCTCTTGATTGCGCGGTGTCTGGAACGACGACAACTCGCCGACCTGCACGGACTCGCAACGCAACTAGGACTCGACGTGCTGGTCGAAGTCTTCGACGAAGAGGACATCGACAAAATCGAGCCGTTTCATTTTCCGCTCATCGGTATCAATCATCGAAATTTGCGGACGATGGACATTGATCTCGACCGTTCGCACAACCTTGTTTCCCGATTCTCTTCGGACCAAACGATTGTCGCCGCCAGCGGAATTCAAACCCGCTACGATATTGAGAACCTGATGCGGGAAAACATTCGTGCATTTTTGATCGGAGAGACTTTATCGACTCAAGCCGAACCGCACAATCTTTTGCGGACACTCGTTCACGGCGATGGGACGTTTGTCAAAATATGCGGAATCACGACTCCCGAAACGGCAATCGCTTGTTTTGAGGCGGGAGCGTCGATGATCGGTCTCGTGCATTATCCGCCGAGTCCGAGACATGTTGACGTTGTACAAATTACTGAAATTCTCGATGCTGTTGAACCATTCATGTCGCTTGCAGGACGTGATGCCGTGCTGGTTGTTGTCGATCAATTACCGGAAGAAATTGACTCCCGCATCAATTATCTTCAGGTGTATGGAAACATTGACGCAGACGCATTGCAACGGGACGACATTCCTTCCGGCAGTATTCCCGTCATCAAGGATGCAGAAACGCTTGCTCAAATTTGCAATGCTTGTGCTGTGAGCCCGCGTCAAGCCGGACAAACATTGGAAAGCCTTTTGTTTGGTGTCAAGCATCCAAAAGTAGAGTCTTCATGTGAATGCCGAACTTTGCCGACTTCGGTGACGTATTATTGTCTCGAAGTGTCGAAAGGAGCATTGCCCGGCGGCAACGGTGCTGTGTGGAACTGGTCGATGGCAAAACCGTTTTGTGATCGGTTTCCGGCTCTCATCGCAGGGGGCATTACGCCGGAGAATGTTGCCGATGTCATTCGCCTTGCCGCTCCTGTCGGCATTGACGTTTCCAGCGGCGTGGAGTCGTCGCCGGGTGTCAAAGATAAGGACAAAGTCAAGCGGTTGATTGAAAATGTGCATCTTTCACACTTGACGAAAACATGTTAGAATCCGCCGCCAACGACGGTGTTCACCAAAACGAACGTGAAAATGAAACGAGGACGATTCGGACAATACGGAGGGCAGTACATTCCCGAAACGCTTATGAACGCCGTCTTGGAACTGGAAAAAGAATATACGTTCTACAAAAATGATGCCGGTTTTCAAGAAGAATTAACGCAACTGCTGACCCAGTATGCTGGTCGTCCTTCGTTGCTCTACTTTGCCGAAAAATTGACGAAGGAGTTGGGCGGAGCAAAAATTTATCTGAAACGCGAAGACTTAAACCATACCGGCTCGCACAAAATCAACAACGTACTGGGACAAGTTTTGCTGGCAAAAAAGATGGGCAAAACAAGAGTGATCGCCGAAACCGGAGCGGGACAGCATGGAGTCGCCACCGCCACCGCCGCTGCTCTGTTGGGACTCGATTGCGAAATCTTTATGGGCAAAGAAGATACCGAAAGACAAGCACTCAACGTCTTTCGGATGGAATTGCTAGGGGCAAAAGTGAATCCGGTAACATCAGGGACGATGACGCTCAAAGATGCCGTCAGCGAAACGTTGCGGGAGTGGACTGCCCGAATGAGCGACACACATTATGTTCTCGGTTCGGTCATGGGACCGCATCCGTTTCCGATGATTGTCCGGGATTTCCAAAAGATTATCGGAGAGGAAATCAAAGTCCAAATAATGGAACGTGAAGGTCGGCTGCCCGATGGTGTCGTTGCGTGCGTCGGCGGCGGAAGCAATGCAATCGGTGCGTTTTATGAATTTTTAGGAGATGAAAGTGTTACCCTGATCGGTTGCGAAGCGGCTGGCAAGGGCGTTAACACGCCAGAAACAGCGGCGACGTTTGCGACGGGCAGCGTGGGTGTTTTTCATGGGATGAAGTCTTATTTTTGTCAAGACGAATACGGACAGATTGCGCCGGTATATTCCATTTCGGCGGGACTCGATTATCCGGGTGTTGGACCGGAGCATGCCGAACTGTTTGACAGCGGACGTGCGCAATATGTTGCGATTACTGATGCTGCGGCGGTTTCGGCGTTTGAAATGCTGGCAAGGACAGAGGGAATCATTCCGGCAATCGAAAGTGCGCATGCTGTTGCCCATGTCATCGCGATTGCCCCGAAAATGGAGAAGAGTCAAACTATCGTTGTCAATCTTTCTGGTCGCGGCGACAAAGACGTTGCAATGATGTGCGCAAGAGCGGGGGGCTAACGCCGCCCCGCTCTTGCGCTTGTATCTCAAAACGGCAAATCGTTCGGATCAATAATAATCCTCGCCCCTTCAAAGTATTGCGATTGATCGCCCACCGTGCGAAGTTGCGAACGATGCTCCTCACCAACCTGCTGCCAATGAAGAAACTGAGACCAAGCACCCATCGCCGCTCCACGCTGCGCAGCAGCACGACTAAATGCCACTGCCTGCGCTAACTGAGTACCCCCCTGAATATAACCGCCATAAGGAACACCAAGTGCTCCAGCAATAGCCCCAGCCCTCGCTATTCGTGTACCACGCTGCTCTCTCGCCCGGGCATCCCGCTCGAGAGCATCGGCTTGACGCATAAAACGTTCTGCATTGCCAGCGTACATTCGCATCAAACCATCTTCCGGCGTGTACCACTCCGCCGCCTCAGGAGACCAATAAAGATAATCACGATGTACCCAACCCACCACATAATTCGGCTCCATCGAAGGATAAGCACGCACCTTGATCCAATCATCGTTAGGTCGTCCGCTGCGTCCCTGTGCAAACTCCTGAGCAAAAACTTTTACTCCGCGAGGCAGTTGAGCAACAGTTCGAGCATTCGCCGACGCTTCAGCACGAAGCGGAACACGGTCAATAGTCAAATCGTTTCCAAACGGACTGTTCCGGTTGCCCGCCTCTTCGCCCAGTTTGTCAACGACATACAACTCGAAAAGTTCACCCGCATCGTTATAGTTCGGCAACGCATCATCGTAATCCCCCCAAGCACGCGCCGCAGTCGCAATCGCAAGTCTTGCCATCCTGTTTTCCGGGTCATTGAGCGCAGGATTGAGAAAGTTCGCAATGGCAAAAGTGTTCGCATCCCCCTGACGTTTCAGATAAGCCGTAACATCGGCAACGTCGGCGTTTTCCTGCCCTATCGACTGTATCGACCGTTCATCCGCCTCCGCAAATGCCCTTCGCAAATCCGCTTGCGCAGACATCACGATGGCATTTCCGACAAGTGCTAAATAATTGGAAAGCGATTTGATTAAATCCTCTTCGTCGAACACATGTTGATTCGCCGCAAAGGTCCCTTCTCTTTTTTGTCCGATGTTGAACACGGTTGTTCCGACTTGCTGCACCATCGTGCCGAGTATTTGCGGCGTTTGCCGAGTGCCCGACCTCTCGGCGTGCGCCCGAGTGTTTTGAGTCGCATAGTTGGCAAGTTCATTGAAGGAAACGACACCGTCATTGTTTCCAATGAGGTCTGCCATTCCGAGAAGTCCTCGCGTTAAGTAATAATTGAATACGCCGCGTACTTCCCTCGAACCCGGCACCAGTCCGATCTCACGGAGTGATTCCTCCCGAGCGGCGGCACTGGTCAAGAGCCAAAGTCCCTGCGGTTCCAAGTTGGAAAAGTCGGGAAAACCCTCATTGCCGACGAGGTCGAGGATCAAGGCTTTGTGCGTTGCCGACGCGCCTGCAATTTGGTCGGCAAGAACCGAAATTCTCACCAATCCTGTCTCTGCGTTTCCTGTGATTGCGGAGTCCGTAGTATCGGCGGCACAGAAATAATGCAAGCCTCGCTTTTGTACTGTCTTTCCGACTAGGACGACGAAGAGCGAGTCGCCGGGTCTGGATGCGGCGATCATTCTATTAACTTGTTCCTGCACGGCATCCTGTGTCCAACCGTTTCTGTTTTGAGACACGACATTTTCGCTAGGAATTCCTGTGTGTTCAAAAGCACGGGCGAGTGCATCGGCATCGAAGGCGGCACCGTTTAGTCCGCCGAAGTTGGGAGCGTCAGGCAGATGTCCTGCCGAGACGACGAGAACACGTTGTTGCGGACTCGTCGGTGCGGCGGGTTGCCGTGCTTGTGTTCCTTGTTGCTGTGTCGTCCGCTGTTGCGGTTGCTGCTGTGCCGACGATTGTTGCGTCCGTTGCGGCTGAGCGCGGCGAACTTGTCCGAGTGCAAGGTCAGCGACTCCCCAAAAGAGGATAAGGCTGATGATCAATGTGAGTTTCGTTGAGTATGTCATGATATTTGTATTCGGTTAAGGGTTGGGGTAAAGTTTTCGTCTGAAAATAACCAATAACGGTGTAACCGTCATTGCGCTTTGCTCCATTCCGGCTTTTGTATAGCGTTAACAACAGCTGGAATGAAACGAAGTGAAATGACGGAAATTGACCGAAATTGACCGAAAAATTATCCGGTGAAAGTTCTGTTTTACGGACTATTCAAATTCCTCCCGGTTGAATGCACTCTCGAGGAAGGGACTGACCGGGTCGGCATTGCCCAATATAAATGCCGCCAAAGGCAACTCCGCCACCCTCGATGAATCGATAGGAGTAAACGTTAATTTCCTTGCCGGACTGTTTTGGTCGTCCACCAGCCGAAGCCGCACAGCATGGTCGAACTCCACGCCTCCCGATATTGTTTGGCGTACTGTTTGCCCTCTTTGATCTCTTGCGGTGGTTGTACCGCCCGCCGTAAATCTTGAGACTCGTACCAGTCGTCCCTTCAAGGATTCATCATGGAGGACATAGAGGAAAAGAGGATCGCCTGTTTGCTGTGATTCTTCCCATGCGTGTCTCAACTCTGATTCGCCTCGCATTGCTTGTGCCATTCGGCGAAGGATTCTCGCTCTTTCGGCATAGGCAACGAATTGTTCCCCTTCTTGTTGAAGGGGGATCAACCGGGCTTCCGTTTGCCGGAGCAGTGCAACGGCATCGCCGGGACGATAGTAAAGCAAAATCAACTTGGTTGCCGTTTCGATTTCCTGTGCAATGGCGTATTGCCACATTTCGGGAGAGATGGGAATCAATCCTGCCGATTCCGCCCGGCTGGGCAGGAGCAAGGCGTTACTGTTAAATGAACCGCTCACAGCGGGAACAGGGTGATCGTCCGCTGCAAGAAACCGATTCATCGTGTTCAAAGTGTCCAAGAGCAGCACCTGTTGTCCGTATCGTCCGAATCGGTCTTCGGTGGAAACTGCAAAAATAAAGGAACGCAGGAAAACGGACGACTCAAAATCTTGGTCTGAAGACTGGTGAATTCGCCGTCCCCGATTGATGGAGAGCACGAAGTTTTCCGGCATTGCAAGCGGCGGCGAACCGAAGGCATCGTCGGAATAACGCGCCAGCAATTCGTCGGAAGTGCTGGTGTCGGCAATGATGAACACACCTTTTGCGCCATCTACTTCAACCCCTTCGATGGGTAACTCATGTGCTGCCGGGTCGATCAGCATCCATTTATGTCCTGCGGGGGATTTTCCCAGTGTTTCTACAATTTCGGCAACGGCAATCATTTCGTTTTCATTACCTGAAAGAAAGCCGTTGGGTGTTGTTTTTTGGTCGGCAAGATAATCTTTGCCGTTGGCGTTGATTCCGTGAGTCAGAACGAAGAGTACGATTCGGTCTTCACGGGAAAGTGTAGCGAGGCGTTCGAGTTCACGCCGCAGATTGGCAATGGTTCCTTGCCGGTTAGGTTCGTCTGCTTGTCCGTGCAGGAGGACGGTGTTTTGTTCGGGTAGTTCTGATCGGATGAGTTGTTCGGCGATTTTTCGCATACCGTTTTGGAATTCCGGTGCATTGTGCAGATGGTCGAACTGATTAGGAGCGAAGACGAGAAAATGTGTTTCTCCGGTGCGTTGTTCTTGGGGTGCTTCATCGTCTTGTGCTGCGGCGAAGGAGCCGAGAAGCATTGCCCCTGCGAGGAACAGAAAGAGAGGTTTTTTGTAGATGTTCATACAAAGGTTAAGGGGTGAATAAAACTGACCAGCGGATTGTACCATAAAAACGGTGTGATGCTACCCTATCGTTCAAGCCGAAGATAAAAGATCGCAGGAGCGGGGCGTTGCAAAATAATGCAAAATTGCAAAACGTGTAGCATTTTGCAACTGGAATGCTTATGCCGTAATTCCTTTTGTCAATGTCATGAACGCCGTTTCGAGATTGATTTCGTCTTCCTTGAAAGACCGAATCTTGAATCCGTGCTGCACCAAAAGCGTCGGTAAGTCGCTGTAATCGTCCAATCCCTGATCCTTGTTGAGAGAAACACGAATGTGCTGCTTGCCGGAAACCGTCAACACTTCTACTTGTCCCACCGATTGATGTTGCTCCAATAGTTTGGCGGCATCCTCACTCCGTTCCACAACTTCAACGTTGATGACCAAATGATCCCGCACTTTCCGCATCACTTCGGCAACATCGGCGTTGACCAACAGTTCTCCCCGTTCAATGATTCCGACTTTATTGCAAATATCAGCAAGTTCCGGCAGAATGTGCGACGAGACCATCACCGTTTTGCCGCGTCCGCCTAGCCGTTTGAGCAGTTCACGCATTTCGATTCTCGCTCTCGGATCAAGTCCGCTCGCCGGTTCGTCCAACAGCAACACCTGCGGGTCGTGCAGCAGCACTCGTGCCAATCCGAGTCGTTGCGTCATACCCCGCGACAAACTGGTTGCAAGTGCTTCCCGTTTGTATCCGAGATCGACGAGTTCGAGCATTTCGTCGCAAACTTTTTTCCGGTGTTCGCCTCGAATACGATACGCAGCGGCAAAAAATTCGAGGTATTCGATTACTTTCATATCGTCATACACGCCGAAGAAGTCGGGCATGAAGCCGATGAGCCGCCGAATTTCTTTCGGATGTGTGTAGATCGACATTCCGCAAACGTAGGCTTCACCGTAGGTCGGTTGGAGAAGCGTAGCAATGATTTTCATTGCCGTCGTCTTGCCCGCACCGTTGGGACCAATGAAACCGTACAAATCGCCTGCCTCGAGGTTGAGTGTTAAATCTTTTAGGGCAAACAACGTGCCGTACTGTTTTGTGAGGTCTTCAGTTTGTATCATTTTAAGGAATCGGGAGTGTCAACCTACATGAATTGTACACTATTTGGTCGATTACGGTACTTGTCGAAAGCGGCGCAAATAACACATTCATTCCGAGACTCGATAAAGCGCATAGACATCATTCTCATAGACCAGTTCCAGCGTCGAGTGCTGCGGCATCTCATACGATTGAGCACAAAGAATATAATCGAAACCATAATGCCGACGTAATTCGGCAATCTCCTCGTCCGTCTTGTTGTTCAATAACGTCGTGATCAACCGATCCGTCATGGTTTCACCCTCGGCATTTTTATAGCGGAACAATTCCTCCATTGACTTTCGCCACTCAACAATTGACGCAGCATCCTGCGGTATGTTTTTCCAAACGCCAATGTTGGCACGCTGGGCATGCCACTTGAACGTCTGACCATCGCGGGGAATCCAAAACTTGGCATCCCGCGGCGTGTTTTCGTTAATCCATCGGCACATGTCGATCCATTCGACCGCAGCCCGTCTGCCGTGCGGTCCCACCGGTTCGGATCGGCAAAACGCCGCATGCGTCCGTAAGTCTGCGTATTTCGGCAACGCCGTCAGCGGAGCGTAAAAGGCAATGGTGATATAAAACAAAGCCAAGGCTAAAGGCGGAAGCGAAAAAGAAAACAACTTTTGCATCCAATAAAGCAGTCCAAAGAAAACAAGCAAGGTAATTCCCCAGGGAACAGTCGAATCAGGCGGCGACAATTTGAGATAGGCAAAGCAAAGACCGTTGACCGTAAAATACGTGACCGCTTTGACCCCTAAAATGCACAGTACGACCGCAAGCGTAGGAAAGGATGCGGACTTGATCCTCTTGATGTGAAACAAACAGAGCCGCATGGCACCGATGGCGATACCCATCGGAACAGCAATGTCGGCAAGACGAAACCAATAGAACCGCAACACCGCCGCCGAGAGTTCCTGATTGCCTTTCAAACTGTACGCCAAAATCATGCCGATTGTCGATAAGCCGAGCGTTCCCCAAATGAAGCCGTTAAACAATCGGTGTCTGCGACCGCCGTTGGTTTGTCGGCAGATAAAAATCCAGATAATCGTCAACAGGGCAAATCGTAATAAAAATGATTCCCGGATTTCATAAGGCACAAGATGGTGCGGCAGCCGGTCAAAGACATAAATCTTATGTGCTTGACGGACGACTTCGGCGGACACACCGGCATCGAGCATCAAGACGGGAAGGAGTCCGCAGAGAGCAATGAGTCCGCCGACAGTCAGACCTATCCACGGAAACTTGACTCTCCGCCAATCACCGCTGGCGAAGAAGAGAAGACCGGCGATGAGCGTTGCCCAGCCGCCGACAAGAACGTGAAACGCCGTTGCAATGCCGAGAAAGATGCCCGTTCGATTCCATTGATTGCGCAAAATGGCTGCAAGAGCAAAGAAGACGAAGGGATACGCCAGTGATTTGCCTTCGATTCCGCCGATGAGCCATTCTCCTGCCATGTGGAATGATTCGATGTAGTACGCCAGTGCCAGTGCAGTCGGGACGGCAACCCAGCGGATTGGAATGAGTGTGAAACTCAATCGTTGCCAACTCCATGCCAAGAGTCCCCAGGCGATGATTCGACCGATCCAAGCCATTTCTGTCGGCGAGCAGAAAAACGTGAGCCAACCGAAGACGAAATAAAATGTCCAGTGTGCATCGCGGCTTTCGAGGAAGGGATCGCCTTGAATCCAATCGGGATTCCAATAGTTGATTGCTTTGCCGACGTAGTGTGTCTCATTGACATCGGGAGTCATCCACGCCCCGAAGAGAAAGAAGACGACAAAGACGGCGGCAATTTCGAGGAATGTTTTGAAGCGACCGGAAGACATGAACGTGATTATACGTTTCGCTAGGAAAAGGACAAGCACCGGGAATGTCCCGCTTTGTGTGTCTCTCTGTTTTTGCGCTGTGCCTTGGTTTAGAATGACCGCATGAAAAGTGTCATTATCATTCCGGCAAGATATGCTTCAAGCCGATTGCCGAAAAAATTACTGCTCTGCGAAACAGGCAAGCCGCTCATTCAACATACTTACGAATCAGCGTTAAAGGCAACATTACCGATTTCCGTAACTGTCGCTTGCGATCACGAAGAGATTTTCAGTACAGTACGACATTTCGGCGGTTCCGTGTGCATGACCGATCCGAATGCCTCCAGCGGAACCGACCGAATCGCCGAAGTTGCCGCCGCACTCAACGATGTCGACATTGTTGTCAACGTTCAGGGGGACGAGCCGGAAATTGTCGGCACTGCCATTGATCTGGCGATTCAAATGCTCATTGACAATCCCGATGCCGTGATGAGTACATTGGCAACCCCTATTCGGAATCGGCGACAACTCGAAGATGCGGCGTGTGTCAAGGTTGTGTTTGATGCAACGGGTCGGGCATTGTACTTCAGCCGTAGTGTCATTCCTCATCCGCGAAAGGGCATACGGGACGAACATTTTACGCAATCGCCGCCGCTGTTTTATCAACACATCGGACTGTATGCGTACCGATGTGAATTTCTCCTGCGATTGAGTCGACTGCCGCAGTCGGCAATGGAAAAGACGGAAAGCCTCGAACAACTGCGGGCATTGCATCATGGTTACTCCATCATGGTCGGCGTGGTTGACGACGCAACTGTCGGGATTGATACACCGGAAGATTATCGAAAGTTTGTCGAGCGGTTACAGCATCGCGGCGGCATCTTGGTCGAGAAACAACGTGCAAGCAGCGTGGGTACGTAGTATCGTCGCAGGACACGCCGTTGAAATCGGATCACGTAGCGTCTTGAAAACGGCTTGACATTTCGTCGGACCAGGAACCGTGCAGATCAGTCGCTTGCCGGATAACAACGCTGGTATCGTCAGAGTAATCGCTTGCCGGGGAACATCGTCAATCGCGGCAAAGCAGCCGTCGTTGACTTGTTGTTGCCGACAGACTTCTTCTAATTCGACAACCTTGACCCAAACTGGGTCGGCAAAGCCTGCTACTGGAGGGTCATTGAACGCAATATGCCCGTTTTCTCCGATTCCGAGACATACTAAATCGATAGGTGCTGACCGCAACAAGACTTCGTAGTGTGTAAGCGGATCGTCAATGTCTGTGTTGATCAAGTGAACAGTGCGAAACGGCAGTTGGTTGAACAACCGCTCTGCGAGAAACCGGGAGAATCGTTGCAGAGCGTCGGCATGGAGTCCGAGGTATTCGTCCATGTGGAACACTTCGACACGGCTCCAGTCAATTCCCTCGGCATGGATCAATGCGGCGAGCATTTCGTTTTGGGACGGAGCGGCAGCGAAGACACCCCGGACGATTTCTTGCCTTGATAATGAGTGCCGCAAAAAATCGGCTGCCGCTGTTGCTGCCGCAACGCCCATTTCTTGTCGGGTTGTGAAAATTTCTGTTTGCATAGCAGGACAACTTCAATTTCCATTTCATCAGACGTTCTCATTCTACTTCAAGGCGGCGAGAAGACAATAGGCTTGTTCCCGACTCAGTCCGCTAACAGGACTGCGGTGTGTCAGACAGGATTTTTGGCACATTGTTGCAAATCGTTACACCTCAAGAGGTTACGATTCGTTTCGTTCATTTGCAGACAGGTTTGGTTTACGATAAAAAGTGTCTTTGACACTTTATTTCAAGGAAATGCCATGACCTACAAACGAAAACAACTGCCAAAATACTGCCGACACAAGCCACAAACCGAGCCTTCGTGCGAGTCGACGGACAAATGATGTAACCGTTCACGTTATTTTCCCATTCTGGTATCTCAAACCCCTCGCCTTCAGGCGGCGGGCGGCACTCCTTGATAAAGGTTATGAAGATTCCATGACAATGGGAATTGTTAGCGACGGGCACTCGGTAACGATGCCCCCTGCTATTCCGGAGAGTGTTGCCTTTCTACCTTTTTGTTAGAATGTTTCTTTGAATTTTTTGCAGGAGGCTTTTATGTTAGTGTGCCAGCGGTGTGCGGGACAACAGTTTATTAAAAAAGGCATTGTCGCCGGCAAACAGCGCTACAAATGCAAAGAGTGCCATCTCCATTTCCGCGAAGGTGACAATCGCTCTAACGCCAAAACCGCCGCCCCAAAGGCACTCAGCATCCTCCTTTATGCAATGGCAAAAGGCTCCTTTCGCATGCTCGGACGTATTTTAGGTGTCCATTACACCCTCGTGTACCGCTGGATTCGAGAGTTTGGCGAATCCCTGCCTGAGCCGGTCGTTTCCGGCAACATTCCCGAGATGGAATTCGATGAGATGTGGCATTTTATCGGTAAAAAAAAGAAAACTTTGGGTCATTAAAGCGGTTGATCGTGGCACAGGGCGAACTGTGGACTGGGTGCTCGGCCATCGTGATACTCGAACTTTCCGACGGTTGTACAGCAAGGTGGAGCACTTGAAACACTGCACTTTTTACACGGACGAATGGGAAGCCTTTGCGAAAGTTTTGCCGTCGAACAGACATGTGATGGGCAAGAAACACACGGTGTGCATTGAGCGTGATAACAGTAATGTGCGTCATCATTTGGGGCGTTTTACACGCAAGACAAAGGTGGTATCGAAGTGCGAAAAGATGGTGGACTATTCGTTACGAATTTGGCATGCCGTGACCACGACGAAACTATTCGATACCCTACAGGGAAAACTAATAGGTATATTTAGG
>Ga0099364_10003260_pt1 | contig 25251 bp, 23 predicted proteins | sample TergutTh196P3_FD_73070 | JGI IMG/M metagenome (GOLD analysis project Ga0099364, IMG submission 73070) | Microcerotermes parvus P3 segment gut microbial communities from Pointe-Noire, Republic of the Congo - Th196 P3 | ecosystem: Host-associated > Arthropoda: Insects > Digestive system > Gut ...
CGGCGAAGCCGCCGGGTTTCAGGTTTCAGGGAAATAAGGTTTTAGGCGGAAAACAACAAACTCCGCGTCCTTCCTAAATCCTGAAACCTTAAACCTAAATTCCTGCCGAAGGCTCAACCCCCGCCGTTTGCGAACGGCACCCCCTTCGTGCGCGAAGGGGGCAAGCCGTTATCAACAAGCACCGTCCTTCTCCTAAAACCTATAACCTTAATCCTAAAACCTGCGCGTTTCGCGCACTACGCAAACTGCAAACCTCACAGCCGCTCCCTAAGACACCTTATTGATAGAAACCGAACCCGCCGAAGTCTCCGCTTTCAGCGAGTAGTACGGCGCGTTGCCGTATGTCCCGCTGACTGTCTTGGACGAACCGGAGGTTGAAGCGCCGAAGTAGGTCCTGATGGCCCCGGCGGATGCTTTAAGCTCATATTCAAGCCCGGGATCGCCGGCCAGCCCTATTGTGACACTGCCCGCCGATGTGCTGATATCAATATCGCCCGTAAGCTCAAGCCGCTCCGCGATAACCCTGCCCGCCGAAGTGCGAACCCTGCCCGAGCCGGTAAGGCCGCGGATTTTCAGCTCACCCGCCGATGTACTAAGGCTGAAATGATCCGTTTGAAGGCTGCGCAAATCAATCCCGCCCGCCGAAACTGTAAGCTCGGCTTCTTTTGAGGTAAGCGCGCTGTCGGAGCGCAAGCTGCCCGCGGAAACGCTCAGCTCTAAGCGGTCCGTGGAAAACCCGTCGAGAATGTCAAGCTTCCCCGCTGAAAGGCTGATACGCAGGTCGCCGGAAAAAACCGCGGGTATGCGCACATCCACTTCATTTTTAACATTATTCAGCCCAAACCAAGAAATATCGCCGCCTTTCGGGCGCACACTGACAGTGCTGCCGGAGCGCGTAAGCTCCAAAATCTGGCTTTCACGGATATTTTTTGCGCGTTGTGTAACGTGAATTTGATTGTCGTCCGAGTGTGATACCGTGATCTCGCCTATTGAAAAATTCAAGTCAAGGCTGTCGTTTGGCTCTAAAGGAAGCCGGCTGGTGATATCGATATTGCCGCCGCTGCTGTTGTCCGTAACCCCTGCCGCCACAGCGCCGACAGCCGCCCCGCCCGCCGCAATCCTGAAAAGCGTGCTTCTCCTGCCCGTAATACCATAGGTAATAATCCCGATGATTACAAGCCCCAAGGCGACCCATAGCATAATCGCGACCCTTGTGTTAATTTTCATAATAATCCCCTACTCTTCTTTTATTAGCGAAAGCGCGATGATCTTCTCCACAACTGCGGCTAAAATAAATATCAGCCACAAAACGCCCCAGGCGCGGGTCACAAGCCCAAGCCCCAGGAAAATAAATGTTGCGGTGGTCCATACGATTGAGTTCAGCGATTTTCTAAGCTGCTTATCGTTTTTTTTTACGCTCGTGTACTCCTTGAAATCCTCAACGATGGAATCCTGCGTTTTGCTGTATTTCGGCCTGGAAAGCGCGTTGTAGACAATCAGCGAGGTCGCTATGCCCCAGCACAGGAACATACACGCCAAGCCCGCCAGGACCTCCCTGTACGAAAGCAGAAGGAAGAACGGCACAAAGCCGAAAACATACATCCCTACGCCTATTGAGATAAATTTTGCCGTTCTGCCGCGCCGAAGCTCAATTACCTCGGGGTCGAGGATAAACTGCTCCTGCAAGCTGAATATCAGCTCGTCTACATCGCCGATGCTTGAAATCACGATATCATAGGCGGTTTCCTCGTCGCGCCCGCCTGCTACCAGGTCCGCCAGTTTGTCTTGCAGGTTCGCGATAAGCTCTTCCTTCAGTTCAATCGTGCGGTGGGATTTCGGCGCGCTTAGGAAAAGCTCCTCCACGTGTACCCGTATTCTCTGTGCTGCTGACATAGCCATTCTCCTTTACTTAGAAGCTGTGAACACAACTTCTTATATTAGCGTGTCAATCAGTTCCTTGGCATCCTGCCATTCGCGTTTGTTTTCTTCGTATACGGCGCGCCCAAGCCCTGTTATTGAGTAGTATCTCCGCCGCGCGCCGGTTTCCTCATCGCCCCAATAGGATTTGATGCAGCCGTTCTGCTCCAGCCGCCTAAAAGCGCCGTAGAGCGTGGCCTCTTTAAGCTCATACCTGCCGCCGGTTTTTTCCTGTATGGATTTGTTGGTCTGGTAGCCGTAGCTGTCCCGGTCGAGCAGATGGGACAGGATGATTGTTTCGGTATGCCCCCTGATAAGGTCAGAAGCGATGGACACAGCACACCCCCCTTTGCGGTTGTGTTACAGTTTTATTCTAACAGAAGATACATCGCCTGTCAAGGTATCTCGCGCATTAAAATTTGATTAAACGCTTTAATATTGCTATAATAAAGTTAACATAAATTTAGGATGAAAAACATGGATACAAACTCCAACATCTTATCTATAGAGGGCCTGCTGCCGTTTTTGGCGGACAAGTCGCTTGCCGACAATATTCACATATACGCGTCACTGGAATCCACAAATAAAACCGCAAAAGAAATGGCGGCAAACGGATGCGCGCACGGCACTGCCGTAATCGCGGACGGGCAAACGGCAGGGAAAGGCCGATTCGGCAGGGAGTTTTACTCACCGCCCGGAACGGGGCTGTACATGAGCATTGTCCTGCGCCCGCGTTCCATGCCGACGGGCATTGGCGAGATACCAACCGTTGCCGCCGCGGTGATTGTCTGCGATGTGATAGAAAATGTCACAGGGCAAAAAGCGCAGATAAAATGGGTGAACGACATTTTGCTGGGCGGGAAAAAAATATGCGGGATCCTCACCGAGGCGATGACCGGCATAGAAAGCGGCGGGATTGATTGGATCGTAATCGGGATAGGGATAAATATAGATACAGCGCATTTCCCCAATGAGCTTCGCGATACCGCGGGCTCGCTGTTTCCGGGGCAGAATACCGGCGAAGTCCGCTGCCGTATCGCGGCGGAAATTATCGGCGGGTTGCTGCTGATGGACGGCTTGCGGGAAACCGGCGATATCCTCGCGAGGTACAAGGCAAAGCTCGTTACTTTAGGGCAGAAAATAACCGTAACCGGCGCGGGCGGGACATTCGATGCCGAGGCGCTGGATATTGACGAAGCAGGGCGGCTGCTGGTCCGCAAAGCCTGCGGGGAGACAGCCGCGCTTTCGTCGGGGGAGATAACATTTCGCAATTCATAATGCATTATGTCTTCTTGCAAATTCCGCAAAGCTGTAATATAATGTAAATACGCCTTAAATAAAAGGGGTGCCATTGTGAAAAATATACGCAGATTTACCTGCGCGCTGTTTTGCTTTGTTCTTGTTATAACGGCTTTTGCCGGGCTTGCCCCCCTCAGCGGGGAAGGGGCGCAAAGATCGGCGGACGGCGCCCGCGCCCCATACCGCGATATCCCCGGCGTCACGGCCGAGGACATCGCCGCGGTGGAGGCCCTGCGGGAGCAGTACCCGCGCTTTGTTTACGGTATGCTGCCCAGTACCGAGGCCTTTATGAGGGCTGACGGCACTGTCGGCGGCTTCGGCGCGCTTGTCTGTGAATGGCTGACCGAGATGTTCGGGATACCGTTCGAGCTTGAAATTATGCTGACGGCAGACCAGCTGGGGATTGTTCAAAGGGGCGAGGTTGACTTTACCGGCGATATCCGCATTTCGGATGAACGGCGGGAATATTACTACGCCACGGACCCAATCGCGCTGCGCTCTATGATCATGATACGGCACAAGGACAGCCCGCCGATCCGCACCATTGCGGCGACGCGCCTGCCGCGTTATATGCTTATCAGGGACACGATTTCCGTTTCCGATGTCGCCGCTGTTTCCGAACCCGGCTCTTATGAGGAAATATTGATAGACCTGTTCAGCGGCGTGGCGACCCCTATGCTCCTCAGCGGCGAAGCGGACGCCTTGGTAATACTTAATATTGCGGAGGGCTATTTTAGAAATTCCTCCGAGGATTTTGCATACTACGACGACCACCTGATTATAGAAGATTTTTTTCCGCCGATATTCAGCCCCGTTAATTTGATAACAGGAAAACAGGATCTTATCCCGATTATCTCCGTTGTGCAGAAAGCGCTGGAAGACGGGGCGATCCAGCACCTAAATAAACTTTATGCCCGTGGCTACAAGGATTATAAAGCGCACGAGCTTTATCTTAGCTTCACCGAGGAAGAGGCCGCGTTTATACAGTCCGACCCGGTTATACTCCTTGCCGCGGAATTCGACAATTACCCTGTGAGCTTTTACAGCGATCGTTATCAGCAGTGGCGCGGTATAACCTTGGATGTACTCAGCGAGGTTGAACAGTTTACGGGGCTGAAGTTTGAAGTGGTAAACAGCACGGATACGCAGTGGTCCGAGCTTATGAGGATGACCGAAGACGGCGAGGCGCACATTATTACAGACCTGATGCGCACCGAGGACAGGGAGGGCCGCTTTCTGTGGGCGAATATCAACCACCTGCCCGACCAGTCCGCGCTGATATCGCGCTCCGACCTGCAGGACATCAGCAGCCACGATATTCTCACGCTGAAAGTAGGCATCACTAAAGGCACCGCGCACGTTGACCTTTTTCGGACATGGTTCCCGGGGCATGGGTATGTTACGGAATATGAAAGCAACGAAGCCACGCTGGACGCCCTTACGCGCGGCGAAGTTGACGTTGTCATGAGCAAGAGCAGCCTTATACTTCAGCTCACCCACTATTATGAGCTTCCCGGCTACAAAATCGCTTATTTGTTCGACAACAATTTGGAGTCCGCCTTCGGGTTTAACGCGGAGCAGGAAATATTGCAGTCCATCGTCAGCAAGGCGCTGAAAATGGTGGATATGAACGAGATTACAGGCCGCTGGATGCGCAGGACATACGACTACCGCACACAGCTCGCGCAGGCACAGCGCCCCTGGATTATCGGCGCTGTCGCCACGCTGTCGCTTATTTTGGTTATCCTCATAGCCGTATACATAAAAGACCGGGCAAAAAACCTGGTGCTTTCGCGCATGAAGGCAAGGACAGACGCCATTTTGCAGAATATCCCGGGGATGATATTCCAGCAGCTCTACAACCCGCCCGAGTATACATACTCATTTGTAAGCGAAGGCTGTGAGGAGCTTCTGGGCTATTCCGCCGAGGAGCTTATGGGCGGCAGGATGCCGTTTACCTCCATACTCCACCCCGACGACCACGACCATGTCATAGAGCTGGCGGAGCAGACGCTCCCTCTTGGGCTGCCGTTTGAGACCACCTTCCGCATTATAACAAAGGACGGCACGGAAAAATGGATATGGGAGCGCAGCCGCGTTATAGAAACCCACCCCGACGGCTCGCCAAAAATTGCCGAGGGCTACTACGCCGATGTCACCGAGAGCAAAAAGCTCGAAGAGGCGGAGCTTGAAAACCGCGCAAGAATAATGGACATGAACAAGAACATGATAGCCATTTTGGATTCCATGCCTGTCGGGATCAGGGTGGTAAGCCGCAATGATATGTCGCTTCTTTACGCCAACAAAGCGGTTATGGGTATAATCGGCGCGGATGATTTCGAAAAAGATATCGCGGGGCGCAATGTGCTTGATTTTATGCCCGAGATACAGCCTAACGGCAGAACCACCGCCGAGATGATCGCAGAGTTTAACAAAAAATCCGAGAATACCATGGATTTCCAGTGTGTGCGCAAAAACGGCGAGCTGTTTATGGCGCGTATCTCCGGCTGCCGTATAAATTATATGGGGCAAAACGCCTCACTCGCTTGCCTTGAGGACCTGACCGAGCGCAACCTGATGCAGGAAAACATCCGCCGCGCGGAGCTTGCGGAGGCGAGCAGCAACGCGAAAAGCCAGTTTTTGGCGACAATGAGCCACGAAATACGCACACCCATGAACTCTATCATGGGCTTTGCGGAGCTTGCGCTGGACAGCGAGAGGATGGCGCAGATCAAAGATTATCTGGGCAAGATTACTGACGGGACAAAGTGGCTGCTGAATATCATCGACGATATTTTGGATATATCAAAAATCGAGGCGGGGAAAATCGAGCTGGAGCAGGTGCCGTTTAATTTATATGAGATTTTCGCGCGGTGCCAGTCCGTCATGCTTCCCGTGGCAAAGGGCAAGGGGCTGGACCTGCGGGTTTACGCGGAGCCTATCCCCGGCAAAAAACTGGTGGGCGACCAGGTAAGGCTCTATCAGGCGCTGGTTAACTTACTCTCCAACGCGGTGAAGTTTACGGATATGGGCGTCGTAAAATTCTCCTCAACCGTAAAAAGCTCGGATGACGGCTCCGCCCTTATATATTTCGAGGTCCGTGACAGCGGCATAGGAATGACCCGAGAGCAGGTCAGCAAGATATTCGAGCCGTTCACACAGGCGGACTCCAGCACGACGCGCAACTACGGCGGCACCGGGCTTGGGCTTGCGATCACAAAGGGCATCATAGAGCTTATGGGCGGTGAGCTTCATGTCGATAGCGCACCGGGAGAAGGCAGCGCGTTCAGCTTTGAGATTGCGTTTGAAACCGTGGACGCGGAGGGCGAGAACCTTCTTGTGCGCGAAAACGTGAACCTTACGCAAAAGCCGCTGTTTGAAGGGCTTATACTCATCTGCGACGACAACCCCATGAACAGGGAGGTCATCTGCGAGCATCTTTCGCGCGTCGGGATAGACACGGTTGTCGCCGAAAACGGCAAGGAGGGCGTAGAAAAAGTCGAGGAGCGAATACAGCAAAACGAAGCGCCCTTCAACCTTATATTCATGGATATGTTCATGCCGGTAATGGACGGCATGGAGGCCGCGCAGAAGATAACACAGCTAAATACAGGCACGCCGATTGTCGCGATGACGGCGAACATAATGACCAGCGAACTGGAAAAATACAAAAAGAACGGTATGCCCGACTGTTTGGGCAAGCCCTTTACATCGCAGGAGCTTTGGCGCGTACTGCTTAAATACCTTACGCCCATAAGCATCGGCCCGATAGAGGACCAGGACTACAACGGCGGCCTGCAAAAGAAACTGCGCTCGGACTTTGTAAGAAACAACCGCGCTATACATAAGGAGATCGAGGACGCGGCGGCCTCGGGCGATTTAAAGCTGGCACACAGGCTGGCGCACACGCTGAAGGGCAACGCGGGGCTTATCGGCAAGCCGGAGCTGCGCGCCGCCGCCGAAGAAGTCGAGCTTCTGCTCAGAGACGGGCCGGATTCTATTTGGGAGAGCAAAATGAACCGCCTCAAGACTGAGCTTGAAACGGTCCTTGAAGGGCTTGACACGCCGCATGACGACCCGCACGCGCAGGAAAGCGGCACAGAGCCGGTACCTCACGAACAAGTCACGGCGCTGTTCGACAAGCTGGCGCCGATGCTCGAAAACATAAACCCTGCGTGCTTCGACCTTCTCGGTGAGCTTCGCGCCATCCCAGGCACAGAAACGCTGGCACAGCAGATCAGTGACTTTGACTTTGAAGCAGCGGCACAGACGCTTGAAGCACTGCGCGCAGGATTCTAGGTTTTAGGATTTAGGATTTAGGAAAGGGAAGAAGAGATAAGTTTTGTCCCTATATAAAACCACCCCGTCAGGCTACGCCTGCCACCCCTCCAAGGAGGGGAATAAGCCACAAAGGCAAGCAGGCACAAACCTAAAGGAAAGAGCGATGCCCGGAAGCGCCCGCGCACGTAATAACAGCGGAAAAAGTCTTTGATTTCTTTTATTCCAAATACCTTTTTTCGCGTTCGAGACCTGGAGCTCGGCTCGGCTGAGCGATTGGGCGGATTATAGGGCAGAGCTTTTGACGTGCGCGATGAAAGGCACAAGGCTATGCGATTTGTCGGAGAGGGGATCCGGGGTCTCCCCGGTGTGTTTTGTTTCTTTTGCACAAGCAAAAGAAAAGCCCCCGCGGCTTGAGCGGCTGGGCTGTACGCGGCTACAATGAGAAATAAACATATCGTAGGCGCACATAAAATTTGTATCGTACAATGACGGGCGGGAAAACCCCGCCCCTACGGCGGGATCGGTTTTTCACTTCACATTCTATGGTAACTGCGAAACTCGTGAAAGGGAAGGAATTTACAGCATCTTCCCTTGCTTATTCCTAATTTCTATTATGTGGAGGCACAAAATGTCTTATATGGAACGATTTTCCTTAAAGGGCAAGAAATGCATCGTTACTGGCGCGGCATCCCCGAATGGGATCGGCATAGCTTTGGCGCGGGCGCTTGCCGACGCCGGGGGCGATGTCATCATCTGTGATATAGCGCAGGGGCATTTGGAAACGCATACCGAAAAGCTCCGCGGCATTGGCTCGGATGCCCACTGCTGCCTTTGCGATATCTCCGACCGCGAAAGCGTAAACCGGCTCAGGGATTTTGCGCTGGGAAAATTCGGCTGTGTAGATGTGCTTATAAATAACGCCGCGGCTTTTCAGGGCGCGGCGGCAGAGGACATGGAGCTCGAGGACTGGAAGCGCGTAATCGATGTAAACTTGACCGGGAATTTTAATATGAGCCAGGTATTCGGGCGCGAGATGATAAAACGCAAATCCGGCAGTATTATTTTTATCTCGTCTAAATCCGGTTATACATATGACGTGCCGCAGTGCCATATCGGTTACAATACTACAAAAGCGGGACTCATCATGCTCACAAAAGGGCTGGCGGTGGAGTGGGCGCGTTACGGCATACGGGTGAACTGCATCGCCCCCGGCAATATCGCCGCAGACAGCAACCAAGCGCGCATCGACGAAAACCATCCATACATAGAGGCGTGGACAAATATGATCCCCATGCGGCGGCTTGGCGGCATAGATGAGCTTGGGAACCTTGCGATTTATCTTGCGAGCGAAGCGTCAAGCTATGTCACGGGCGAAACTATATTGGTTGACGGCGGCTACTGCGCGGTGTAGCACGCATTGCGGGGCGGCTGTATGTTTAGCATTATTCTTCGATGTTCTTTCCGCAGTATGGGCAGAAGGATTTATTTCCTTTTGCCTGTATTCTTTCTTCGCGGGCTTTTTCCACAAACCCCGAAGACATTATGCCTGTCGGGACAGCGATCAGCCCCATACTCATTATCGAAAAAAAAGCCCCTAAAACTTTGCCCAAAACCGTAACCGGGTAGATTTCGCCATATCCGACCGTCGATATTGTAATGACCGCCCACCATAAACCGGAAACGGCATTGCCGAAAATTTCGGGCTGAGCTTGTTTTTCCGCATGATACATTAGAACCGATGCGATAACCATTATTGTAAAAATACTGGTTAACGAAAAAAGCAGCAGCAACGCCTTTTTCTTAAACACATCAATAATGCTTGAAAAAACCTTTATATACTGCCGTTTTATTTTAAAAAACCAAATCAGGCGGAAAAGCCTGAAAATGCTTAAAATATATGTATCTACGCTAAATGCCAAATGCAAATACAAGGCAATTATGGCAATAAGATCCATTATCATTACAAATGTAAAGATATATCGCAAACGCGCCCTGAAGGGGTTTTTGTTCCTGTAAATTATATCGGCTGTCCATAACCTTAAAAGATACTCTACTGTAAAGATTATTGCTGTAGATACTTCGATAATATAAAAAACAAACAATATCCTTTGCGGCAAATTCAATGTGCCGAATACCAGTATACAAATATTTACCGCTATAACAAAAGCTATAAACCAATCGAAAATAATGCTTGGGATATCATCTGTTTTATGTGGCTGTATAGTTTTATAGACGCGCCTTTTTATGCTCATCACATCAGCCCCGATTTGCCCAGCGCCTTCCGCAGGATAAATACCAGCGGCACGGAACCCACCACGGAAATCAACGCGTTAATGCCGGATACTATGCTTCTGTTAAGTATATTGAGCATGGCGGTTTCAATTTCCATACGGTAAAGGTAGTAGTCGTACATAAAATTCTGGCCGACATGGAGGATTAAATACAGCACGGAGCCGCAAACCGCCGCGGCTATATTAAGTTGCCAGCTTTTTGCGCGCCTTCCGCCCGCCCATGAAATTACCGCGCAGACATATGCCTGTGCGAACCTGAACGCGAAGGTGAACGGGATAAGCGGTATAAAGGCAGGGGTCGTGAAGGCGAAAAACGCGCAACCGATCCCGGCGGCAAACCCACCCTTTACCGGCCCCAGCATAAAGCCCGCCAGCAGGCACATAATGCCGCCCAGATGGAACCGCGTGAACCCGCCGATCACCACAGGCGCGGGTATTTGAATAAGGCACCCCGCGAACACCAGCGCGGAAAGCAGGCCTGTCATCACCAGATCGCGGAGCCCAAAGCTTTTCCTGTTCATAAGTAAACCCCATTTCAAGAATATTACAATGGCGAATAACCTGTCAAAACATTATCGCCCCTCAGCCAATGCAGCGATTTTTCAAACATAACGCCAAAGCGCGTATCCGTGCCGAAGCCGTATGTTGTTTTTACCGTAATTTCTGTAAACTTTGTCGCCCTGTCCATTGCGATGGGCAAGCTGTCGCCCGTGAGCAGCCCACCAACTAGTACCGAAGCAAAAATATCGCCTGTCCCCGGATACGCCGCCGGTACGTGGGAGTAGTTTACCCGCCAATAAGCCGCGCGGCTTCTGTCGTAGCCTAAATTAGCCATAGAACCGTCCGCCAGGCTTACGGAAGTGATCACGACCCTTTCGGGGCCAAGCTCGCCCAGCCTTGCCAGCATCCCCTTTGCCTTCTCGGCGGTGATCGGCGCGCGCGGGTATTCGGAGCCGAGCAGGAAAGCGGCCTCGGTGACATTCGGCGTGATGATATCGGCCTGTGCCACAAGCTCGCCCATGCGCCCGCGAAGTTCAGGCCCGCAGGTGCGGTAGGGCTTTCCGTGGTCCCCCATGACAGGGTCGGCGACAGTCAGCGCGCCGGGATACGCCCGGAAAAATTCCAGGCAGCGATCGACCTGCTCAACACTGCCGAGAAAGCCGCTGTAAATGCAGTCGAAGCCGATATCAAGCTGTTTGTAATGCTCAAGAGAGGGGGCGAGGTAATCGGTCATGTCGCGCAAAACAACATCCCCCAGCCCTCCTGTATGCGTAGAAAGCACCGCGGTAGGCACAGGGCAGACCTGCACGCCCATTGCGGAAATTACCGGCAGGATCACCGCCATGGAACAGCGCCCGAACCCCGCCATGCTTTGTATTGCCGCAACCCGCATCTGATGGTTTTCCATAAAAAAGCCTAGCCTCCATCTACAGTATAATCGTTCCCATGCACTTTTATCAACCCGGCGCATTTCGCGGTAAAACCTGCCGCTTTTGTATGGGTAGCCGAAATATCTCCCGGCAAGCTATAGGTTTTTCATGTATCCGGCAGATGAAAGCATCAAACCGCCGTGGATGATTTTTCCAATATGTGAATTTCCACAGATATATCAAAGAAGGCTTGTCCTTATTTATGGAATATTTATATAATTGTCCGCTAACATATCTTTCCACCGGATATCGTATATATCGCCGTTTACTTTTCGGGCGCACGGGAAATACTGTTAAGGCAAATACACACAAGAACAGAGGAGGGATTTCCGTGAACAGGGCAACATCCGCGATAATGACTACGGCGGCGGTGGGCGCAGCAATGGGCGCAGCCGCTTATCTGATGAACACAAGCCCGCGCCTGCGCAGCAGCCATACACGCAAAATAAAGCGCAACACAGGCAAGGCGCTCCGCCAAGTGGGCGATTTTATCGGCAGTATGTCTTATATGATGAAGTAAGCTTGTCTTTACGGGGGGTATTTATACCCCCCGATTGCTTTTTATTGCATCGTAGGGGCGGGCTTCCACGCCCGCCCGTCAAAGGCGAATCGACTATCCTACGGGCGGGGATGGAACCCCGCCCCTACATCCCTTCCTAAACCCTCAATCCTAAATCCTGCGGCGCTCCGCGCCGCTGCGAAGGCCGTAGGGGCGGGGTCATCCCGCCCGAAATTCCCCTCCTTGGAGGGGTGGACGGCGTAGCCGGACGGGGTGGTTTTTAACACGATTTCATCTAACAGTTATTTTTCACCGCTCAAGCCGCGGGGGCTGTTACTTTGCAACGCGGCAAAGTAACCAAAGCGCGCCGGGGAGACCCCGGACCCCCATTTCGACAAGCCGCATAGCCTTGTGCCTTTCATCGCGCACGTCATATGCATAGCTCTATAATCCGCCCAATCGCCCAGCCGAGCCGGGCTCCAGGGCTTGAACGCGAAAAAAGGAATTAGGAAAAAGAAATATTGGAAGACTTTTTCCGCTGTTATTACGTGCGCGGGTACTTCCGGTATCGCTCTTTACTTTAGGTTTGTGCCTGCTTGCCTTAGTAGATTATTCCCCTCAAAGAGGGGGACTTTTGCCGCCCTCTCTGAGGGAGGTGGCGTCCGCAGACGCCGGAGGGAGTGCCGGCCGTCGGCGCCGCCTTGCGCGGCTGCCCAAATAGCCCCCGCGCTTCAAATGCCCCTTCGCACGGGTAAGCAGGAGCTTGTCATTGGCATAAGTCAGGTATCTATGGCATTGGCTCAGATCCACCCAACGCAGCGCGCTGATCTCCTCCTCCTGCATACTTGTGCGGGAATCCCGCGCGAACGCCAAAAAGTAAACAACATCCTTACTTACCCCCGGCCTGGGGAAATACGATACCTGCTCGCGGAAGCTGTCCAAAAGGTTTACGGAAAGCCCGGTTTCTTCTTTTATTTCACGCAGGGCGGTTTCAGCTTCGGATTCCGCGCCTTCGGTATGCCCTTTCGGGAAAGACCAATGGCCGCCCAGCTTGTGTTTTATCATAAGCATCTGGATACGGGAATCCTTTACCCTGTACACCAGCGCGCCGCAGGATTTTTCTTTCATATATTCCATATAAACAGTCTCCCAATTTTTATCCTATGATAGTATACCACAAATTGTGCGAAAAGCAAGCATATGGAATATATGTTCTTTTATAAGCTAAAACCTCAATCCTAAAACCTGACTCCTGCCGAAGGCAAAACACCCGGCACGAAACCGAATTTATTCGGTTTCGTGCCACCCTCTTTAAAAAAGAGGGTAAGGCTACAACAAGATTTATTCTTTCACATAAAAAGCACAAAACAACCGTAGGATGGACCCTCTTTTTTAAAGAGGGTGTCTTCAAAGCGGCTTGCCGCTTTGAAGACGGGTGTTTTGCCCTACAACCACCCCGTCCAGCTACGCCGTCCACCCCTCCAAAGGAGGGGAATTTCGGGCGGCAGATTGCCGCCCCTACAGCCTTCGGCAGGATTGAGGTTTTAGGATTGAGGATTTAGGAAGGGAAGCAATTTGTCGTGTCGTCCTTTTCCTAAAACCTAAAACCTTATTCCTAAAACCTGCGGCGCGTTGCGCCGCCAGCCCCCCTACCTCAATGCTTAAAATGCCGCGCCCCTGTAAACACCATCGCGATCCCCGCCTCATCACAGGCGGCGATTGTGTCCGCGTCCCTTAGCGCGCCGCCGGTTTGGATTATCGCTGTGATCCCCGCCGCCGCCGCCGCTTTTATGCCGTCATCAAATGGGATAAACGCGTCGGAAGCCATAACGGAGCCGCGGGAATTTTCCCCCGCCATTTTTACGGCGATTTCTAATGCGCCGACGCGGTTTGTCTGGCCGGGTCCGATGCCTACGGTCTTTTTGCCTTTAACTAGAAGCACGCCGTTGGATTTCACGTGCTTTACAACGCGCCAGGCAAAATCCAGCTGCTCGGTTTCCTCCGCTGTTGGCGCGCGTTTGGTGACGGTTTTCAGCGAATTTTCATCTGCGCGCAGCGTGTCCCGCTCCTGTACAAGCAGCCCGCCCGTTACTTTTTTTATGTCAAGCGACGCACTTACTTCGCCGGATTGAAGCCCGGGCAGTTTGAGCAGGCGGATGTTTTTCTTTTTTGTGAGGATTTCCAGCGCCTGTTTTTCATAACTTGGCGCGATGATAATTTCCAGGAAAATTTCCGCAAGCTTCTTTGCCGTGGGTACATCAACCTCGCGGTTCAGCGCGACAATCCCGCCGTATATCGAAAGCGGGTCCGCATCATAGGCGTTTGTGTACGCTTCAAGCAGTGTTTCGCCATATCCCGCGCCGCAGGGGTTTGCGTGCTTTACCGCCACAGCACACGCACGGTCTGTATACATATCTCTGAGCGTTTCCAGCGCGCCGTTCGCGTCATTTATATTGCAAAAGCTAAGCTCTTTGCCGTGAAGCTGCTCCGCGCCGGCAATACTGCCCGCGACCGGGATAACCTCGCTGTAAAAGGCCGCTTTTTGGTGCGGGTTTTCGCCGTAGCGCAAATGCTGTTTTTTTGCATAAGTAAGCGTGAGGAATTCCGGCAGCGTGTCTTGCGGCGGGATTACATTTAAGTACCCGGCAATCGCCGCGTCATACGCCGCGGTGTGCGCGAATACCTTTCGCGCCAGTATAAACCTTTTTTCCTTGGGGACCCCGCCTTTTTTAAGCCCCTCAAGCACCTCATCATAATCATACGGGTCAACAATCACGCAGACATCCTGCCAATTTTTCGCCGCCGCGCGCAGCATCGACGGCCCGCCGATATCCATATTTTCGGTAGCTTGCTCCAGCGTTACGCCTTCTTGTTGGATTGTCGCGTTAAAAGGGTACAGATTATTTGCAACAATGTCAATACGCTCCGCGCCGATTTCCTCAAGCTCGCGCATGTGTTCTTCATTCCCGCGCATGGCCAGTATACCGGCGTGGATTTTCGGGTGCAGCGTTTTCACGCGCCCGCCAAGGCATTCCGGGAAGCCGGTGATATCGGAGATGTCGGTCACCGCCACCCCTTCACTTTTAAGCGCCGCGCCTGTCCCGCCGGTCGAAACAATCTCGTAGCCAAGCGCCTGAAGCCCCTTTGCAAAATCGACGATACCGGTTTTGTCGTACACGCTTAGCAATGCCCTTTTTTTCATGCTAATTACCTTCCTTTCTTAAATCCTAAAACCTAAAACCTTAATCCTGCCGAAGGTCGTAGGGGCGGCAACCTGCCGCCCGCAATTTCCCCTCCTTGGAGGGGTGGCGCGAAGCGCCGGGGTGGTTCTAAATAGGTGCGAAATTTGTGGTTTCTTCCCTTTCTAATTCAGGATTCCTATTAAGTAATATACTGCCTGACAAACTCAACCGGATGCCACGTCCTCTCCGCCACCTCGTCAACGGTCATGCCCTTGTCATAAAACTTTTTGAATACGCTTCCCATGCTTTCCCCGACCTCTATAATATGAAAATCAGGGTCGTAAAACCGGATTACCCTCTGCCCCCATGGATATTCCTTTGCCTTATGCAGGTAAATAATGCCACGGGCCTGCTGTAAGCGGCCTTGAAACGCGTCAAAATCATCTTCCTCAAAAACCAGCTCATGGTCGTTGCACTGATAGGCCGTTTTAATGCCATCCTCGCCAATTAACCCCGCAAAATCATGCTGGATGGCGAACCGGTTTTCAAAGCATATATTTGCGCCCAAATCCAGTGTCACCTTTTGCCCCAAGACCTTCTCATAGAAATCGCGCGAGGCCTGGATATCTTTTACCGCAATAAGCGTGCAAGCAAATTTCATGTATACGCATCTCCTTACTTATATAATACGATTTCATATTCAATCATTTTCCACCGCTCAAGCCGCGGGGGCTTTTCTTTTGCTTGTGCAAAAGAAACAAAACACACCGAGGGACACCCCCGGACCCCCGCTCCGACAAATCGCATAGATTAGTGCCCTTCATCGCGCACGTCATATGCATAGTTCTATAATCCGCCCAATCGCTCAGCCGAGCCGAGCTCCAGGTCTCGAACGCGAAAAAAGGAATTAGGAATAAAAGAAATTAAAGACTTTTTCCGCTGTAATTACGTGCGCGGTCGCTTCCGGTGCCGCTCCCTATTTTAGGTTTGCACCTACTTGCCTTTGTGGCTTTGCACTTTTTGTAGGTGCGAAAATTGTTGTACCGTCATTCTCCTAAAACCTCAAACCTAAATCCTATAACCTATTTTTTGCGGCGTCGCCGCAAAAAATCGCCACCGCCTTAGGCAAAATCTCCCACTCCGCCTGCTCCATCACGCGCTTTTGCAATATCTCCGGCGTATCATCCGGCAAAACCTCCACCGCCTTTTGCAGCAAAATCCTGCCGCCGTCTACAATATGGTTGACGATATGCACAGTCGCGCCCGTTACTTTCACGCCGTAATCCAGCGCGGCCTTGTGGACATGAAGCCCGTAAAAACCCTTGCCGCAAAAGGACGGTATAAGCGAAGGATGCACATTGATAATCCGCTCCTCATACGCCGCTAAGACCTTCGGCCCCAAAATACTGAGGAACCCCGCTGTCACCACTAAGTCAATATGGTGGCGTTTTAGTTCTGTCAGCATGGCGTCATCGTATTCCTGTGATGTATGATAATCCCTGCGGTTGACAATCACGGCGGGGATGCCGTTGTCCGAGGCGCGCTCCAGCGCGAAAATCTGCGGGCGGGACGCGATAACAAGGGCGATCGCGCCGTCCTCAAACATCCCATCGTGCCAAGCGTCGATCAGCGCCTGCAGGTTTGTCCCGCTGCCGCTGCACAGTACCGCGATTTTAGTCATACTAACCGGACCCCGCTAACCCCTGTTTTTACCTCGCCGATGACCATAGCTTTTTCGCTTTGCGCATTTAATATCCGCACAGCTTCGTCCGCGTATTCCGGCGCGGTGACTGTGCACATCCCCACGCCCATGTTGAAGGTGTTGAACATATCGCGCAGGGGGATATCCCCGGTTTTTTGTATCAGCGAGAAGATCGGCGGGACCTCAATTTTAGAAAGCTCGATAACCGCACCGTTGCCGTCGGAGATGCCGCGCGGGATATTTTCGTTAAAACCGCCGCCGGTGATATGGCTGACCGATTTTACCGGTAGCTTTTCAAGCAGCCCCAATATGGTTTTCACGTAGATTTTTGTAGGGATAAGCAGCTCCTCGCCCAAGGTTTTGCCAAGCTCTCCGATATGCCTCCCCAAAACTTGCGCGCTGACATTAAACACCTTGCGGATCAGCGAAAAACCGTTTGAATGAACGCCCGAGGATGCTATGCCAATAATCGCATCGCCGGGCTTTACGCGGGCTTTGTCCGGTATCTTTGCCTTGTCCGCGATCCCTACGGAAAATCCCGCGAGATCATATTCGTCATCCGGCATAACGCCGGGATGTTCCGCGGTTTCCCCGCCTATCAGCGCGCAGCCCGCCCTTACACAGCCTTCGGCAATACCGGCTACGATCTGCTCGACCTTTTCGGGTAGCACCTTCCCCATCGCGATATAATCAAGAAAGAAAAGCGGCCTTGCCCCCGCGCAGATTATATCGTTTACGCACATGGCAACAGCATCGATGCCGATTGTATTATGCTTATCCATCAGCATGGCGATTTGCAGCTTTGTGCCCACGCCGTCTGTGCCGGAGACCAAAACCGGCTCCGCCATGCCGCTAATATCCGGCAGCGCGAACAACCCGCCGAAGCCGCCGATATCTTCTGTCACGCCCGGTATTTTTGTGCGGGCAACGTGCTTTTTCATAAGCTCTACCGCCTTATAGCCCGCGGTTACGTCCACCCCGGCGGCTTTGTAGCTTTCGCTGTGGCTGGTTTGCATGGCGTTTTGCCTCCCTCGCTTGTTTCATTTCTATTTATATTTATCAGCCGAGTATGGATCATCATTTTTCGCTTTGGTTAGGTGTATGACTAATCTGACGATCAAAAATACCGCGCACCCGCCAAAGGCAATCCAAAAATTGATGACGCCTTCCATTATTGCAAGCAGGAGGAATACCGCACCCATCAAACCAACGCTCCAATTGGTTTGGTTGCTTCTATCCTTTTTTCTGTCCGCCTTAATACGCTCCGCATTCAAACCGATACCTTTTTTCACGAAAACACCCCCTCCTCTTATGCCTGTTTTGTAGGGGACGGCAACCTGCCGCCCGAAAGTTGCGCGAAATCCGACGGCGCGCCGAGTCGTCACGCCCTACAATGCAATATTGTCGATTGTCCTGTAATTTCGGGACGCCCGGGTGTGCGTCCCCTACACGTAATATTATTTTATGCCGTAGGGGCGACCCTTGCGGTCGCCCGCAAATTACCACGATGCATCGTACAATACGGGCGACCACAAGGGTCGCCCCTACGGCGGATTGAATATAAACATTGCGAAAATCACGGGACGTCGAGGACGCCGTCCCCTACAATGCAATTTTGATGATTGTCCTGTAATTTCGGGACGCCCGGTGTGCGTCCCCTACGGCGTATTATACTCCCGCCGCTATCCGCGCTACCGCCCAATCTTCCTCTCAAACTTATCCGTGTTCGGCTTTTCCGGCTTCGGCAGCGGATACTCCCCTGTAAAGCAGCCGGTGCAAAAACCGCAGCCGGACTCCTGCGCGATCTTCACAACGCTTTCGGAGGAAAGATAGCCCAGGCTGTCCGCGCCGATATGCGCGCAGATTTCATCCTCGGACATTTTCCCGGCGATAAGGTTGTCCGCGCTGTCCACATCCGTGCCGAAGTAGCACGGGTGCCTGAAAGGCGGCGCGGAGATTCTGAGGTGGACTTCCTTTGCGCCCGCGCCCCGCACCAGCCCGACGATTTTCCCGGTGGTTGTCCCCCTCACGATAGAATCATCGATCATCACAACGCGCTTGCCCCTCACCGTGGACGCAATCGCGTTGAGCTTTATGCCCACCGCGCGCTCCCGCTCCCTCTGTGTCGGCTGTATGAAAGTGCGGCCTACATAGCGGTTTTTGGTAAAGCCCATCCCATGCGGGATCCCGGACGCGCGGGAATACCCCATCGCCGCGTCAATGCCGGATTCCGGTACGCCTATTACAACATCGGCGGCAACAGGGCGTTCGGTCGCAAGAAAGGCCCCTGCCCTTCTGCGGGCCTCATGGACGCACACGCCCTCGATAACGGAATCCTGCCGCGCGAAATATACAAACTCAAATACGCACAGGCCCGTCGGCTTGCCTGTGCCCTGCCGGACAGTGCGCAGCCCGTTTTCGTCAATGACGATAACTTCACCCGGCTGTATATCACGCAGGAAATCCGCGCCCAGGCAGTCCAGCGCGCAGCTTTCGGACGCGACAAGATAATCGCCGCCGCGCTTACCGATGCAAAGCGGGCGGAAGCCGTGCGGGTCACGCGCCGCTACAAGCTTTTTCGGCGACATGACAATCAGCGAATACGCCCCCTCGATCCCATTTACCGCCTCTTTTACGGCGCTTTCGATGGAGCCTGTATTCAGCCGCGCCTTTGTGATCATATAGGATATGACCTCGGCGTCGTTGTTAGCGTGGAAAATCGCGCCGTTAAGCTCTAAGCCTTCCCTTAAACGGGCGGCGTTTGTAAGGTTCCCGTTATGCGCGATTGCCATTGTGCCCTTGATATGGCGCACAACAAGCGGCTGTGCGTTCGACCGCTTTTTTGTCTGCCCCGAAGGCGCATAGCGCACATGGCCGATTGCCATATTGCCGCGCCCCAGTTTTTCCAGCGTTTCCGGCGTGAAGACCTCAGGCACAAGCCCCAGATCGCGGTGGTAGCCGATCACTCCGTCATCACAGACCGCGATGCCGCAGCTCTCCTGCCCGCGGTGCTGGAGCGCGAAAAGCGCCAGATAAGCCTGCGCGGCGACATCCCCGCCGGACGCTTTGCTGTATATGCCGAATACGCCGCATTCCTCGTGAATATTACCATACATATCAGGACAGCACCAACCTTGCGATATCTAAGGGGCCTACTTGCCCCCCGTCTTTATAAACGCGCATACTGCCGCCGGAAATCTCGTCAATCAAAATAATTTTGCCGCCGCCCCTGCCGAACTCCAGCTTTATGTCGTAAAGCTCCGCTTGTTTTTCCAGCAGCGCGTCTTTTATTATACCGGAAATTTTCCGCGTCATCGCCGCCAGCCCGTCATATTCGCCAGGACTGAGTACGCCCAGCGCTTCCAGCGTATCCTTCGTGACCGGCGGGTCGCCGCGTGCGTCGTCTTTTAATGTGATTTCCACCAGCGCGGGCAGATCGCTGCCTTCTTCTATATATTTACCGTATCGGCGGATAAAGCTGCCCACGGCTTTGTATCGGCATATAACCTCCAGCCCATCACCGAGGATTTCCGCGCGCCTAACTGTCATGGTGCCTTTTTGCGTGTCGGCACAAACCATATGCGTAGGGATGCCCGCTTCTTCGATTTTCTTGAAGAAGTATTCGGTCAGGCGCAGGTTGTCCATGCCCATGCCCGAGATCGTAACGCCGACTTGGTTGCCGCCGGGGTCGAATTTGCCGTCCTCGCCCACGGTCCCGTCGTCTTTGAATTTCAGCAGCAATTCCCCATTTCCAAGGTCGTACACATCTTTAGTTTTACCGCAGTAAATAATATCCATGCCTGTCCCCTGCCTATATTTATTTATCCTATTCGGATATCTTCAGAAAAATCGTGGTCTGCCGCTCGCCCTTCAGCACGAGCCTCCCGTCCTTGTCGATATCAAATTCATATGCAATTTCTGTCCCCTCGGCGAGTTTTCCGTCGCTTTGCTGCGCGGTTATAACAAGGCGGCTGCCGCTGATTTCGTATGTCCCCGAAAAGCGCTCCGCTTCTGTGCCGCCGCTGATAAACCGCGCCGAAAAGCCATTATCGCCGCCAAAAGTATAATACAGCTCCTGCCGTTCGAGTTCCGAGTGAAAGGGATGCTCCCAATAATTCCCCCAGGTGCCGATGATATCGGACGGGCGCACAGCCGATTGGCGCGCGCATCCGCCAAGCACCGCCGCTGCAAGCGCAAAGGCGCAGATGAAGGCAAGTATTTTCATTTTCACCGCCTGTTTTCTAACGCAAAGAAGGCCGCGGCAAAAGCCGCAACCCCTTTTGTTTTGGATATAATGCGGCAGGGAAGCCGCCGATGGTGTGCTAATACCCTGCCGCATGATGATACCACTTCTTTCCTTCCTAAATCCTATCCCTGCGCAAAAAACTCTTTTATCGAACTTGCCAGGCCGCCCAGCGACTGAAGCTCCGTCGGGACGATGATTTTTGTCGCCTTGCCGTCCGCTACTTTTTCCATGGAGCGGAAGCTTTCCAGCGTAAGCACAGGCGTGGAGGGCGCGGCTTCGTTTAGCATCCTGATGCCGTCCGCCGTGGCTTTCCTCACCAGCAAAATCGCTTCGCTCTCGCCCTGCGCTGTGCGAATTTGCGCTTCTTTGTTTGCCTCCGCGCGTAAAATCGCGGCTTGTTTTTCGGCTTCGGCGCGCAGGATCTGGGATTCTTTCTCGCCCTCCGCAACTAAGATCGCGCTGCGTTTTTCGCCTTCCGCCCTTAGGATGGACTCGCGGCGTTCACGCTCCGCCTTCATTTGCTTTTCCATTGCGTCTTGAATTTCGCGCGGCGGGATGATATTCCTAAGCTCCACGCGGTTTACTTTTATACCCCATTTGTCGGTGGCGTCGTCGAGGATTGCGGTTATGCGGGTATTGATTGTATCGCGGGAGGTAAGCGTCATGTCCAGCTCCATCTCGCCGACGATATTGCGCAGGGTTGTGGCGGTAAGGTTTTCGATCGCCTGTATCGGGCGCTCAACGCCGTAAGTAAACAGCTTTGCGTCCGTCACCTGCCAGAACACCACCGTGTCGATCTGCATGGTGACATTGTCCTTTGTGATCACGGGCTGCGGCTTGAAATCCGCCACCTGCTCTTTCATATTGACCCTTTTGGATATACGGTCAATAATCGGCACTTTGATGCGCAGACCGGTCTCCCAGGTGGTGAAATAAGCGCCGAGCCGCTCCATTACATACACCTGCGCCTGTGGCACAATGCGGATGTTTGTGACCAGCACCATGCCCAGCAATACGATAATGACGATAAGTATAAGGGCTTCCATGACAAAACCTCCCAAATATTTTGTTTATTTTATTTCTGCCGTAACCTCCGCCGGTGATACTATCAGCTTTGCCCCCTCGATGCGCTCTACAATTATGTCGGAGTCCTTTGGTATTACCAAATCGGGCACGGAAGACCTGGCGGACCAGGTGAGTCCCATTGCGCGCACGCGCCCGGCAGAGCCGCGGTTATCAACGGTTTCCAAAGCGACCCCGCGCTGCCCGATTACCATGTCGGCGTTTGTTGGCTGTTTTTTCACGCTGATTTTATCGCGCACAATAGGGCGTATAAAATACAGGAACAGCAAAGAGCATACCAAAAACACCACCAGCTGGAACCACAGCGGCGCGCCCAAAGCGGCAGGCACTACGGCGATAGCCGCGCCCACGGCAAACCATATGCCGACGAACTGGGTCGTAAGCCCCTCCAGCAGCAGCAGCCCCGCAGACAGCAAAACCCAAACAATCACAGCGCTTGCACCTTCCATACCTTCACCCCCCATATGATATCATTATACATGAAAGCGCGGTAAAATACAATGAACGCGGGATATAAATTTATTGGATAAAAGCGCGGGGTTATTTAACATACGAATACCTCGCCCCATCGGGAGTATCCTCTAAAACTATCCCCCGGGATTTAAGCAGGTCGCGTATCTCATCCGCGCGCGCGAAATTTTTGTTTTTGCGGGCGGCTTGCCGCTCTTCGATCAGCGCTAAAATCTCGCCGTCCGCCTGCTGCGTTACCGGTTCCTCGCCGAGCTTCAGCCCCAAAACCTCGTCGAACTTCATTGCCATGTCGTAAATATCCTTGCTTTTTTGCGGCAACCTTGCCATGCCCCATAAAATGCTCAGCGCCTTGGGGATGTTCAGGTCGTCCTCCACGGCTTCGGTAAAGCTTGCCAAATACCCGTCTAAATCTACTTTATCCTCCCCGTTTTTATGGGACTGCAAAATGCCGATGAGGCGGCTGTAGGAAACTTTCGCACTCTGCATTGCGTCCCATGTGAAGTTAAGCTTGCTGCGGTAATGGGCGTTGGCGCAGAAAAAACGGTAGTGCATAGGCGTAAAGCCCTTCGCCGCAAGGTCGCTGAGCAGATAGTTGTTGTTTAGGCTCTTTGACATTTTGCCGCCGTCAACCAGCAAAAATTCCCCGTGCATCCATACATTTACCGCCGGGCGGCCAAGCAGCGCCTCGCTTTGTGCGATTTCGTTTTCATGGTGTACGGGGATATGGTCAACGCCGCCGGTGTGTATATCAAAGACATCGCCCAGGTATTTCCGCGCCATTGCCGAACATTCGATATGCCAGCCGGGATAGCCCATCCCCCATGGCGAAGGCCACTGCATAAGATGCTCCGGCGGCGCTTTTTTCCATAGGGCGAAATCGGCAGGGTGGCGTTTTTCGTCGTTGACTTCAACCCGCGCGCCAGCCTGCTGGTCGTCGAGGTTCAGCCGAGAAAGCTTGCCGTAGCCGGGGAATTTCGATATGTCAAAATATATGCCGTCGCTAATTTCATACCCATAGCCTTTTTGCATCAGCACTTCGACAAATTCTATCATTTCTGCAATATGGTCGGTGGCTTTTGGCGTAAGCTCCGGGCGCAGTATATTCAGGCTGTCAATATCGCCGAAGAACGCGGCGGTGTATTCTTCCGCGATTTCGTAGGGGGATTTTTCTTTTTCCCGCGCGGATTTTGCCAGCTTGTCCTCGCCTTCATCAGCGTCGCTCACCAAATGCCCCACATCGGTTATGTTCATGACGGAAAAAGGCTCCGTCCCCGAAAAGCGCAGGGAGCGCCGCAGCCAATCCATAAAAAGGTAGGAGCGCATATTGCCGATATGCGCAAAGCTGTAAACCGTAGGGCCGCAGCAGTACATACCCGCGCGCCCGGGATTTATCGGGGCAAGCTCCCTCTTTGTGCGGGTAAGTGTGTTGTAGAGTTTCATGGCAATTCTCCTTTCGAATTTAGCTCCTTTTTCAACTTCCGCACCTCACTGTCAAGCCGCTTTAGCTCCGTCCAGACAGGGTCGGGGATGTTTACCTGATCGAGCTGGCTTACTTTTCTGCCGTTTAGCTTCACCACTTTAGCGGGGACGCCCACCGCCGTGGAATTTGCCGGCAGCGGCTGAAGCACAACCGCGTTGGAGGCAATCTTGGCGTTATCGCCGATCTTGAACGGCCCGAGGATTTTCGCGCCGCTCCCCACCATTACATTTTTGCCGAGCGTGGGGTGCCGCTTGCCGGTTTCCTTACCTGTGCCGCCGAGCGTCGCGCCTTGATAAATCACGCAGTTGTCACCGACCTCCGCCGTTTCGCCGATCACAACACCGGCACCGTGGTCAATCAGCACGCCCGTGCCGATTTTCGCGCCCGGGTGTATTTCTATCCCCGTGAAAAGCCTCGCCGCCTGGGAGATCATCCTCGCGGTAAAGTAAAACCTCTTTTTATACAGCCAATGGGCGGGGCGGTGCAGTAAAATAGCGTGCAGCCCGCTGTATAGCAGCAAAACTTCCGCCGATGACCGCGCGGCGGGGTCGCGCTCCTTTATAGCCGCGATTTCTTTTTTTAATATGCCCAACATAAGTACAGCGCTCCAAAATAATTTTTTTACGGCGGCAGGCAACGGCGCAAAAACGCCCCCATGCCCAATAAAAGGCACGGAGGCGGCAATCCCGCGGTCCCACTCCGGTTTATATCTCAAGGGCAAAAACCCCACAGCCTTCTAACGCGGGCGGGCGCACCGCGATACTTGCCGTAGCTGCCGCCTCGGCTTTGTCGCGGCGTACTGCCGGGTGCATTTGGGCGGATGCTTTTTCCCGCGGCCTTCTCAGCCAAGCGGGCTTACCCGCTGTATGGCCGCTCTCTGTCGGGCGCTTCCCGCTTACTTCTCCCGGTACAAACGCATTTAAACTATATGAACATATTATATGACATTTCACAAAATTTTGCAACTATTTTTATTTTTACGCCTATCCCCCTTGCGGCAAAGAAAAAAAAGACGCATAATATATACATGACCCCGTAGTTGCCGTAGGGGCGGGGTCATCCCGCCCGTCACTCCCTCCGGCGTCTGCGGACGCCACCTCCCTCAGAGAGGAAGGCAAAGTCCCCCTCTTGAGGGGGATGTCACGAAGTGACAGGGGGAGTTTATAATACGGTTTCATCTTCGGTTATTTTTCACCGCTCAAGCCGCGGAGGCTCTTCTTTGTTCGCGCAAAGAAGCAAACGCGCCGGGGAGACCCCGGACCCCCATTTCGACAAATCGCATAGCTTTGTGCCTTTCATCGCGCACGTCATATGCTTTGCCCTATAATCCGCCCAATCGCTCAGCCGAGCCGAGCTCCAGGTCTCGAACG
>Ga0099364_10003261_pt1 | contig 25249 bp, 39 predicted proteins | sample TergutTh196P3_FD_73070 | JGI IMG/M metagenome (GOLD analysis project Ga0099364, IMG submission 73070) | Microcerotermes parvus P3 segment gut microbial communities from Pointe-Noire, Republic of the Congo - Th196 P3 | ecosystem: Host-associated > Arthropoda: Insects > Digestive system > Gut ...
ACGAATGATATAATTGTGTTTGCGGTACAGACAAGCGGGTTTGTTGCTGATACAGCCGCACCGTTTATTTGTATGGCTCGCGCTGTGCCGCCATTCGGCTGTAGGTTTGTAGCGGCGGTGCGGTTAAGGGCGTTTGTAAACCTTACATTGATTATCGCACCTGTTTTTTCAACAAACGTACTGCCATCTTGCATTGTCGCAACAAGCGGCGAGCCTGTTGATGAGGACGTCCCATAGTGTGCCCTGCTCCCTTGTATGCGGCCGGACTCCCATATTTGCCGCAAAGAGGGATTGCCCTCCACGGCTTCGCGCTGCTCCGGCGTGAGAGTATCAGGGAAAAGTGTATATAGCCACAAGTCAAGCGGCAAATCGCCCGGTGGATAGTATGGCGGTTCTGGCGGCAATGCCTGTATATTTACCGTGCCGCACAATTCGGGGTCAAGGCGCGTGTCCTGTATTGTAGGCGCGTATTCCGCAATTTCGATTTGAGCGAGGCATAGATCGTAGATGTTGCCGTCGCGCACGATCGGCGGGTATTCCGTTGCCGTGCCGTGTAGCAGCTCGCACGAAAACGCCCTCACGTCATCCGACAGGTCAAGCCTTATGACAACGCGGTAACGCCCATCGGCGAGCGTCGCCGTGTGCCATGTATCATCACCATCTGTAATGCCACAGTACCCGCTGATAAAAACCCTGCCGGGAGCGACGCTTATATACCGGTTGAGACCGCTCCCATCGGTCGTCACTTCGCAAGCTCGCGGATCAAGTTTTGTAAAAGCTCCTGTTGTGAATATGCTTTTGAAATAATCCGCGTGGTCGCTTGCGCTGTACTCCCGGTCATATTTCCCATCCTCTATCTGACAACCGTCAAAAAAGTAACCCCTCATGTGCTAACCTCCATTTCTTATGTCGCGCCGTAAGCGCTGTATTATGGTAAGTGCCGAATTTCCAAACGTCGCCGAATGCCTCACGCCGGAAACGTCCGCATCAACCCTTATTGAGGTGATCTGCGTGTTCATTCTCACGCCCCAGTCCTCATTGACGACAGAAACATAATCTCCGAGCTTAAAATCAATCCCGTATTTCTGCGATGATTGCATAATTGCGCCATTTAACGATCGTACCGTCGTATAGCTGTCGGCTCGCGCGAGCGCAAGGCGTTTCAGCTCCTCAAACTCCCTGCCCGGCTCCGGGTGTGTCGCTGATATGTCTAAGTGCTGCTCCCAGCGATATATCCCGCTCGGGTAGTCTCCATCGTCTCTTGTTATTGTTGCCGTATATATGTCATCAACAAATTGACCGCCTGACAAGCTCGCATAAAAGAGATTTCGCAAATTTCGGTCGCTGTCAACATAGTTCATGTTTTCAATATTTTTCCGTGATACCGAAAATATCACCCTCGGGTTATCCGATTGATTAGCCGTCCGGTCAACGCCCTCACAAATGTCAAATATGAGTTTTCCCGTTTCAAGTTCGGGCAATACCGTATAGCCAACCTGAGCCGCTGTGCCCAATTCTTCAAGTACGCCAGACAGCAAATCAAAACGTGTCATATATCGGTCATTTTCTAAGCCCCGCCCTAAATCCGGCGCGATTTCAAATCCGGGTATTTGGCGAGTCGGTGATGATGGCTGAAAAAAATTATTTCTGACGTAGTGCTTCATGCACGTTTCCGTACTTCCGGTTATTGCGTCAAATCCCGCAATGCCCCCAACCTCCTCATAAGTGAAGCCCGGCGGAGTCGTATACCTTGCCGAAGTCAGTCCTTTTAAGTCCAATCCGGTTATGGTCGTAATATCGCCCTGCGCGTCAATGGCCTTTTCAATTCCGGTTATCAGCCCCCAGAACTTGCCGTCAATTAAAACATATAAGTATTTTTGAAACTTGCCCGCGGCGGCCGCTGCGCTTGCTATTTTAACTTCAAAATTTCCAAACGTATAAAAGTTTTCCGTGACGCTGATAGAGTGCGCGTCAAAAGTGATTGCAATCGGCGTGTATTTTCTCTCCGTAAGATCGGGCGGTTTGTATATTCTTATTTCCATATAACTAAATTCCAACCTCCGGCAATCTCCAGCGCAGCGTTATAATTGGGGTCATATCAGGGTTATCCGCATCCGCGTATATTTCATTTTCGCCCGGAAGCAAAGCCCAAGGGAACGTGCTGTCGAGCGTTATCCAATGTGTCACGTCTTGAGCCGATCCATCTGAGCATATGAGCCTCGCAGACGGAATGGACATATCAAGCTCGAGCCTTTCTTCCGGCGCGATTTTTTGCGTTATTGTCGTATATGCGGAGATTGAAGAATTTCCGATTGTGACTTTTTCGCTTTCGGTTTGAGATATAGATATAACAGGCATGACGGAAATTTGAGTAGGGTTGTGAATATAGCCTTTATTCATGATTTGACAAAATACTGTAGGTTTTATGACCCACGGAAATCTCCAGCTTTTTTTACGTTCCCCTACGTTTAATTTTGACTCAGCTTGCGCCGTCCAGTAAGCTTCGTCGCTAATCCACTCAATGTCTATCTTATGGGCGCTGCCGATCCTCGCGCTTATTTCCGCGCCTGTTAATGGCCTGCACTGCAGCCGGAATGACCCTGCGTGATTATTATATATAAGCAAGCCAAAGTGTAGAGGGTTAAGGGCTGCTTGCAACCGCCGCCGTAGGTTATCAAGTTCTTTTTGGCTTTTAGCGTGCATACTGCCCGTCATTGACGGTGTAAGCGGCTCGGCGTTCACATGGTATGTTTTTTGCCCTGCAATACGGATTGCTTTAACGATTTCGGCGGATGCGCCGGGCGTGCCGGGATAAAACCGCTCCAATAAGAACGGCTTTGAGTGTGAAAACTTAATGACATCGCCGTTTGCCGCGTGCCACTCTAAATTTCTAACCATGCCCCATGCCTTTCTACATACTGTACAAAACTTTTTGCAATGCCGCCGCTATCTGGGAGCTTGTCGCCGCGGCATTTGTATATGTGACCTGTATGCTTGCGGTATTGTTTACTGTGCTGTTTGCCGCGCTTGATGACGGGCTTGCAACGGTCGCCGCAATTGCGGAAATAGCGGCGTTCATTTGTTCTTGAAGAGCCTGCTGTTGCCTTGCCGCCTCCGCTGCCGCTTCCGCGATTGCTTTTGCGGTCTCGGCTTTCGCTTTTTCTTCGAGCGCGGCCGCTTTCGTTTCCGCCGCCGCTATCTGATTGCGTACCGCGTCAATTTCGGCTTGCTTTTCCCTATACCATAGCTGATCTTCGTAGTCTTGATGCGCCCTAAGCAATGCGGCGTTCGCCTCTTCAACGGCACTTTGCCGTTGAAGCACGAGCTTTTCGGCTTCCAGCCTTGCCGCGTCGTCACGGGCATACTCCATTTGAGACCTTGCGGCCGCAAGCGACCGCTCCGCATCCTGTACGCGCTTTTGTGCTTCGGCGATTTTATCCTCCGCGCCCTCGTCGTCGCGCAAGTTTCGACGGGCTTGTATTTCTTCGTTTATCATCGTGATAATCGAGTTTAACCGTTGCTTTTCAAGGCTCAATTCTTCTTTTATAAGCGCCTTTTTCCGCTCAAGCTGCGCCTTTAATTCATCAATGGCGTTATCGCTTGCGGCTTTTATGGACGCAATGCTGTCCCGCTCCATGTCCTCTTTCAGCTTTTTAAGCTCGAGCGTCGCGCTACGCCAAGCCTGTGTGTTTTCTTCAAGATATGTATCGCGCATCCTCGTTAAGTCGTCGTAATATTCCTGTGAGCTTAATTTTCCCAGCTTGTAATGATAATCAATTACGTCGCGCTGTATGTCGTATTGTTTGCGCATATCTCCCGTATACGACTCAAGGCGTTTCACAAACTCATCATATTCCACGCCATACTTTTGCATGGCGGAATAAATTGTTTCATGTCCGCTTATGACGGCCTGGACGGCTTTATCCATTTGCTTTGAGTATGTGGTTTCGATGGAATACCGCTGTGCCAGTTCCGTTTGATTTACGCCAAACACGGATGCCGCCTCGCTCATGAGCATATAACCGTTCTGAACGGATATTACCGCCTTTTGCATTTGTTTTTCGTATTCTTCGGCGGCTTTCTGTGCCTCCCGCTGCGCATCTTGATCCGACCCCGATGTGCGGCCGCTTTTTGCCGAATATGGGGCGTGGCTTGCCGCTTTTTCCATTGCCGCAAGTGCCGCCTCAATGCCCGTTGCCTCTGCCATTGCCGCCGCCGCGTCTGCAATACGCGCTTTTGACAGCTCTTCGTAGCCCTCTTGTAAATTTGCCGCCGCTTCGCGCTCAAGCCTCATCGCTTGCGCTTTTAATGCGTTTGCTTCCGACTGCATCGTTACGCGCTGGTCTTCGAGCTTTGCGCCGATCAAGGCGCGGTATGCCTCCTCGTTTATGTATACCGCCCCTGTCTGTTTGTCTATTGCGATAGCGGAAGCATATCCGGCGTCTATGAGTTTTAAGATTGTTTCAAAAGACAGCTCCCCGCTATCCGCCTGTTCCTTGAACGCGCTTGATAATATGTTGATTTCGGAATATAGCTCTTTTGATGTGCTTAAAAGCTCCTCATGAGATATGCGTAATTCTTCGGCGGTATCCGCGTTTCGTTTAATCTCCGCGGTCATTGCTGCCGCTTGCTTTTCTAAATTATCTGCTTCTTTTATTAGCGCAAGCCCCGAAGATGCCAAACCCTCTGAAATCATGCGGTAGCCTTCTTGACGCTTTGTTGCCGCGGCGGCCAATATCGTTTCCGCCGATACTAATTCATTTGTTGCGCCGATAATATTTCTGACTATGTCAAAATGCTCTTCATATGCGGCGGTTGCTTCCTTTGTCGCATCTGCGGCGGCGTTGTATGCTGCCTCGAGGGTTAGCACAGTCTGCACTTCTTTTTCGAGTTGCGTAATTTTTTCGTTAAGAAGCACTCCTTCATAATCCGTAGTGTATCCAGGGTTTCTATTTTTCCGTAGTTCTTTTAGCTCTTCCAGTTTTTTTAACTCATCCGTGTATTTAGCTTGTTCCGCCGTAAGCCTGCGCAAGGCCATCTCTTCCTCGATCGCGGCATTTGTGGCTTCGGATAAGAGTTCCTTTGACGCCGCGGCCGCCGCCTGCGCTATTGCGTTTTCCCGCCATGCCTCCGTGTTTTCCCATAGGGCACGAGTGCCGCCCTCAATGAGCCCGGTCTTTTCGTTTATGACTATGTTCAGGCTCGGTATGGTTTCGTTGAGCAGGTCAATAAGCCTTGCGTATTCCGCTTGGGACTCCGCCGTGTCAAGCCCCGCCGCCTCGAGTTCTTCAAGCCTTTTTATATATTGCTCGGCGACCTTTGACGCGCCATGTATGCTGTCTTCGGTGTCCCGGTGAGCCGTTTGCAATCTTTCGAGCGACTCACGGGATGCTTCGATCCGCTCGTTGTATATTTGCTGCGACTCGGATGCAGTACCCGTCATGGCTATGAACGTGCCTATCGCAACGACGAGCGTTGTCAGTGCGACCGCCGTAGCGCCAAACGGGTTTGACGCGAGCGCCGCGCTAAACGCGACGATTGCTTTTGTCGCGGCTGCTTTTGCCGCCGCCAGCGCGGTAATGTTTAGCGTGTAGACCGTGATTATTACTGTAAGCGCCGCAATACCCGCGCATAGGGCGGACACGACGGGAACGATCCATTCGTTTTGCCGTATAAGCTCCGCCGCCCATTCGTTCAAACCCGAGCCTGCCTTTGCCGCTTTTTCAAGCGCGGGAGACAATTGTTCGCCTATGGCTATTTTTAATGTGTTCGAGGCGTTTTTGAGTGTTTGAAGCCTGTCAGCCGACGTCAACGTTGCGGCGGCCATCTTGTCAAGAGTTCCGCCTGATTCGCTAATGGCATTTGTAAATTCTTCAATTTCAAAGCGTCCAGCCCTTATATCGTCCGCTACTTTTGCGCCCACTCTCGCGCCAAAAGCCTCGCTTGCTATCGTGGTTGCGGAAAGTATATCCGGCGCGTCTTTTATGGACTGTAAAAGCGTGTTGAAAGCCTCCTCCGCGTTTGTCGCGCCGTCCTTAGCCATGCGGTTGAGGACTATATTTAGAGATGATATAAGCTCGCGAGGCTCGGCGCCGGATTTGTAAAATGAGCTAAACAGTGCTATCGACTTCTCTATGCTAAAGCCCATTTCCACAAAAGCGGGGCCTGTTGCAATAATATGTTCGCTCAAAGCATTGACGCCAATCCCGGTCATTTGGGATGCCTTTGTCAACATATCCATCGTCACGGACATCTCGGCGGCGTTTTGCTTTGTGTCGTTCATGAGGCGGCCTAATGCCGTCGCCGCTGCTTCGGCGGATTCGTCATTTACGCGGGCATAATTAAGCGTTTTCTCGGTCAGGCTCTCAAGCTCTTTTCCTGTAAGCCCGGTCATGGTGCTAAGTATACCCATCGTACCGGAGATTTCCTCAAGCGAGTACGGCAGCGATGTGTATATGGTCATGATGGACTGCTTCATTCCGTCTAAGTCCGCCCCGACCGCCCCGGTCATGGCCGTCAGGCGTGATGATGATTTTTCAAACTCCTGCGCGGCGTCAACGCACTCGCGCAATGCGTCGGCTATTTCCTTTGCTTTTTCCTGTATTCCCGCCGCCGACAATGCCCCGGCAAGGGTGCCTATTGCCATTTTGCTGACTTCCCCGAATTGTTTAGACCCCTCCGACGCTCGTGTGATTTCCTTGCCGTATTCGTTTATGGACGTTGCCGCGCCGCCCGCCATACGCCCGGTTTCATCAAGATGTTTGTTGTTTTTATTTATCTCGGTTGCAAGCTCCGCAACTCCCGCCTTTGCATTGTTGTTTTGGGTCTCCCAGTGCCTCACGGAATTTGCCGCCCTCTGGACGTTTTCCTCGACTTTTTTTAAATCTTTTTCGAGTTCTTTGTATTCTTTGCTCTGCTCGCCGGTTGATTTTAGCTCCGCATCACGCCTTTGCTTGAGATTTTCAAGCGCAGTGCTTTGTTCATTAAGGGCTTCTGTAGCTTCCGCTACGGCAAGCGCAGTCTGTTTTTCCCGCTCCTTTTGTTGGCTTAATTGCTTTTCGAGTATCTCGCCTTTTTTAGTTAAGGCTTCGTATGAATTAAGCTTGCCTGCAAACTCCGCCGCAAGCAAGTTCATTTCTGATTTGAGGGCGGTTATGTTCAATGAGACATTTTTTAACGCGATGGTATATTCTTTTTCGCCATCTATTTTTAGCCTTGTGCTTATTGTACGTATTGACATATTCGACTCCTCTTTTGTTGATTTTTCGCAACTTACTTGTTGATTTTTTCATTGATATATGCTATTTTTAATATATAACGTAAGAAATGAGGTGAAGATATGCTACTTCCACCTTCTGCTGAAATCGGCTTTATTCTCCAATTGCTTTTTGTGGTGGGGTTAATCGTGCTCCCATTTATTTCAATAGGCGAAAACAGAAAAAAGAAAAAAGATGAGGAAAAAAGGAAAGTGGAACATATCAAAGAAATTGAACGCATCCAAAATATGTGGCGCGTTGACGGCGGTGAGTAAAATGTTAGGGTTGTTATGTCTTATTTTATTACTTGTTTTTGGAGTATGGGCGCATATTCTACTTGCGCGTTATCTCGTAGAAAAATACAGCAACCGCGATCTTAAAAAGAAAAACGCCGCAAATCTCAACCCATCGCTTTCTGATGAAACGCGCCTTTATTTAGTAAAACATTATCAGTGGTGTCGTAAGAACGGAGTTTACAAAAAACTTTACGGTAATAAATAACGCTTTCAAAAGCACCTGCTTGCCGGGTGCTTTTTTGTATGCCTCAAGAATTAAGCCAAGCGTCATATACCGCCTCCGCCGCGTCAATGGCCGCATCCGCGCTATCTTCGTTTGCCGTGCGGACAAACGGACGCGCATGTTGCGTTGATGTTCCATATTCGTTTAAAAAGGCTATGGCTTGATTTGACCGTCCGTGCCTGCCTTTTTTGTGACCGCTCGGGCGGATATATATTGACCCTCCGCCCGGTTTACCTTTTTTTATAGAGTCAATCATATGTGCCTCGTCGCTGCCCTTGTCGTATACGCCCATTTTATGGCCGCTCGCCTTTTGCGCGTCCACAAGCACATCGGCCGCCGCGTTTAGCATATCGTCAATTACGTGCGCGGGCATATCTATCATTTTTTGTATATCAAGCCCGAAATCTACGAGCCCGTCAAATTCAAGTTTTGCCATTTTTGTCAACTTTCATTTGTCATATTCTTCGTTATAGCGCGTATTATAATCCGTACAGCTCTCTTTCTTCATTTGACATATCGTCGAAACTGATTTGTTCGCCCATATCCGCGCCAAATACATCAAATAACAATTGCGGGTCTTGCTCGTCAACCTCGCTCGGCGTAATGCCATGATCGCGCAGCAGCCTCTTATATATGCTCAATATAGGGTCTTTCGGCGGCGTCCCCTCAAATTTTGTGACGCCGCCTTGCGGCCTGACCGCAAAAAACCATCCGTAAACCTTTAATAGCGCGGCGTCAAGTTCGGTTTCGTCAAACTCCCTCCAATTATTTGTTAATAAATCTTCGGTTATGGGTGTGCCGTCAAACATGGCTATAATGCCTTTGAGAGCCATATCATCTAAAAGCCCCGGCGTGAAATTGCCTTTTGCCGCAGTATCATACATGACCCGGTATGCTTTCATGTTGAAGCTGTCCGAAATGATTTCTTTCCCGTTGTATATCAGCTTTACCCGCTTCATGTTTTGCCTTTCGTTTTGTGAGGGGGCGCGTGACTTATGCCGCGTGCCCCCTCATTGTGAAATTATGTTGTTTGCTCCGGTGCGGCCGCGCTTTCCGGCTCTGCCACTATTTCCGCATAACCTTTTTTTATGATTTCCTTGCCGCGCCCATCGGCTACATCGCGGATATCTCCGGCTTTTTGTATTTTCTTCGTTTGCTTGTCGCGGTAATCCTTTATGTTTCTTATTTTCATCATACCTCCTCGATTTCCCCGACTTTCCAAACCGGGCTCTCAAACCAATTGTTTTCAATCATTTTTGAGTCTACGCCAGCCGGCAAGTTTTTGTCATCGCTGTCAATCCTGCGCCGATACTTGCCCGTTGAAGCCAGCATTGCGCAAGATATGGTTATGCTGTCGCTCTGATGCGTGAGGGTATTTCCTGTTGTGTTCACGTTTTCTGACGGCGGGCTCGCAACGCCTTTGTACAGCCAGAAATACCGGTATGCGCCATTTGCTTTTTTAACCCTGTAGCCTACGGCCATTTCTTGTGCATTAAGCTCACCGTCTTCAATCATCCCATTTTCATATTTGCTGCCAAACCATGCCGCCTGAATTTCTGGCGGTATGTCTGCCAGACCAACCGTGAGGGTGATGTCGCCCGTCTGCGCCGCGCTCACGTACACGCCATTGTCTGCGTGAAATGGAATCGTTTGCGAGTTTGCCGTGAAGCCCACGGAAACAGTGCCGGGTATTTTTACCGTTTCGCCATATTCCGGGACGCTATCGGGATCGTCTTTTATCAACGGTGCATAGCAAAAGCTGTCAACGCCTATTTTCGGCATAGGTTTATTTTTTAACATTTTTATTGACCTCCAGTTTTATTTTTATGTAATACTATAGTGTTTGCCGCACTCTATGGCATAGTGGTGATAACCCGTATCTGCCTCGTATGCGATATAGCGGCGGCTTTTGATTGTGAATTCTGCGCCAATCAGCGCAGCGGTTATTTTGTTTTTGATATTCGTGTAGCTGCCTTTGCAAAAAAACGATATACTGACCGTACTCACCTCAAACATCGGCGAGTTGTCCGCGTAAAATGCGAACGTATCCGTCATGGGCGTCAGTACCGCGTATTCTGCGGGAGGCGGGCTTTTGAATATGGCGGTTTCAACGGGTAGGAGCGGCTTTAATATTTTAGTCAGTTCCGTTAATATGTTCATGTTTTACCACCCACGTCAAGTGAGCAATTGAGCTCGTATATTTCGCCGCCTATCGGATAGTCGCGTACTACCCGATAGCGACGCGTTTTCCCGCTGTGTGAACTCTCTACGATGCGCTCGCCTTTATAGTCCACCGCCATGACCTCAAATGTGACGGCTATGGTCACGCCAGATTGTTTTGCTGCGTAAAACTCCGTTCGCGTTGCTGACTTTACGTTCGCAAACACTCTGCGCTTTTTTGCGCGAGCATTTGCCGAAAAGCCCTCATCATCAATCACGTTCGTTTCTGACACGAGCGTTATAACATCGCACCAGTTCATTTTATGCCGCCCTCTTCGTATTTTTGCGCGAGAGAAAGCCGCGCTTTTAGGTCATTGTATATTTTCAGATACTTTTCTGCGTCTTTGTTGTCAAGCCCAAAATGAGACTTGACATATAAAATGACCGCAAGCTCCATTAAAGGGTCAGTCTGCCCCGCAGAAGATACGCCCGCGAGCTGCAAGTCTGCAATGGCTGCGGAGATAAGCCCGTTTAATTCGTTATTAAATGCGCTGCTCTTTATGCGCAATGCCAGCTTTACGGCTTTAAGCATATCTCCGACCTCCATTTATTTAGGCTTTCTTTGCAATGATTACAAGGCTGTTTTTGTCAACAACCTTGCCGTCCACCAACATGACCGCTCGGGTGATCTGGTCGTCGGTGTCGTTATCCTCGTACTTTTTGACACCCATTTGATAGTTGGCGTTAAGAACATAATCTGCGAAATTGAAAAGGAACGCAAATGCCTTTCCTGCCGCAAGCGTCGGAGCGAAGCTGTCAAGGTAATTGCATACGACTACCGGACGTCCGAGTAAAAACCGTTCAGGCTTCCCGGCTATTCCGTAATTAACCCGGCCTATGGGCTGCCCGGTTGCGTCAGTAATGCCAAAATAGGCCATGAATGTTTTTTTAGTCATGCACCAAACCGCACCGGTTTCGTACTCTATCGGCAATGCCGCCTCCGCGTCAATCAAGTCTTGATACGACGGCTTGGAACTGTTGATCTTTTGGCCGCTCTCCGGTGCTTCCGTAAGTATGCCTTTAGGTTTTCCTGATCCGTCGCCGCTGATGATGCTCTCCTCGAGTTTCTTAATCATCGCCTCGACCACGTTGTTTATTAAAGTCGTTTCAAATACGGACAAAGACATAGTATCAACTTCAAGCGTCACGGCGACCGCGCATCGCAGCTTGTGATATGCAAACGTGATATTATCTCCCATGCTTTTCTTCTGCTTGTCGGATTTTGCGCCCTCTGATATCCATGTGGCAACAGGCTTTACCGTTGATGTGGGGATTACGAGGCCGCCTTTATACGCGGTTTTTGTGACAAGCGGCAGTATCATCCCTACGGCTTCTATTTTCTCAACTATCTTGTTAAGCACCTCAGTAGGAATGATAGAACCGATATCCGTTGTTTTGGTGATTGCGTCCGCCCTGTACTCTGCTGGAATCGGTTCGCCTTTAAGCACATGGCTCATGAAAGCCTTGCGGTATTCCATTGTGGAGTAAGGATCGCCATCTGCTTCCATTCCATTTCCCTGCGGCTGCACGGGTGTCGGGCTTGCGAAAGAGCGTACGACGGTTGCGCCGCCATCGGAAAGCGATCCGAGCAATTGCGCCCGCTTTTCGTTGTCTTTTATGAGCGCGTCGCGCTTTTCTGTAAGCTCCTTGATTTCCGCTTCGAGCGCGTCCATGTCCGCCGCGCCAAGTTCCGCCCCGCGTTTTTCTATATCTTCTTTGATTTGGGCGAGGCGTGTTAATATTTGCTCTAAGTTCATTTTCTGTTTACCTCCAATAAAAGTTTTAGTTTTAAAAGTTTTTGCCTCTGCACAAGCGACTCCCGCTCCTCTTGTTTGATCACTCCGTCAACAAAAGTACGTGCAGCTATAGAAGTATCGCCGTTAGCGGGTAAGCTCACCGCCGATACGTCATATACTTTTTTGATTTTGGTTATTGTACGTGTCCGCGTGTCTTTGTTATAGCTATCTTCTAAAATTGTAAAAGCCCACGACATTTTTGTTATAAGCCCGGCATTGATTTCCTCATGCAAATCTTTAGCGGCGCGGCTTTTTGATAAATCGGCGTAAATAAACAGTCCTTTATCGTCTATATCTATGCCAAGCGTGTTGTTAGATTTCCGAGCCAACACTTTTCCGCTATGATCATATTGCATAATAACATCACTAAAATCAGCACCGTCAAGCGCGTTGCGGTCAATGGTTTCGTAATATTTCACTCCATCATATTCCCACAGTATATATGGCTTGTTAAAAATGGTGGCGTAGCCCTCCACGTAATAATCTGTGTCAAGCCTTTTTGCGTGACCCGCAGGGGTCTGCGCCAGAGGTGTCATTGTCTGGCGATACTGCCTGTCCTTTTTTGTTGGCATTTACTTTTTTCTCCTCCAATTCTAAATCTTTGCCTAAATCTTCTAATTTTGAGTATTCCTTGCGTATATAATATTGGTCGCCGCCGTCCACCCGCGGGAGAGACCATATATCCCTGACTTGATTGCGCGTCAGTAAGCCGCGGTCAAACATTGCCGTTGATATATTTAGTTTCGTGGCGTTGCTCGCGTATTTTAGGCGGTTTGTCGTGAAATATATTCCGTTGCCGCCCTCTATTTCTTTTGAGGAGTAGACCATGCTTGACAAGACAAGCGACAATTGGAGCGCGAACGGCTCTATCTTTCCTTCAAAGTAAGCGATCCATTCATTTTCATTAAATTTGTTTTGAACAATTGCATCGTTCGTGCCGAAATAGCTGTATACATTATCTCGTATATGCTGCATTTGCAATGCGTTTATTGTGTACGGCTTGCTTTCTATCGGCTTTACGTCGGAAAATTTATTGTCATAAACAATGACGCCGCTTTTATTTTCCTCTGATAAGTTTTCTTTAGTGAACTGCTCCCGCGCCTTGTTTATGTCCTCGGGCTTTATGACGTTTCCGATTTTAGCAAGGAAACGGATGGCAGCGGAGTTTTTCACACCGTGTATTATCCCTTGATTTTGCGTGTGTATGAGCTGCATTGTCGGTTTTAGCGTTTTGCTGTTGTCGCTGCCAAAAAACTCATCATCAAACTGGTGTTGCGTCACAATCCCCACGCGGTCAAATTCAATAACGGCGCGTTTGCCATTGCCAAAGGTATATCTCAAATAAAGGGCTCCGCGGCTTTCTATAACTTCGCACATCTCGGGCAGCAGCGGGTAAAATCCCGTTATGCCGCCACAGGCGTTTTCTATCGGAGCTATGAACACGGTGTTTTTAACGGCTAAAATGGTAGCTACATGGTATAAGAATTGCGATGTGGTTTGTACCGGGTTTAGCTTATGTTGCCAAAGCCGCTCAAGCTGTTTATATTTTTCTCCCTCTGTTTCCGGCTTTAATTTGCTGCAAAATGAAGCAAAGGAATGGATTGCGGCTCGGATAACGTCAACCTCGTAAAGTTTCTCTGACGAATTTGTGAAAACGGAGGCATACCCCGTCATTACTTCAAATGTCGAGCCGGGCGCGAGTGAGCCCCCGATTTTCGTTTTGGTAAATAATTTTTCAAATAACCCCATGCGCCTACCTCATCTTGCGTTGCTTAAAAGCTCGCCAATCTCGTTATAATATTTATGCCTTACCGTCAAGGCGTCAATCACAGCGACAAATCCATCTATCCTTGACCGTTCTTCTATTTTAACAGGCTTAAATTTTCTGGTTTCCGCGTTGTGCTTTAGCGCGACGTTTAAAAAATGAGCTTTCAGTAAGTTGTTGTTGGCAATTTTAAATTTGCCATCTTTTAGAGTCCCCTCAAATTCCCTGATCACGGGTGCGAGATTTTCACCTTGCCACACCCAATCCATGTGATACCCGTATTCGGCTAAATCATCAACTAAATATTGTGCGCTGTAGCGATCGTAGCCGATTTTGAGCGTGTATATGCCGTATGTTTCGCGTAGCCCTACAAACCAGTCATAAACGTCTTTGTAATTTACATAGTTTTCGCCGGATAGCGTGACAATACCTTTCTTTACAAATATGTCATATGGAACGCCGTCAACGGCTGTCGCCGTTTCAAGCCTGTTTGACGGCATAAAAAACTGGCAAAACGCATATAATATCCCGTCTTTTTCTATTACCGCGGCGGCGGCGGTCAAGTCCGTGGTTTGCGACAAATCTATGCCGCCCACGGCGTAATTGCCGGAAAAGTTTTTTAACGCCTTTTTCACACCCGTGCTTTCGACAATCCCATATTCCAGCCATGCAACGGAACTGTTTTGCTTTACGTTGCAGTATTTTGTGAGAAATTCGAGCTTCTTACTTTGGCTCTTTTTGGCTATTGTTATTTCTTCCTTATAATAATCCTCATAAACGGAAACGCCGATGTTTGGATTCGCTTTTTTTATCTCAACAATGTCATGCCATCGCTCTGGGCGGTCAATTATGTACAAAAACGGTAACAGCCGCGACTCCTTGCTGCCGCCGCGTAAAAAATCGGTTGAGCGCGTCATTAGCTCGTCGTATATTCCATTGTTCTCATATCCCGCCGTGCTTATGGAAAAAACAATGGGCTCGCGCCGAGAGCCGAGCGCGGACTTTATCACCTCGTATTGCTTTAAACCGCCGTCGCCGCGCCATGCCGCAATCTCATCATTTACCGCCATCTGGGGGTTGAAGCCGTCGCTCTTTTTTGCATTAAAAGCAAGCGGTCTGACTGTCGTATTGCTCTCCTCAATGTAAATATCTGTGCGCCTTTTTTGCGTAATTTCGCATAAATCCCGCTCTTTTTGCGTCATTTTGTGATATATGTCATAAACTATCATTGCCTGTTCAAGCTTTGGCGCGAGGCAGTATATTTCAGAGCCATATTCGCCGTCAATGTATGCAACATATGCGATGATGGCCGCCGCCAAAAGGGATTTTCCATTTTTGCGGCCGACAACGATAAACACTTCACGAAATACTCTCACGCCGTCGTCCTCGACTATTCCAAACACGCAGGCTATGAGTGCCTTTTGCCAAAGCTCAAGCGTTATAAGATCATCGCGCCCTTTGCTGTGGTGGCAGTAATTTTCAATAAACGTGATTGCCTTGTCTGCTTTCCTTGCGTCATATCTGTACTTGCCTTTTTCTAAGCCTTCAACGATTGTTTTATATAAAGCCTTTATCCACTTGCCGGCAATGATTTGACCTTTTTGTATCTTGGCGTGGTAATCGTAGATATGATTGCTAACGCCCATCACAAGTCCCGCAGCTTTTGAAGAGGAGTTTTTTGTGAGCGTGCAGGGGGCGCAAGCTCCGCCAACATCTTTATTGCCGCCGCGTGGTTGCGTGTCATCGCTATATGAATTTTGACCGCCTCGGATTGTTTTGTACCCCATTGGTTCGCTCCGTTCTGATACTCCTCCGTGTAACCGTTTTCATTTATTTTTTCTTGAAGTTCTTCAAGCGAAACCGCCATAAATGCGGCGTTATCTATGAGGCTTTTGACCGATTGCAGTTTGTTCTTGTCAAGGTCTTTGAATACCCTTCGAAGCCGAGCCGCCTCCCGTTTTATCCGCTCTTCTTTTGTGAGTTCTTTGCTATCCGGCATGAAAATCACCCTCTTTCTTTTTGACTTGCATACCATACCCCCACCCCCCGTCACATACACCCGTCATGCGCGCCCGCGCGGGGTAAAAATCGCCTATGTTGTGCGGTTAGTTGGGTGGCTAATTATTTTTCCGGATGGGGGGGGGGATAGAGATCCGTCCGCTCGAAATTCATAACGCGCCGCCGATGGACGCCGCGTTGCGTGCTCTTTGTTATGGCACTCTTGGCATAACGCCTCTAAGTTGCCGTGCTTGAGAGAAATGTTACTGTTAGATATATTATCGTCCGTCAAATATATTTTGTGGTGAACGATGTCGGCGGCGGCAATACGCCCTCGGTTCGCGCACCGCTCGCATAGACCGTCTACTTTCTGCAAATAGCTTTTGCGACATTTATTCCATGCCGCGTTATGATAAAAGCCCATTTGCAATCTCGTTTCCATTTTATAAGCATAAAGGCGCCGGCGGCGGCAATACGCCCCGTATTGAGGCGCATTGCTGTAAGAAGGAAGATATTAAAGAAACCCCGCCATGCCTTTGGCATATTAGCATTATATCACATTAAAAGCCCTATTTTGTGCTGCAATTTTTTGCAGCAATTTTTTATTAAAGTTTAATTAAGCCTTTTTTTATGGCGCATATCGCAATTTTTAATAAGCTCTCACTTAACCATGAATATGCTTGTCTTTCGCTTATGTATAGCTCTTTTGCTGCGTTTTTTACCGTGTAAGGAAAATCTCCCCAATACAGCATCTCTAACAGTTTGAGTTTCGCTTTGTCGCTAATTGTTTTTAACCCCATGTCTATTGCCTCAATCCATAAGAGTTTATACATTACGTGCTGTGGCGGCGTGGCAAGACGTTCTACAGTCGAGTATGTGTTATCTGACAGATTATGGCTTTTCGAGAGAGCGTATATTTTTCCGTTTTTATTATTATTAATTTCCTTTTCGCGCCAATTCTCAACGGTCTCTTTCATTGAGTGGTATTGTTTTATTCTATGTTTAAGGAGCCTCTTTGTATCGTTGCTTAATATATCCATTGTTAATTCCCTCCATTTTCTCTATAAGCTCAGTTGCGCTTTTTCTGGGCGGTTCGGTATTTGCGGTATGAATAAACTTTGCTGTTCGCTCATATTTGCGAGCATTATATTTTTTGCGGATGTGTATGCTTGTTTAGATACCTCAAAAAAGCCGTGCCGTAACTATGCCGCCCTGTTTCGTATGCCGCCCGGAGTGTCGAACCGCTTCCCTCACAAGGGTCTATAACAACATCATGCGGGTCGGTATATATGCTTATCAACCGCTTTAGCAAGTTGACAGGTTTTTGCGTGTTGTGTATTCTTTCGATATGTTTATCGCGCTCAAACCAAAACCAATTTAAAACCATTTCGCCGTTGTTGCGGAATTTAGGGAGCTTGTCCCGATAAAGCACCAGAGCGTATTCAGTCGCCCCGCATATCCGCATATTCGCCTTTAACACTTGCGGAGATGTGCGTTTGATAAATACAAGCGGTGTATATTTCTTAAATCCATGCTTGGCGGCATAGTCAATAATTGATTGTTGCTGTTGATGAGCGCAAAATTCAATCATACATGGAGCTTCTCCTTTTTCTTTTGGTTCGTTTTTCAATAGCTTATGGCAAAAGTGAAAATATTCAGCTATATTAAAATCTCCGTCATTGCCAAAAAAGGATGATTTCGCCTTGTCGCTTTCGCCGTTGGCATTATTGCCGCCGTTATACCATTCGGGGCTCGAGCCGTATGCGTTCTCGCCGACGTTGTAAGGAATGTCGCAAATGACAAGCTGCGCCCTCGGTATGTTATAGGTTTTGTAATTTTGAAAATTATCATGGTATAACTCGCATTTGATTAACTCTATCATGTGCTTGTAATCCTTATAACTTGTATTTCTCTCGTAATGTGCCTTAGTTGCAGCCGGGCGTTGCCACATTCGGGCAAAGCGTTTCCAGTCGTCGCTATATTCTACTTTGCTCAAACGTGGTTCTACAGGTTGAAATAGTTGCGCAAATGGCATTGCGCCCGCCTTGTATACCGCATGTAACCTGTTCTCATTTTCTGACATATCGTCACCGATGAGGACATAGCAACGTATGTGACTGCGGGTAAACCCCGCTTGCTTCAGTTTTGTTGCGGCTCTCGTAAATTGCCCTATTGCATTTTGGTGATCGCAAGCAAGCCATAACTCTTTTATCCTCAAGCCTTTTACATTGTCCACAAAATGTCCGTCAATCAGATTGGGTTGCAGACCACCCTTAAAGCATATCTGCGCTTGCTTTTTTAGCATTTCAAATACCTTGTCCTTGTGTTGCTTTGAGCATTGTAAAAAGTTATTGTCTTGAATAACACGTCCCTCTATTATTTGGAGTTCCTTTAATGTTCCCTCTCTTAGTGGCACAGCACAATGATTGCAGTTATTGTCGCAACCGCGCGAAGTAAAAGTAATTCCTTTTTTGACATATAGACCGGGTGTAAAATCATCACTCGGCGAACCGTAGGCAACGCCACCTAACTTAACTGGTTTGTCAGTAACTCCCTGCCATTGATATTTCAATTCCTCGCACAGTTCCATGTCCCACGTAAATACACAAGAAACGTGTACTTCATCGTGTGGTGGAAGTCCCATCATTGGCATACCGACAAAGGCGTAATCGTCGGTTGGCGTATATTGCTTGCTGTATCGTGGGAATACTCTAATTATTCCGTTCATGTAACGATCCCCCTTTTAATATGAGTTCGTAATTAGACATTTGTGTTGCTCCTTCTTTTTGCGGCGTTTTCGGACTGGCTGGATATACTTACCGTCCTTGCGGTGTAGCCTTGCAAAGAGATATACGCCGCCGCTTTCCTCGTTGTGGAACGGTATCACTTCCGATAAAGAATAACCCGGATGCAGACGTTCCCAAAGCTCTCTTGTGTCGCCGCTCGCAAGCTCGGCGGCGCGTTTGCGGGATTTAATACGGTAGTCGTTCGTTTTTGGAGGCGGGTCTATAAGGTTTCTTGATCCGCTCCACCGGCGCGTAAATACCGGGCTTTTTGTTACGTACCGTGAGAGACCGTCAAGGCCATTCTCGTTAAACTGTAAACGCCGGGCATTGCATGTCCCGTGACCCCATATCTTTTCAAGCCCATCTCGGGTGAGCGAGGGGCAGCTTATAATCACATGATGATGATAACGCCCCCGGCTGCTCTTTTCCGTCACGATAATGTATTTCAATTCCGCATTGCCAGCCTTTGCCGCAGCCCTGCGTACACGGCATATATAATTGCGAATATCTTTCTTTGCCTCATATTCGCTTATTTGATTTTCCTTATAACTTAACCCTATGCCATAATCATTCGGTGTGAAGTTGGTATTAAGCAAGCGGGTAAGTTTTTCCTGTGCGTGGCGTTCGTTTAGTTTCGCCTGCGTGTCTGTCGTGGGCTGCGCCTTTTTCTTTCGCATACCCGGAGGCCTGTATACGGGATATACGTACACATCGAGATATTCACCGCAAATATATTTCTTTTCCCTGTAGACGGTTATAACACTTGACATGGCAGTTTCTCCGAAATTGTAATATATTTTTATACTTAAACGTGCTTATTGTTATTACTACATACAAGCCTTAAAAGGGCTCGCCCCCTATTGTTTTTTGCCGTTTAATCTTTTATGCACAGTTCAATTGGTAATTGTTTAATCACTTTATTCATTGTTCCTCATTCCCTTTCGTTCCAGTTTCCTATAGCCGTGTATATATCGAGCCTCGGACCACTCATCGCGCCGCAGTTTAGGCAGCTCACATAAAAGCGCGCGCTCAAATTCTCGCTTAAGGGTCTTCCTTTTATAACCGGGGTTCGCGAGCAAAACGGGCATGGGGATAGTGCCGGGTTAAAGTTGCAAATATATTCGCTTATTTCGTTTTGTATGTTTGTCATTGCTTTTCTCTCCTTATATCGTTCATGTTTGAAAAATGCACATCTGATCATAGTTGATTTTTGGCTGGCTGCTCTCCGCTTTCTTTTGCGTTTGTTTTGCCTTGTATGGACTGCAAGTGGCAAAGTGCGGCATATACGCAAGGACGCTGCCCGGCTCGCGCCCTGCAAGCACGTAGCCGGGCGTTATTAATCTGTCGGGAGTAAGGCATCTCGCCGTGCCTTTTGCGTCAATGCGAAATTCAACGCCCGGTGTGTCGCATGGCATCGGATTACCTTGAGCCGTTTTCACAAAAATAATCATCTTGCCGCACAGTTTGCAATATATAGCCCTTTTCATCTCTGTACATCCCTTTCCCGCTCACGCTAATTGTTATGCCGGATAATCCGCGCCCATTGCCCGTCGCGGGCTTTGGGCTGCCGGATGCCGCGATTATGTCACGCGACATGCTGTAAATGTCATATGGTTTCATTTTAAGACACCTTTGGATGCGGGATTTCCCTGTATTTTGGTTTCTGCACTATAAACAGTTCCACGACCCTATATTGTGAGGCGTCAAAGTTCAGGCTTTTTATCAGGTAGCCCATAATATTAAAAGCCTCCTGTTTGTATTCAAAGTCCTTTACGATGTTCCATTTGCCGTATCTGCCGCTTTCTTTGATTGTCCTAAATTGCACGATGTACATAGTAATCCCCTTTTCTTTTATTAATAGCTGGCCGTAGCTATGCACGGTATTGTTTTTCTTTCGTATTCCTTACAGTCTTTGTCCGTTCAAGCTCCCTCGCATGGGCCTCTTTCTAATATTTAATCGTTTCGCGAAGTTCCGCTATTGGTACGCCGTAATAATGGCAAAGCAACATCAGGACATCATATGAGACGCGCCCCGGATGATTAACCCATGTGTAAACTGACCGCTTGCTTACGCCAAATTGCGCCGCAACTTTCTCTGCTTGTATTTTATTGATGAGCTTGTACTTATTAAGCAATACTCGCAAGTCAATGTCTTTGTCCAACCTCTGCTTTAATCTTGGCATTTGCTATCCTCCTTTTTCTTCTTGCTTATTTATTCTGTAAAAGGCACGGGCGGGTAGGTTTTACGGAGACCTTGCTAATTTGGAAACAAACCCTTTTTCTCGTCTACCCGCCCTCTCAATGGGTTTCTTTTTCTCACCGTGTCGGAATGGCGTTCTTCTTTTTAACCTATGCAATTCGACCGCAGATAGGCGCGGATTTCGTCCATGTATGCGTAGATGTCGTACTCTTTCATGGGCTTTCTTCCTTCAGTTCCGCAAGCCTTCTTTGCTTCAGCCATTCTTGGTAGCGCCCCTTTTCTCCCGGACGCTCTAATATGTCTTTGGCAAGGCCGAGCGCCCACCTGCCGAGCTTGGCGGCGGCGTGTTCGGGTATGAGGCTTACGTCCATGGCTGCATCGCCGGTAAGCATTCCATCCGTGTCGGCTATTGTTACTCCTCTTGATTTAATCATTTGCGTTGCTCCCTTCGATGTAGTGACGATTATGTCGCGATTTGAGTTTGACGGCATTGATGAGCTGATTGACGATTTAGAGTCCTTCGAGTGTGATTTCCCGGTATTTTGGTTTCTGCACTATACACATTTGCACGACACTGTATTGAGACGGGGCAAAATTGAGGGTTTCTATCAGGTAGCCCATAATATTAAAAGCCTCCTGTTTGTATTCAAAGTTCTTTACGTTGTTCCATTTGCCGTATCTGCCGTTTTCCTTGATTGTCCTAAATTGCACGATGTGCATTGTAATCCCCTTTTCTTTTATTAATCGTAGTCAAGACATTCATCGCGTTCGTCGTAATACTGCCCGTCGTAGCCGTGTGCCATAAGTCTGTCGTAGCAGTCAAGGCACACGAGCCGATATGTGATACCGTGGCAGTCGCGGGTAAATTGCATACCCTCTCGGTCAAAAGGCTTACCACACACCGTGCAATTTATCTTTTCATTCATCGATAATCGCTCCTTTCAATTTAGACTAATAATAGTCATATCCTCCTTGTGCAGGTGCTTGTTTATTTTTTTTATTTCTTTGGCTATTAGCTTGAAATTCTTTAGGATTTCGGTTTGCTTCGCGATGTATTCATCCGCGCCCTCAATCTTTATTCTCGTCGTTATCTCTTTAAAGGTTTTCTTGTCTTCGTTTGGATTTAATTTCTTAGCCATACTTCTTTACCTCTTTGTCGCCCTTTCTAATATCCAATCACCCAACAACCTTTTGCTTATCAAATGCCGTCTTGAATCATCGGTTATAGTCACCGTCCCCATGGAGTTTTGCCTTGCATTGGCTCGTGAAGCGGAAAATGATACTGAATCAGGAAACTCTATGCCTATTGAGGATTTTGCCCACCAACTTGGGCCGCAAGCACTTTCCGCTATCTCGCCGTAAACCGCGTATATGTCATATGATTTCATGTGTTACCTCCCGTGCCGCCTGATATGCCTTATGCTCATCGTCCGTCACAATGGTTAAAGCCTTTATTCCGTCAAGATTTGCGGAGTATTTCCAGTTGTAATCTTTGCAACCGCGCTCTTCAATCTCGTATTCCGCGAATGTTTTTACAAAATATTCATCATCAAGTTGTATATAGTCACTGCTCAAGCCAAGCAATATTCTATTCTTAGCCAACTCCGCAAATTCTTTTTGCAAACGCACCAGCTTTTCTTTTACACTTTCCTTTTTTTTCGCCACTTAATATCACCTCCTATTGATACCTTACATTATCCCGCACTTCCGCAATCGGCACTCCAAACACCCTAAACAGTTTCATCAACACGCCGTGCGGCACTTTTGCGGGTTCTTTTATCCACGTATACACCGAACGCCTGCTCACCCCGAAATCTGCGGCTACCTTGTCAACTTCAACTTTGTTTATCCTCTTGTATTTGATAAACAGCATATTCAAGTCTATGTCGTCAGGTATTCTCGGTTTCATCTTTGGCATTTGCCATCCTCCTTTTCTTCTTTCTTATTTATTCTGTAAATGACGAGGTCATAGATTTGATTGTTATTCAAGACAACATTAATTACTTCATTTTCGTTCACAAAAAATTCCTCCCATTTTTCGATTCCCTCAAATTGGTTTTCTCAACTGATAGCCGATTGCTCATAAGCTACGATAACACCTACCGGAATACCGAGAACCGCAGATATTTTTGACACAAGAGTTATGTCCATGTTTTTCTGCCGTTCAGAATTCTCAATAAGCGAATAATAGCTTTCTGATATGTCAAGTAATTCACCCATTTTTTTCAGCGTATACCCTTTTTTTGTACGCGCTTCTTTTAGCCATCCTCTCATAATTTCACCTCAATAACTTTGCGTATTGTCAAGTTTTGTTCTATAGTAACTCATGCTTTACGATTTGTCAAGCGTTTTTTGAAGTTTTTTGACATTTTGCAAAGTATTAAAGTTTTTTATATACTTTACGATATGTAAAGTGTATAATTACACAGAAAGGTAATTGTTTTATGAGATTGCGAGAATTGCGAAAAGAAAAGGGAATAACCATGAAAGAGCTCGGCAAAGTTGTTGGGCTTGCCGAAAGCACTATATCTCTTTATGAAAACAACAAAAGGCAGGCTGATTATGAAACCTTGCTGAAATTCGCTGAATTTTTTGGCTGTTCGCTTGATTGTCTTTTGGGTCGCAATACAAACTCACAGCCCAGCACCCCCATACTCTCCGACAAGGATATAATGTTTGCCTTACTTGACGGTGACAAATACGAGGAAATACCTGATGAAGTCTTTAATGAAGTCAAGGAATTTGCACAATGGATAGCTGAAAAGAAGATGAGAGAGCAAAAATAACAGGAGTTTGTGACGACATGCCCGCCTTGGATAAAATAATTGATAAAATGAAGCGTCAGCCAAATGGCGTTACTATGTCGGAAGCTGATAAGGTATTAGTAGCAAATGGGTATCGCCTTGCAAGACAAAAAGGTTCACACTGCCACTACATCAATACAATCGGCGACGTTATCACCATAAAGAAAGAAAACCCGCTCAAAGCAGTCTACGTTAAGGATATACTAAGACGAATACAACGCAAAGGAGAATGAAAAAATGAACTGCAATGAATATTTGAAACTCCCATACAATTACATTATTAAGCCCATTCAAGACGAATCCGGCGCATACTATCATGCTTCTGTCCTTGAGTTTGACGGTTGCCAAAGTACCGGACACAGTTTATCCGAAGCATACGACAGTCTTTTAGAAGCTATGGAGGGGTGGATAGAAACAAAATTAGAAAACGGATTTACTGTCCCTGAGCCAATAGGTACAGAAAAATATAGCGGCAAATTTGTATTGCGCTTGCCGGAGTCTTTGCACAAATACCTTGCGGTTGAAGCGGAAAAAGAGGGCGTTTCCCTCAATCAGTACGCAATATCCAAACTTGCGCATTGATATACCGCTTGCGGATTGGAGTTGACAAAAAATGAGTGATATTGTTAAGTATGAAGATGTAGAAAGTAAGGTTATACAGCTACGCAGTCAGCAAGTAATCGTGGACAGGGATGTTGCAGAACTTTATGGTGTTGAAACAAAGGAAATCAATCAGGCTGTTAAAAATAACCCTGATAAATTCCCGGATGGTTACATTTTCGAGTTAAGCAGCGATGAAGTTTCTGCTTTGCGGTCAAATTTTTTGACCGCAAATGTTTCTCCTAAAACAAGGGTGCTACCCAAAGCCTTTACCGAAAAAGGGCTATATATGCTTGCCACTATTCTTAAAAGCCCATCAGCTACGCAAGCGACTATATCAATAGTTGAAACTTTTGTCAGGCTTAGGGAGTTTGGGCGGGTCATTGACCAATTGCCAGACATTAAAGACGAAAGGCAAAAGCAGGCTCTTATGAATAGGACAGGAACGTTATTCGGGAGCATACTTGACAGTGTTGGTACTATAAGCACTGAAACTACCGTTGAACTTAATCTGGCAGTAGTTAAAGTTAAACATTCGATAAAACGAGAAAAGCGGAAAGATAATAATGGAACTTGAGACGCTGTATCAGCTCGCCGATGAAAATTCAATTTCAGTTCATGAAAAGCGGCTAAAATATTCCCGTTCTCATTCCATGATGGATGGTAGTGGTGAGTGTTATATCGCCATTGACCCAATTTGCTTTGAAACAACGGCAGAAGAAAAAGTCGCGCTCGGTCACGACATAGGGCATTGTTTAACGGGATGCTTTTATAGCCGCCACAGTCCTTTTGATGAGCGGCGGAAACATGAACATAAGGCAAATAAAAAAGCGGCATACACTCTGATACCGCTTCTGGAATTGATAGACGTGTTAGATAGCCCTTGGAATACCGTTTATGATTTGTCGGAGCATTTCGGCGTGACTGAGCAATTCATGCGCAAGGCTTTAAGCATATATGAATATGAATTGCAATGCGCTGCGGTTAGCTATTAACAAAATCATAAATCCCGCATATGAGCCGCTTGTTTACATAAATGAAGAATTTGGAGCAAATCCGCATTATTGGAAAGGCTGTTGCATTTCAAAGCTATGTTAGGTGATAATATGAAAATGTGCGAAAAATGCAAAAAGTTTTATGAGCCGAAAGCTAAAAAATGCCGCAAGTGCGGCAGGGTCCTACGCGACTGTACGGCAAAAGAATTGAAATTGCTCAAAAAGGAAAATCAAGACGATGAAGTGCTGGAAATTGTAAAATTGTTTGCGCTGTTGGACTAAGCTATACGCCTCAATCGCGTTTTAAGCC
>Ga0099364_10003262_pt1 | contig 25243 bp, 18 predicted proteins | sample TergutTh196P3_FD_73070 | JGI IMG/M metagenome (GOLD analysis project Ga0099364, IMG submission 73070) | Microcerotermes parvus P3 segment gut microbial communities from Pointe-Noire, Republic of the Congo - Th196 P3 | ecosystem: Host-associated > Arthropoda: Insects > Digestive system > Gut ...
GGGGGTAAAAATAAACCGGTCATTATGAAGGTCTATCCCAATTCGCCTGCCGAAAAAGCCGGAATCAGGCAATATGATATTATCGAAGAAATAGATGGTTTCAAAATTGATGAAATCACTTTGGATGATGTGGATTCGTTGTTGACAGACGTCGAAAGTTTTGAAACAAAGTTGGTTATATCTAATTTTTCCGAAAGTTTCAAATCGGTCCCCATCACGAAAGAATGTCTGTCTATCTACGCATTGCCAGAAAGCCGGTTAGCGTCGGCGTTTTCAATGTACAGTGTCGAAAATACGCACGACCGGTTATTCATTTGCCCCTTCAACACGTCAACTACCAGAGATGAAGTCGATTTCTCGCTATTCAAATCATTTGATTTTGCAACGGTAGAAGATGAAAATATTTCGAGGTTTGAAACCGCAATCAATGAAATCCTTAAAACGGAACTCGTTAGGAAAGGGCTGCGATATAATACTTTAGATCCTGATTTTATCATTCATACCCATTATATGGTCGACAAAAATCCGAATTTCAGGAGAAGAAGTCGGGAAACTGAAAATCAGGTTCCTACCATTCGTTATGATATTTCGCGCGACAGAATCACCCAGTTTCCTTTTTACAATTTATCCACTCCCGAATCCGAATCCGAATATATGCTGAAATTAGGCTTACGCTTCATAGACCGGCGAGACATTCCGGGGCGCGTCTTGTGGGAATGTGAAGCCAACGAACTCATGAGCGCACCGTATACGATTGATGATTATGCCACCGTCCATCTTCCCCTGATGTGCATGCAATTTCCATACATCAAATACAACCGGAATGTCCAGTTTATCCTTACCAAAAAAGGATTCAACTACACAGGTATCAATTACAATATCTATAAATTAAATGAGGTGGCTGCAGTCGACCCGGATTCGCCTGCTTTCGAAGCCGGAATCCGTCCGGGCGACATCATCGAAAGAATAGAAAACAAACGCATGGACTATTCGTCCGAAGAATTTACTGCCGCATACCGTACATTCATCTCAATGACAGTGAAATACAGGGATACGGGAACGCGATTTTCAGACGCCAACGGTTTTCCGAACTGCATGTTCTGGGATACATTCAAATACACGCAGATAGCCAAAACAATCAAAAACGATAAATACAAGACCGCTTTTTCCTACCTGTATGCTTTCGCCCCTTATGTCAATCCGGAAAGAAGCAGTCTGTGTACATTTAATATCAGGCGAAGCGGCGAAAAATTACAGATTGTTGTACGTCCTGTTTTTTATTCGGAAAAAACGATAGAATTAAATTAAATATCTAATAAAGATCTGTTTATCTGTTGTGATTTATCCCGATAACTTTGAATATAAAATTGGATTCGACAAAGTCCGGCAGCTTGTCAACGAAAAATGTTTGAGTACATTGGGAAAAGAATGGGTCGGAAAAATGAAGTTTTCGAGCCGGCTGTCAATCATTTCCGGACAACTGAATCAAACGGACGAATTTGTCAGGATTCTGCACGGCGACCGCGAATTTCCCGTCAGCTATTTTATGGATGTACGCTATTCGTTGCAACGGATTCGCCCGGAAAACACATTCCTGGACGAAAAAGAACTGTTCGACCTCAAACGTTCGTTGCAAACAATCCACGATATTATCCGTTTTTTTCGTCCGTCAGGAGATACAGATGCCATCTCCTATCCCGCCCTGACCGAACTGGCCGGCAATATACCTGTCTTTCCGGAACTTATCAAAAAAATTGATGCCATCTTAGACAAATACGGCAAAGTCAAAGACCATGCTTCACCCGAACTGGCGCAAATCCGTAAAGAAATTCATTCGACCATCAGCAGTATTTCACGCAACCTGCAACATATCCTGCGAACGGCTCAAACCGAAGGACTTGTAGATAAAGACGTAACTCCTGCCATGCGCGACGGCAGGCTAATGATTCCGGTCGCTCCGGCTTTCAAACGCAAACTCAGGGGGATCGTACACGACGAATCGGCTTCCGGCAAAACGGTTTTTATCGAACCTGAAGCCGTTGTCGAAGCCAATAACCGTATCCGTGAATTGGAAAACAGGGAAAAAAGAGAAATTATCCGCATCCTGACCTTATTTACAGATTTGGTGCGTCCTTTTGTGCCCGATATGCTGTATGCGTACGAATTTATGGCAACGATCGACTTTATCCGTGCTAAAGCGCTTCTCGCCATACAAATCAGGGCTATCAAACCTGTACTTGAGGACCAGCCTCTGATAGACTGGTCGGGGGCTGTCCATCCGTTATTGTTTCTTTCTCATCAGAAACAAAATAAGACAGTTGAACCCTTAGATATCATGCTGAATGAGGCAGGACGTCTATTGATCATTTCCGGACCCAATGCCGGCGGAAAATCCGTCTGCCTGAAAACGGTTGGGCTGTTGCAATATATGCTGCAATGCGGATTGCTGATCCCTTTACACGAACGCTCATGCGCAGGCTTGTTTTCGCGTATCTTTATTGACATTGGCGACGAACAAAGTATAGAAGACGAATTAAGTACTTACAGTTCGCATCTGACCAACATGAAGTTTTTTGTCCGGAACAGCAACGACCATACGCTGTTGCTGATCGACGAATTTGGGAGCGGAACGGAGCCGTTGATTGGGGGCGCTATCGCCGAAGCATTGCTGGAGCAGTTTAACGGAAACCGGAGTTTCGGCGTGTTCACTACCCACTACCACAACCTGAAACAGTATGCCGAAAGCGCCGAAGGAGTTCTCAACGGAGCCATGCTTTACGACCGGCATCTGATGCAACCGCTTTTCCGTCTGTCCATCGGAAACCCGGGAAGTTCGTTTGCCATCGAGATTGCCCGTCAAATAGGTCTTCCGGAAGAGGTCATCGCCAAGGCTTCCGAAAAAACAGGCTCCGACTATATCGAAATGGATAAGTACCTGCAGGATATTGTACGGGATAAGCGCTACTGGGAAACTAAACGGCAGACTGTCAGGAAACAGGAAAAGAAATTGGAAGAGTTAACCGCACGTTATGAACAGGAACTGGAAGCCATCAACAAACAGCGTAAGGAGGTTCTGAACACAGCCAAAGCCGAAGCTGTACAAATGCTTGCCGAAGCCAACGCCAGAATCGAACAAACCATCCGCGAAATCAGGGAGGCGCAGGCAGAAAAGGAAAAGACAAAAAATGTGCGTCGGTCTTTAAACGATTTCAGAGATTCCGTGTCTGATACAATAGAAGAGGATAAGCAAATCGCCCGTGAAATTGAGAAAATCCGGCAGCGACAGGAACGGAAAAAGAAAAAGCAGGTCTCGAACCGTGAGCAAAATTCCGTCCGGGAAAAGAAAACTCTATCCGATAAAGCTGTTTTATCGGCTGGAGATGCTGTACGCCTAAAGGGTCAGCAGGCAGTCGGAACCATCCTCGAAATCAGTGACAAACAGGCAGTCATCGCTTTCGGCATGATTAAGAGTACGGTCAAAATCGACCAACTCGAAAAGGTCAGCAAAGCCCAGATCAAACGGGAAGCGGCAAAAAGTACATTTATCAGCGCTCAGACAGCCGACAGCATACACGAGAAAAAGTTACATTTCAAATTGGACATTGATGTTCGCGGCATGCGGGGCGACGAGGCTTTGCAAGCCGTCACCTATTTTATCGACGACGCTATCCAACTCAACGCCAGTCGCGTCCGCATCCTGCACGGAACAGGCTCCGGCATCCTGCGCCAACTGATTCGCAACTACCTGAACACCGTTCCCGGCATCAAACACTTTCAGGACGAACATGTCCAGTTCGGCGGCACCGGGATTACGGTGGTGGATTTGGAATGAGGGATGGATTTGGAGAGTGTGAAATCAGCATGAATAGAAATGAAAAAATATTATTACTTTTGACAATAAAAAAAACAGAAAAATGAATTTAATATCAAAAAAACGCTATTTTTGCAAAAAAAAAATGCGACAAGAAGTCGTAAAAATAATATATTTGGATTTTTCCGAAGAGCCGAAGTGCAGTTAAAACTCTCCGAAAAACCGCTGCAAACATAATCATTATTTTATTATAAACCAACTGTTTTTCTAATAAAATCATCTATCTATCTACCTATCTATTCCTCTAATTGCATGTTAGACAGTTCGTTGTTTAATTATGATTTATGTCAACCTTTTTATCGACAAAAGATTTAACCTCACAATTTGCTCATAACAGCACATATTGTAAACCCCTATTACGAAATCTTTTACGCATCCCTGAAAGAAACTCCATATTGGGGAAAATGCCCTGATTTTTGTGTGGATGGTAAACTAAAGTTCATTGAAATTATTGCGGGGATTAAAATAAAAAGGCTGTATCTGCGTGTTTGTACGCCAGACAGCCATGGGATGGTCTTTGATGCGTGCGATAATGGTTTCATCTTCAAATAATAAATCCGGCTGATAGATGCCTTGATTGAACTTTTCAACAAAAAGCAGTTCACTGTCTGTGGGTATCATCAATTTAGAAAGATAGTCTTTGACTGTTGTTTTGGCGACTTCAAAATCGAAATGTTCTCCTTTCCTTAAAACAGGGTTGAGATTGGCGCGTATTTGATTGTATGTTATACTTTCAATACTTTCAAAATGAAGTGGAAATATAATGGGGCGCTTTACTCCAATAACAAGATAAAATACAACAACCTTGCGAAGCAAAGACTGTTTATCAGCTTGAATCACATCATATTTCAACATATTATGCACATCATATAAATCCCTTGCAGCCGTTCGTTCAATCAGGGCTTTGATTTTTGTGCCGAATAATTCGAGTGCAGATAATGTATTGACCTCATTTGCCATTCCTAAAAACCCAACATTCAGTTTCCTTTTTTCAACCGGAAAGATATGATTTCGTAAAGAATAATTGATTTCGATGCGAATGCTGTCTCTGTTCCCAACAGCATTTGGAAAGTAAAATACCCATGAATCGAGCGAGTGGGGGTTTTTGGTATTGGGACTTAATGCATAACCCTGCGCAAACATGAAATTCAGCAGATTGTCATTGATACTTGCCCGTTTATCAAGCATTTCGTACCTGCTACATGCGTGAGAAAAATCCAAATCAATATCAATGGATAACCTTGGCATATTGAAAACCATCAGATTGATGGCCGTTCCGCCTTTGAGCGCTAAATGACCAGCGGCCAATTGATTGTCACTTAGAAAATGCAGGATTTCACCAAGCCGGAAGACCTTTTCCAAATTATCGCGGAGAAAGCCGGTTTCTATTGCGACCTTATCCAAAAAACTTTTACTGTAATTATACATACTCGTTTCCTCCCTGTTCTAAAAATGACAGTATATTTGGGGGAGCACATAGCTTCCATGTTTTAAAATAAGTATTTGATTCCTGTTTATCAGTTAGATAACGGACACTTTTCCCTGTTTTGGATTTGCATCGTTCAAAGAAAGCATCGCTTAGTTTCATCTCTTTTTGAAAATAACCTAATATAAATCCTGTTTTTTGATAAAGAAACTGCTTGTCAAACTGATAGAGATAATCCAACAACTTTTTCTCATTGACATAAGTGATGATGGCAAAACAATGTATCAATTCTTCCAATCCTCCGCTCAAATCTATCCGGTCAATGCAATCCAACATCGTACGTTCCAGGTCTGTTACCCTGACTAACGAATCAGTCACGGGATTAACCACGCCCGCCTCTGATTTTGACCGGCAAAATGTATAGCTGATTCCCTCATATTCAAAGCTATTAAATTTTTCTTTCGAAGAAACAGTTAATTCGTAAAAGATTTGATGCGCCAGTCCATGATATTCCAATGCTGCATGATAAGACAGGAAGGATGAAGTGGTTATATGTCCGGCAATTTCAAATTTTGTTGCCAAACATACTTTGTTTGCTAAATCCGTTACTACATATAAATCACGCCGAACCTGAGCAATCAAACCTTGTTTCCTGTAGCGACGCAAAATTTCCTTTGCGGCATTTTCATCTTTGGTTAATGCCGTTACATCTTTTTTGTGAAATATTTCTAGCCCATGCAATTCTTCTAAATATTTCATTGTATCCTGCTTTAAATTTCCGCCAAAGATACACATTTTTATGTATCTTTGGCGGAAATTTAAAGGTTTGATTGGGTTTTATCTGAATTTTCAACTATCACCACCCCAAAAACATAAGAATTTGCGATTATAATCGCAAATTCTTATGTTTTTTTCATGTTTCACCAAAGCAAAAGAGGGTGCCGCGGGCAGTCAGAATGTAAAAGCGGCCTTGTATAATGGCGGGGGAGGCGGTGATTTGTTCGCCGGTGTCGTATTCCCAGAGCAGCGATCCGGTTTTGGTGTCGATGATGGAAATGATACCGGTTTTGGTGCAGACGATGACTTTGTCGCGGCAAACAACCGGCGAACTTTCTCCCGTATTTCCTTTCAGCAGGTATTTCCAGTTGACTGTTCCTTCGGTGCGGTCGATTGCGTACAGATACCTGTCGTCCGAAACGATAAACAGCATTTTGTCCGACACGGCGGGGACAGACACAAAGGCGCCGCTATCGTTTTCAGGTTCAACGATTTTTCGGCGTCGCTCAAATTTCCCGTTTTTTAAATATAACTCGTAGACGTTTCCTGTGTAATCTGCTATGTAGCAATAGTCTCCGTTGATGGCAGGAGATGCGGGAATATAAGCATCGGTTTCAAGCGAATCGGTTTGAATGCCATTCCGGCAATCGACAATCCGTATCCACGCATCGCATCCTCCGAAAATCACGCAGTCTTTCCACTGTGCCACCGCACCATTGATATAATAGCCCGACTCAAAGCGGTTTATCTCTTTTCCGTCGCGAATATCAAGGCTATACAGGAAATTATCGTAACTGCCAACGACAAGCGCTTTCCGTCCCTCAAAATCAACGATATTGGGTGATGCTGATATCTGACCCCAAGTCTCAAAGTTCCATAGCGTATCTTTTGATGCAAGCGAGAGTGCGCTCATGTATCCGTCGATTCGTCCGATATACAATACGGAATCGTTGATGAGGGGAGTCGCTTCGACGGCTGTTTCAAACGCATAGGTAAAACAGAGTTTGCCCTGACTGTCCACCCCCTGAATCCGTCCGCGCCGGTCGCTCCAGTAAACAGTTCCATGGTAGACTAAGGGGGAGGATGAGGTTCGCAGGTCGCTTTTATAGGTCCATTGGATGGCAGGGTTTTCGGGCAGCCGGATATTCGTGTAACCGCTCAAGGCTGCATCGCCCCGAAAGAAAAGCCAGTTTCCGGCTGAACCGCTATCTGTCGGAGTGGTCGTACATCCGGAGAGAAACAGCAGCAACAAGATAATCGTATGTCTCATTGTAGTGTATGTTTTTGAATAATTATGAGTTATGAATAATTGAATAACTGATTTTCAATCCTCTTACCATCTTACGGTCTAAATATACGACTTCGTTCACTAACTTTGAACCTTGAACCTTGAACTACATACAATGCGCCGGTCGGACATAATTCTGCCGTCGTTTCGTCGACATGACCGGCGTTTTCTTCGGGTAGTACAACCTGCATACTGAAGCCTCTGTCTTTGAATGTGAATCCGTTCCGGCTGTTATACACGCACAATCCGCATTTGATGCACTTTGCCTGTTCGAACCACATATTGCCGTTTACATATTGTTTGATCATTGCCGGACGTACGGACGATGTCGCATAACGCGGTCTTTTTATCTCCGCAGACGTCGCAAGTAAGCGTAATTGGCAGCCGCCTCTTCCCGCGCAGGCGCAATGCAGGCAACGGGATGGAGTGGTCGCTGTTGTTTTTAACTGTTCTCTTTCGCTTGCGGTGAATCGGCCAAGTTTGGATTGAAACAGGTTTTTGTCTGTCTTAATGTGCCGGTTTTCATTGTTCCGGGGCATTGGCTCAAACATTCCGACAACTTCTTTGATGATAGCCCGTATAGTTACCGCAGTATCAATCGTTCCGCGCCGACAGGCTTTTTCGCATGGCGCCTTACAAGTGTCACAACCAATCTCAGGCAATGAAAATGCTTCAGCAATCAGATGGTAAGCTTCTCTATATTGACTTGAATCGTAGTGATTTAACATTTGTTCCACTTCAAGCTCTTTCGGACATACCAATGAGCAGGGAGCTTCACAGTCGGCACGGTGGTCGCTAAGCAATAATTCCAGTGATTGTTTACGAATGGCACGGATTTCCTCACTCTCAGTTTCAATATTCATACCTTCCACAGGATAAGTCGTACATGAGGGGAAGATTTGTCCGTTCGACAGGTTTTTCACAACACACACCATACACGACGCTTTATGCACAGCCCCTTCGGAAGAACACAACGAAGGGATAGACAAGCCCTTACGACGAGCTGTCGCCATCAATGTCTCACCTTCCCGGACTTCGCATTCTAATTTATTCAACCATATCTTCATTCTTGTTTTCAGGTTTCTGATACATTTATCTGCAAAAATAGTAAAAAAAAATCATATTTTTCTTGCGATTATTAAAAATGAGCGTATATTTGCAGCGCAAATGAGGAAACAAATGAAACAATACTTTCGTACATATTATTATTTCTGTTTTTACTTTCACAAAGTGAAGGCAGGTATTTGTATGTAAAAAATGTTGATCGAAAGAAAAATAATCAAGAAAGAAAAATAGAAATCCTGCCGAAGTAAACGGCGGGATTTTTTTATTCGTTTAGAACAAAGAATTGAAAATGGGAAACAAAGTAAATGAGATTCAACCGGCCAATCGTTTATTGGAAGTAGGAGAATACTATTTTTCAAAAAAACTGAAAGAAGTGGCCGAGATGAATGAAGCAGGGAAAAATGTAATCAATCTGGGTGTCGGCAGTCCGGACCTTCCTCCTTCGAACGAAGCGATTGAGGTGTTTTGCCGTGAGATCAGGAAAGATGATGTTCATGGTTATCAGTCGTATACAGGGATTCCTGCTTTACGTGAAGGTTTTGCCGGATGGTACAGTGCCTGGTACGGTGTGAGGCTTGATCCACAAACGGAGATCCAGCCGCTGATCGGTTCGAAAGAAGGCATTTTTCATGTTTCGATGGCTTTTTTGAATCCGGGAGATAGCGTACTGGCGCCCAATCCTTCTTACCCGACCTATCATTCGGTCAGTAAATTAGTCGGGGCAAACCTGATGCTGTATGAACTGAAAGAGTCGAACCGTTGGTATCCTGATTTCGATGCCCTGGAGCAGATGGATTTGAGCAACGTGAAACTGATGTGGACGAATTATCCCCATATGCCTGCCGGAGCGCCAGCGAGTATGGAGTTGTTCGAACGGCTGGTGGCTTTCGGGCGTCGTCACGGGATTGTGATCTGCAATGACAATCCATACGGTTTCATTCTGAATGAGAAACCTTTGAGTATACTGAGCGTTCCCGGAGCAAAAGATATATGCATCGAGTTAAATTCGATGAGTAAATCGCATAATATGCCGGGTTGGCGTATGGCTATGCTGGCTTCTAACGAACAATTTATCCGGTGGATTTTGAAAATGAAAACCCATGTGGATTCAGGGCAGTTCAAACCGATGCAATTAGCAGCAGTGGAGGCTTTGAAAGCGCCTGTATCATGGTACGACGGAATGAACGGGGTGTATCGCAGTCGCAGGGATTTGGCCGGACAGCTTATGCACGCCATGGGTTGCCAGTATGACGAAAACCAGGTGGGAATGTTCCTGTGGGGACGTATTCCCGATTCGGAAAAAAGCGGAGAGGCGCTGGCAGATAAAATATTATATGGCGCTCACGTGTTTATCACGCCCGGATCGGTTTTCGGGAGCGCTGGCGACCGCTATGTCCGCCTTTCATTATGCTGCAAAAATGAATTATTAAAAGAAGCCTTAGAAAGGGTACAAAAGGTGTATGAATAAAAAATCTTTAAATATTTAAATTATAAATAAATAGAATGGAAAAAATGAAATTTGAATCAATTTTATTGTCGGCTGTAGATGCCAAACGTCCGGTTGTCATATCCGGTCCGTGCAGCGCTGAAACGGAAAATCAGGTATTATCCACTGCCCGCGCACTTGCCTCAAAAGGGATCCGGATGTTTCGAGCAGGTATCTGGAAACCAAGAACCAAGCCGGGTGGGTTTGAAGGAGTCGGGGCGGTGGGACTGCCCTGGTTGAAAAGGGTAAAGGAAGAAACAGGCATGTATGTTGCCATCGAAGTGGCTACGCGCGATCATGTATTTGAGGCCTTGAAGGCCGGTATTGATATCCTGTGGATTGGCGCCCGTACAACGGCCAATCCTTTTGCCGTACAGGAGCTTGCCGATGCGTTGAAAGGAGTAGATATTCCTGTCTTAATTAAGAATCCGGTGAATCCTGATCTGGAATTGTGGATTGGCGCCATTCAGCGTATCCATAGTGCAGGAATACATCGTATCGGCGTTGTACACAGAGGATTCAGTTCGTATGAAAAGAAATTGTACCGGAATCTGCCTATGTGGCATATCCCGATTGAACTGCGTCGTCAGTATCCCGACTTGCCTGTTTTTTGCGACCCAAGCCATATTGGCGGGAAACGCGAACTGATTGCTTCATTAAGTCAACAGGCAATGGACTTGAATTTTGATGGATTATTTATTGAATCTCACTGTGGTCCTGACGAAGCGTGGAGCGACGCTGCCCAGCAAATCACTCCGGATGTGCTGGATTATATGCTCAATCTGTTAGTCATTCGTGACGTCACACAAACGACTGAAAGCCTGGCCGAACTGCGCCGGCAGATAGATGGAATAGATGAAAGTTTGCTGGAAATTCTGGCTAAACGAATGCGTATCTCGCGCGAAATAGGCGTGTATAAGAAGGAACATAACATGCCGATTCTTCAGACACCCCGTTATGTTGAAATATTGGAAGACAGGACAAAAGCCGGAGCTTCGATGGATTTAAGTACGGATTTTGTGGAAAAAATACTGCGGGAAATACACGAGGAATCTATTCGGCAGCAGGTGATTGTGATGAACAGGAATGGTGCGTAGTTTTATAGTTAATAGAAATATAAAGGTATGAAGATTATGATTTTGGGAGCGGGAAAGATGGGTTCTTTCTTTACCGATTTGCTTAGTTTTGACCACGAAGTGGCGGTGATGGAAAAAGACCCCAGGCGGATGCGTTTTATTTACAATGCTATCCGGATGCAATCGCCCGAAGAAATAAAGGATTTCAAGCCGGAGCTAGTAATTAATTGTGTGACCCTGAATCATACGATTGATGCTTTCCAGGCTATTTTTCCTTATATAGAGCAGAACTGTATTATATCGGATGTGGCGTCGGTCAAAACTCAGCTACAGGATTTTTACACTACCTGTGGGTTTCCGTTTGTCTCAACGCATCCGATGTTTGGGCCGACATTTGCAACACTGGGAAGTCTGGATGAGGAAAATACGATTATCATTTCGGAAGGAAATCATCTGGGTAAAGTGTTTTTTAAAGATTTGTACAGCCGGTTGAAACTGAATATTTTCGAATATTCCTTTGATGAACACGACAGGGTCGTGGCTTATTCGCTGGGTATTCCGTTTGCTTCGACCCTGGTATTTGCCGCTACGATGGTTCATCAGGATGCCCCGGGAACCACGTTTAAACGCCACATGAAAATTGCACACGGATTGATGTCGGAGGACGATTATCTGTTGTCGGAAATACTTTTTAACCCCCGGACACCCCTTCAGATTTCGCGTATTCAGGAAGAACTGGATGTCTTACAGGATATTATCCGACAAAAAGATACGGAAGCAATGAAAACCTACCTGAGCAGGATCAGGAAAAAAATAGAATAAAAAACTTTTCTTACGCTTGCCTCATCAAATTTTTATACTAATTTTACAGAAAAATTCAGATTTTTTTATTTAAAACTAAGCGCTGAAAACTATAATGGGCTTGTCAACAAAAGAAAAATATTGGAAATACTCCCTTATCATCCTGATAGTCTTTTTGGGGTGGGTTATTGTTCGGGAGATGCGTCCATTTATCAATGGTATCTTGGGCGCTTTTACCATTTTTGTACTTGTACGCCGGCAAATGGTGTACCTGACCGAAAAAAGAAGGATGCATAAAATTCTGGCTACCTCGTTGATTTTAATGGAAGTAATTACCTGTATTTTTGTGCCGCTTTATCTGATATCCCTGGTTTTGATTGGGAAGATTCAAACAATCAATGTAGATATTTCTGTCATGACGGATATGATTCATCAATTTGAGACACTGATGAAAGACCAGTTTAATTATGATATGATGACGGCAGATTACTTTACCACCATATCCGGATTTGTGACAAAAGGTATTCAATTTGTTCTCAATCAGGCAGGCGGATTGGTTATTTCTTTGATTGTCTTGCTGTTTTTCCTTTATTTTATGCTCGTTGATTATCGCAAGATTGAGCATTATGTGTACGAATTGTTGCCATTCAGTGAGCAAAACCGGAAGGAAATTTCTCGCGAAATCTATATCATGGTAAGCTCCAATGCGATCGGAATACCGTTACTGGCGATTGTCCAGGGCGTGGCAGCGTATATTGGATATTTGCTTTTCGACGTTCCAAGCGCATTATTCTTTGCATTTATAACCTGTTTAGCTACAGTTATTCCGATTGTAGGAACCGGCGTCATCTGGGTGCCTTTGGTGGTCTACTTAGCCATCATCGGCGACTGGTTCAATGCGATCGCTTTGGCCATCTATTGTTCTGTTGTCGTGATTAATATAGATCATGTCATTCGTTTTATCATACAAAAAAAATTAGCAGACACCCATCCATTGATAACGATTTTCGGGGTGATTATCGGACTGACCATGTTCGGTTTTTGGGGAGTGATCTTCGGACCGTTGCTGTTGTCAATGTTCTTTTTGCTGATAAATATATTTAAACGGGAATATTTGGATAATCAGGAATAACCGAATAACAAAAAAACAATTCACATCCCTGTTAGGAGATAAACAAAATTAACCTCTTGCAAGCCGATAGCCGCAACTCAGGATATTCGCCGCTCCTCTTCATTTTACTTAGCTGTTTTTCAACTATATTTTGTCTGAAAAAAAAGGCCGTTTAAAACCGACAATCAAATTAAATAATATAGTTCTGGGGGAAATATGTGGTAATTTCCTGAAATTTCGCTAAAAAAAGTTTTTATTTTATGTTTTTTTTCTTAGATTTGTGCCGTAATTATTGTCGGTTTTAAACGGCCCTTTTTTTTAGACAACTCAGATATTATTATTATTTTATTGTTATTAATATTTTTAAATTTTTATTCTATGAAACATGTAAAAAGCAAAATTTTCTTGTTCGGCTCGCTCCGAAGGATAGGAGTTCTGTCCTTGATGTTGAGTTTGGGTTTGGCGACTATTTTTGCCCAACAGTTAACAGTCAGAGGTACAGTGCTGGATGAATTCGGTGAAACGTTGATCGGCGTCAATATTATTGAAAGAGGAACCGGCAACGGGGTTATTACCGATATTGACGGGAACTATACCCTTACGGTGTCCAATGGACAAAGCGCTGTGCTTCAATTCTCGTTTATCGGGTATAATACGAAGGCAGAGACAGTCGGCGGACGCACTACAATCAATGTGACGATGGATCCATCTGTCGTGAATTTAGGCGAGGTGGTCGCTATCGGTTACGGTACGCAAACACGGCGGGAGATTACGGGGTCTGTGGCTAACCTTACGGAAGAAAACTTCAGACAGGGAGTAACACGAACTGCTGCTGATTTGATGCAGGGTAAAGTAGCCGGATTGAGTATTGTAACTCAATCCGGATCTGTTGGATCCGAACCCGCTATCCGTTTGAGAGGCGTTTCTACGCTGTATAATGACCAGGGTCCTTTTATAGTGATTGATGGGGTGCCGGGAGGGCAACTGTCATCAGTAGCTCCGGAAGATATTGAGTCTATCTCGGTATTGAAGGATGCTGCTTCGGCAGCTATTTACGGTTCGCGTTCTGCAGGAGGTGTGATCCTTATTACAACCAAGAGAGGACAGGCTTCACGTACATCTGTTTCGTATAGCGGCTATATGGCGGCTGCATCATTGGCCAACAAGCCTAAATTGATGACGGCAGATGAATGGAGAAATTATGCACGGGAGAATGGCAGGGATACTGCACCTTACGACAGGTATGGAGCGAATACCGACTGGATTGATGAAATTACACGCACAGGTATTCAACATAACCACAATGTATCCTTGTCGGGCGGGTCTTCAAAAAGCAATTATCGGGCTTCGTATAACTACCAAAACAACGAAGGCATATTGCGCGACGATGCTTTGGAAAGACACAATTTCCGTTTTCAAGTACAGCAGCGCGCCATCAACGACCGGCTGCGTTTAGGAATAACCGGTTCGGGAACCATACTGACAAGGGATGAACATTATGGAGACAATATTGTACTTGCCTTTAATATGCTGCCTGTTTTTCCCGTGAAACTGTCGGACGGATCGTGGTTCGATACCTTGGAGTATGACCAGGGTAATCCGGTCAGAAACCAGGAGTACAATGTGGACAGAAGGAACGAATCCACCCTCTATGGGCAGGGCGACATATCTTTTACCATTTTGGAAGGATTGGATATCAAAGGCTCGCTCTATAAGAGTATGCGCATGTTGAATCGAGACCAGTTCAATAACTCTGAAACTCACCGGGGGCGTAATGAAGTAGGTTGGGCTCGACGTACAGCCGAGCGTTGGGATGTGGACTTGATGGAATGGATGCTTGAATACAGGAAAGATTTCGGCGCTCACAAGGTTAACGCGCTGGCTGGATATTCGTGGCAAGATGAAAACTGGACGCGTTCATGGGCAACTAACCGCAACTTTGTAACCAATGTGATGGGATCCAGTAGCCTGCAGTCCGGACAGGGACTGAGGCCAGGTTCTGACGATGTGAGTTCATGGCGTAATATGAACAGATTGATTTCATTCTACGGGCGTGTCAATTACAGTTACGAAGAGCGTTATATGTTGACAGCTATGGTGCGCCGGGATGGTTCCACCAGATTTGGCGCCAACCATAAATGGGGTATCTTCCCGTCTGTTTCGGCGGCATGGGGTATTTCTCAGGAAAACTTCATGAAAGATCTTACATGGGTTGACGACTTGAAGCTGCGCGTTGGATATGGTGTTACAGGTAATCAGGCAACCCTCGAACCCTACAGATCAATTGAACGTTACGGTACTGATGGTGTTTACTATGACGATGGCTCCTGGTTGACAGCCTACCGGATCAATCAGAACGCAAACCCCGATCTTAAATGGGAATCAACAGCCCAGTTTAATATCGGTATTGACTTCGGTTTCTTTAATGGCAGGCTGAACGGTACGGTCGAATGGTATAAAAAGATAACAAACGATATGTTATACGAATATAATGTACCTACTCCGCCTTTTATGCACAACAGGATGTGGGCTAATGTAGGCAGTATGGAGAACACGGGATTTGAAGTTGCGCTTAACTGGAATGTTGTTCGTTCAAGAGATTTTAACTGGACTACATCCTTAACTGCCGACCATAACCGGAATAAAATCACACGCCTCTCGAACGAATCGTATACTACCGACCGCATACATATTGGAGACGCATGGGTACGCGGAGGATCAGGGAATACGACGCATGTAATAGAAGAAGGACGTCCCTTTGGACAGTTTTATGGATGGAAATTCCTGCGCTTCGACGAAAATGGACACTACGTAATGGAAAAATTTACCGAGGGAGACGGCCCTGTTACAGATCTTGACAAAACATATATTGGAGATGCTAACCCTGTTTTGACCTATGGATGGACAAACTCGTTCAACTACAAGAATTGGGACTTTCAGTTCTTCTTCCGTGGAACTATCGGAAATAAGGTATTGAATCACCAGCGTATGGCTTATGCGCAGGCCAATTACCTGATCGGCGCCAACGCGCTGAGCGATCCGCTGATCTATGAACTCAAGGAAGTGCCCAAATACTGTTCGCTTTATATTGAAGACGGCTCACATGTCCGGTTGGACAACCTGGTACTGGGATATACATTCAATACGCGAAATATTAGCTGGTTAGACCGTGCGCGAGTCTATATCGCAGGACAAAATGTATTTGTGCTTTCCAAACTTAAAGGACCGGATCCGGAAGTGGATATTTCGAGAAACGAAGGGCGGGCGCCGGGTGTATTAGACCGCACATTTTATCCCAAAGCGCATGTTTATTCTGTGGGAGTAAGTCTTGTTTTCTAACTTTTTAAATTATAAATCAGATGAAAAGAATATTTAAAATAGCATTATCGCTTGTTGCAGGCTGCACCCTGCTGTGGGGAATCACATCATGCACGGATTTAGATGAAATCATCTACGACACAATCCCCTCTGATCAGTTTCCCCAAACACCCGAACAGATTAACTCAATAATCGGGCCTGTGTATAAAACTTTCAAAAATTTATGGCCAGGAGATATGTTCTGTGTCATTGAACAAACAGCCGATATGGCTGTTACTCCCACCCGCAGAGGAGGCGACTGGTGGGACGGAGGCGTACACATGGAGATGAGCATGCACACATGGACAGCTGAAACCAATTTAATGAATAACTCATGGAACAGCTGTGTAAACGCAATCGGTACATGTAACAGGGTATATGCCGTTATTGAAGAAGCCGATATGGACGCAGAACTGAAAACGCGGACGCTTGCGGAAATACGCGGTGTAAGAGCTTTCTGGTACTTTGTCCTGATTGATATGTTTGGAAATGCCCCGCTATCCACCGATTACAAAGATCTGGAATTGCCAGGGATGACAAGCCGGGCAGACCTGTACAAATTCGTTATTGACGAACTTAACACCATCAAAGATGTAGTCCGCTCGGATGTCAGCTCAAGCAGTTACGGCAAGTTTACAAGAGGCGCCGCCTATACCCTGCTTGCCAAAATGTACCTGAATGCAGAAGTTTGGACAGGAACGCCCAACTGGCAGGGAGTAATCAGCGCATGCGATGAGGTAATGAAACTTGATTATATCATCGAGCCTGACTGGAAAACGAACTTCATAGTCCAAAACGCATCGTCGAAAGAAATCATACTTCCCATTTGTTTTTCATCAGCAGATGGAGGAAATCAGCTTCACTGCCGTACGCTTCACTATCTTACTCCCCCGGCTCTTGGAATGAGGGTTGGTACATGGAACGGAATATCTGCATATCCTGACTATGTGAGGCTATTTGATGTGGAAGACAAGCGCTATGAAGGATCTTTCATGATGGGTCCGATAATTGATCCGGAAACAAACCAGGTGTACATCACTGCACATAATCGCCCTCTGATTCACACTATCGACTTTACCACCATACCGGGAACTGAAAAAAGCGGTACGCTGTGGGGAGAAGTAGAACAGGAAGATGGAGCCAGAGTCAACAAGTGGGAGTTTGAAAGAGGCTTAGCCAGTGGAAATCAGAATAACCACTTCGCCATTTTCCGCCTTGCAGATGTTTATCTGATGAAAGCAGAAGCATTGTTACGTCTGGGACAGGATAATGCCGAGGCAACGCGACTGATCAATGTCATACGTGAAAGAGGATTTGGACATGCAGGCAAGAACTATTCGGCTGCTACGCTTGAGAATCTTTATTTGGAACGGCGACTGGAACTGGCATGGGAAAATCATTCGCGACAGGATGCTATCCGCTTCGATACATTCGGAAAGCCAACGATTTGGAGAACCGAAGAAACTCCCGCATACAGGAAACTCTTCCCCGTACCGGTCCAGGCATGGCGATCCAATAACAAACTCGTGCAGAATCCGGGATATCCTCCGTTCAGTTAATTTACATTTTATGTAGTGTGTTAACTATTTATGGCGTATCTTCATTGCGAGAACTCCTCGCAATAACGGAATAGTGGAAATAACGCCAAAATACAAATAACAGTACCCAAATATAAGGATGGTTGTTGCCCCTGTTTCATGCAACAGCCATCCTTTTTTAAACCATCATTCCGCCTGAGGGGGTGGAATGATGGTTTTTTCAGCCAATATGTTGTCCTGACGGGAATATTTCAATTCAAAATACATTTTTCCTTTCGTCAATTTTCCGTAAAGAGATAAGGTGAAAAGAAATGATAATAGGCATATTTATTTCAATAGACGTGGTTTTAACGCTTTTAGTTATGTCCTGTTTGTCAGTAATATATAACGAAGGGTGAGACATTAGTCATATAAATTAAACGACCGTTTAATTTAGACTATAAAATGATTCGTAAAGATTATTTTAGAAATCAGAGGTAATTTCCTAAAATTATGTAAAAAAAAGTTTTTGAAATGTAATTTTTATGGTTAGATTTGTGCCGATTTTATTGTCTAATTTAAACGGTCTATTTTTTTAGACAATGCAACTATAATTATTTTTTTAATTATTTAATATTTTAATTATTAATTTTATGAAACATGTAAAAAACAAGTTTTGCTTGTTCGGCTCGCTTCGAAGGGTAGGCATTCTGTCCTTGATGCTGAGTTTAGGTTTGGTGACTGTTTTTGCACAACAACTAACAGTCAGGGGAACAGTGCTGGATGAGGACGGCGAATCCGTGATAGGAGTAAATATCATGGAAAAGGGCACAAACAATGGAGTTGTTACCGATATTGACGGAAACTACTCTATTACAGTGTCAAACGGTCAAAGATCAGTACTTACATTCTCTTTCGTAGGGTATAATACGAAAGAAGAGACGGTCAGTGGACGCGCTACAATCAATGTATCCCTGGATCCATCGGTTGTGAATCTGTCCGAAGTGGTTGCAATCGGTTATGGTACGCAGACCCGACGTGAGATTACCGGTTCAGTAGTCAATATCACCGAAGAATCGTTCAACAGAGGGCTTACACGTGATGCAGCTGATCTTCTACAGGGAAGAGTGGCCGGATTGTGGATCGTTTCAGGGTCTGGAGACGTAACTTCCCGCAGTAATATGCGTCTGCGCGGTACTTCCACATTACAGAACGACCAGGGACCCTTTATCGTTATTGATGGCATACCTGGCGGTTCACTGAGTGATATAGCTCCGCAGGATATCGAAGCAATCTCTGTACTGAAAGATGCCTCGTCTCAGGCTATTTATGGTTCCCGTGCTGCGAGCGGTGTAATCCTGATTACTACGAAAAGGGGATCCGGTATGAGGACACAGGTATCGTATAACGGTTATCTGTCTGCCGATCAAATAAGGACGAAGCCTCCTTTGATGAATGCCGAACAATGGCGTGCTTATGCTGCTGCAAACAACCGGGATACTTCTCCATACGACCGGTATGGCGTCGACAATACCGACTGGTTTGATGAAATAACCCGTACCGGTATCTCCCAAAACCATTCGCTGTCGTTGTCAGGCGCTGGAACGCGAAATAACTATCGAGCGGCGTTTACCTACCAGGACCGTGTCGGTGTGTTGCGTGATAATGATATGCAGAATATGAATTTCCGATTTTCGTTCCAACAGCGCGCTATGCAAGACAAACTGCGCATCGGAATTACGGCAAATGCCAGAATCAGTGAGTCACTTTCGCCTAATACAGACAACATCATATTGTCTTATAATATGCTGCCGGTCTATCCGGTTTTTAATCCGGACGGATCGTATTTCACTACGGTGAATCAGGAATATGACCAGGGTAATCCGGTGCAGATACAGGACTTGAATGAAGTAAGGAACAAGGGCCTTTCTTTCCTCGTAACAGGTGATATTCAGTATACGATTATCGAAGGTTTGAACCTTAAGGCGAATTTAACGCGAAGTCGTTCTTACAGAGAGCGCCTGGAATTTCGACACTCTGAGACAAAACCCGGTTCGAGCAGCAATGGATTTGCACAGAAGCGAATCGACTACGATGAACGTTTATTACAGGAATGGACGCTGGATTATGATAAAGCATTTAACGATGTACATAAGGTACAGGGGATAATTGGTTATTCATGGGACAAAAGCGAAACTTCAAGGACGCAAGCACAGAACCGTAACTTCTTGGTCAACGACCTGAAATGGAACCGCCTTGAAGCGGGTACCGGTCTGATGAGCGGCGACGCTTCCTCCTACGCCAACTCCGAGAAATTGATTTCCCTCTTTGCCCGCGCCCATTATAGCTTTAAGGAACGCTATATGATTACGGCTACCATCCGCCGCGACGGATCGTCCAAGTTTGGCGCCAACCACAAGTGGGGAACCTTTCCATCAGCTTCATTGGCATGGGGTATCTCGGATGAATCCTTTATGCAGGGGATCAGCTGGCTGAACGATATGAAGATACGTGTTGGTTACGGTGTAACCGGTAATCAGGCTGAATTAAATCCATATAGATCTTTAGAAGTATTCGGAACTTCGGGTATCTATTACGATGCAGGAGTCTGGCAACAGGCATACGCAATATCCCGGAATCCCAACCCGGATCTTAGATGGGAATCGACCGGTATGTTTAATGTAGGTATCGACTTTTCATTATTCAACAGGCGGGTTAGCGGTACGATTGAATACTACAACAAGAATACATACGATATGTTGTACACGTATGCCGTTCCGGTGCCTCCATTTGTTCAATCTACTATTCAGGCCAATGTAGGCGATATGAGAAATCGTGGAATTGAATTTGCGCTCAATGCCCAGCTTGTCCGCAACCGTACTTTCAGATGGGACATTGGGTTCAATGCAGCGCACAACCGCAACCTAATAACCCGGCTGTCTAACGAACTCTATACCACCACGCGAATCTATGAAGGTGATCCCTGGATCCGCGGCGGTTCCAATATTACTTCACACGTCTTAGAAGAAGGCTATCCGGTGGGACAGTTTTTCCTGCTGATATGTGACGGAATTGACGAAGAAGGCAGATACATCATCAGAGATGTAAACCAAGACGGGCGGATCACTGAGGACGACCGCGATTATGCAGGCGTCCACGAACCATGGATGGTATTCGGGTTGAACAACTCATTTTCCTATAACCAGTGGGATGCAAGTTTCTTTTTCAGGGGTTCGCTTGGTCAAAAGGTGTTGAACAACCCGCGCGCTGCGTATGCTACGCCTGCTTTCCTGATTGGCGCCAACGCATGGGATGACCCGTTGACTTATCAATTAAATGAGTCTCCACGTATGTGTTCTTTATATATTGAAGACGGTTCCTTTGTCAAGCTCGACAATCTGTCCATAGGCTATACAGTCAGACTGAAAAGCAGAGACTGGATCGAACGGCTGCGTTTCTATGTAGCAGGCCAGGATCTGTTAGTGCTAACCCGTTATAAAGGGCTTGACCCGGAAGTGAGCATCAACTCCAGAAGCGGACGTGCACCCGGTCTCGAATACCGGGCAAACCTTCCCAGAGCAAGAACTTTTACATTCGGTGCCAACATAACATTTTAAATCATATTAAAAAATATAGTAATTATGAAAAAGAAATTTGATATTTACCTTGTTTTATTCGTAACCTCCATAATGGCGCTTTCTTCCTGTATGAACCTGGATGAAGATGTGTTAGATGAAATTCCTTCCTCTAATTTCGGTCGAAATGAAGCTGAAATCAACGCCATTGTGGCGCCAGCTTATAAAACGTTTAACCGTTACTGGTCGCACAATTTTATGACGATGCAAGAATGTAGCGGCGATATGATGCTGGTACCTTCCAAGCTGGGAGGCGACTGGTGGGATGGCGGACAGTACCGCGAATTGCATATGCACGATTGGACAGCCACCAACAATACGGTCCGTGGCTCCTGGAACAGAGCCACAGCAGGTATCGCGACCTGTAACCTGACTATGCACATCATTTCGCAAAACGATTTGTTGGATTCCACTTTAAAAGAACGTATTCGGAATGAACTAAGGGGAATTCGCGCTTTCTGGTTCTATGTGATGATAGACAACTGGGGTAATATTCCGATGGTTACTGACTTTACCGATACCCAACTTCCGACTCTTACGCCGCGCAGGGAGGCGTTTAATTTTGTGCTTCAGGAGCTGAATGATATCAAAGACAAATTGCGCGACGACGTAACCAGCCCTTCTGCATATGGCAAATTCACGAAAGGATCTGCCTATGCGTTGCTGGCCAAAATGTACCTGAATGCCGAAGCCTGGGGTGAATCTCCCCGGTGGAGAGAAGCGGCAGAGGCCTGCGATGTAGTGATGGGATTGGATTATGTGATCGAGCCCGAGTGGAAAACAAACTTTCTTGCCAAAAACGAAGTTTCCCGCGAAGGTATTATCGTAGCTCCCATGAGCACCAATGACGGATCAGACTTTCGTATGACCTATTATAACTGGTTGCACTACTTATCTCATCAAGCATTAGGGTATACGGGCAGAGGAAACAACTGTATGACTGCGCAACCCGACTATGTATATCTGTTTGATGAGGAAGACAAGCGTTTCGCAGGCAGTTTTCTGTTAGGACCGCAGTACGATCTGCAGACAGGAGAACTGTTGATAACAGCGCACAACCGTCCGCTAATCCATACGATTGATGTGACCGTCATTCCGGGCAGCGAACGCGATGGAACCGTATGGGGTGATGTGAACCAGGAAGACGGCGCCCGTATCTTCAAATGGGAATATGAAAAAACGATTGTCAACTCAATGGACAACGACTTCCAGATTCTCCGTCTGGCTGATATCTATCTGATGAAAGCTGAAGCATTGGTTCGCCAGGGTGTCGACAATGCCGAAGCCACCCGATTGGTCAATGTAATTCGCCAGCGTGGTTATGGCAACGATTCGCACAACTATACCTCTGTTACGTTGGAGGAGATTGCTTTGGAGCGCAAACTCGAATTGGCCTGGGAATTTTGGTCGCGTCAGGATTGTATCCGCTTCGGAACTTTCCAGGATGCACGCTGGTTGAAATCAAGCACACAAGGTCAGGATCACCTGAATCTTTTCCCGATTCCGCAGCTTTCCTGGCAGGCTAATGAAAACTTAGTACAGAATCCAGGGTATCCGCCGTTCAGGTAGTTGACAGCATTTCACTTTCTACTTGTGAATAATTAGTTGGATGGTTGTTGCTTCTGGTTCATGCAACAGCCATCCTTTTTTTAAATTCCATTTTTTTTCGACCGGATTGAAATTTTAGTTATATTTGTGCGTGAAACAAAAACAAATAAAAATTTAGCGCTTATGAAAACTCATTCTTTACTTATTGCTGTTTTGCTTCTGATTTCACAATTGAGTGTATCTCAGAGTGAGACACTTACTGGCGTACTACTTGATGTTAAAAATAAAGTAATCAAAAATTATCCAGTCACCTTAGGGCATGTATCGCCTGTGACGGTAAAAACCGATAAATACGGGATTTTTACGTTTACTGGTGCAAATCTTCAGGACACATTGTATGTAGGGGACAAAAAAGGCCGGAATCTGATGTCCATACCGGTCAATGGATACCCTTATGTCACTATCAAATCAATGAAGGGAAATTTTAACACGGAATATCTTTCCGAACCCGAAGAGCAAATCTTACGTGCCCTGCAACAGTTGGAAAAAGAAAGGCAGATGAATTTAACTACTTTACGCCGGGAGGATATTGCAACAAGTGGATGTCAGGATGTATATTGTCTGTTAAGAAGGTTAAGTGGAGTTACGGTTGCAGGTAATACAATTCGTATCAGAGGAATGTCCTCATCATTAAGCATGTCATCCGATCCTCTTATTATTATAGATGGTATAGCCGATTCGTCAGAAAGTTTAATTGTGCCAGTTGATGATATTGAGGATATCTCTGTATTAAAAGACGCTTCGATGTATGGCGTTCGCGGAGCGAATGGGGCAATTGTCATTCATACGCGTAGAAGGTGAGATGAATGATGAACTGGCAGTTATTCAGGGATTAATCATTGCCTGATACACCGCCCCTCCGCAAGTATCCGTCTGCGCTCCGGTCACGGCTGACAGGCAATTCGCCTCGCCACGCATCCGTAATACTCCCAGGAAAGCAAAAATAATCGCTTCCTTAAAATCAATCGTTTGATCATCGGGTATAACCACTTCTTTGGTTCCGATGGCACGCAAACGCTCAATCAGAAACAGGTTTCGCGCTCCTCCACCCGTCACTAACATGATCTCGCCTTTGTTTCCGTGCGAAGACTGCGCTAATTGAAAGGCGATATGTTCTGTCAAGGTACGCAATTTATCGGCCACCGACAATTCCGCCTGATCTAAACAAGGCCGGAATACTGCGTCAAACCATTCCTTTCCAAGCGACTTAGCGCCCTTTCTTTGGTAAAAATCAAGGCTGTTCAACCGGTCGAAAAACGCTTGATCCATTGTGCCGTTCCGGGCTGCTTCGCCATCCTTATCGTAATCCTTTCCCAACAGATTTGCCAGGTAGTTCAATGCCATATTGCAAGGTGAGATATCGAACGCTATCCGTCTGCCATCCTTCCGGAATGAGATATTGGAAAAACCGCCCAGATTCAGGCAGGCGTCATAATGTCCGAACAGAAGTTCATCGCCAATCGGAACAAGCGGCGCCCCCTGCCCTCCGAGTGCGACATCGTTCGTGCGGAAATCGCAAACCGTCGTGATTCCCGTATGCGATGCAATGACAGCGCCGCTGCCGATTTGCGAAGTCAAACCGATAGTCGGTTGATGGAAGGTCGTATGCCCGTGAGAGGCAATGAAATCCGGCTTTACAGGCTGCCCATCTAAAAATGACCTGACCGTAGCGGCAATGACTGAGCCTAATTCTACATCTAATTTTACAAATTCGTAAGCAGAAAAGTCGATAGCTTTTGCTAATCGCAACCGCAGTTCTTCGGGATACGGATATGTCCGGGCAGCAATCACATCGTAGTTCCAGCGGTCGACTTTCTTATCAAAATAACACAAAGCCAGATCCAATCCGTCGAGCGAAGAACCTGACATCAAACCAAGTACAAAATATTCGGACTTCATAGAATACATTGTTTTCAAATTTCGGGGATAAAGATACTTTTTTTTCAGCACAGAGACACAGAGAACACAAAGTTTCACAGCGTTTAAATTTTTTAACAAAAATAAAGTACTTTTGTTATGGAATTTGTTCAAAATTGGCATCTATCAGATAAAGGTTAAACAAATTTTTAAAAACGAATCATTATGAAACGATTGAATTTATTTTACATCAGCCTGTTTGTAATGGCTATCTTATCACCGGCGTTTGCACAGATGCCATCGATGAAAGTACAGAATGAAAGCAATACAGCCACACCGGCCGTAACGCTCAAAAAGATGGATATCGA
>Ga0099364_10003263_pt1 | contig 25232 bp, 19 predicted proteins | sample TergutTh196P3_FD_73070 | JGI IMG/M metagenome (GOLD analysis project Ga0099364, IMG submission 73070) | Microcerotermes parvus P3 segment gut microbial communities from Pointe-Noire, Republic of the Congo - Th196 P3 | ecosystem: Host-associated > Arthropoda: Insects > Digestive system > Gut ...
ATGCCGTTTTCGTCCGTGGTTGAAAGCAGATTGCCGTTATAGTCATAAACATATGAAACATCGTTGCCTAAGGCATCTGTCACCCTTGTAGTACGCCCGAGCCTGTTGTACGTATACGTCATTCTGTTGCCCAGCGCGTCGGTGACTGTTTTCATACGGCCCATCTCGTCGTAGGTGTAGGAGCTTTCACCGCCTAATGCGTCCGTGGATTTTATCAGGCGGTCAAGTGCGTCGTATTCGTAACGCGTGATAGCGCCTGATGCGTCAGCCGATCTGATGAGCCTCGCCTGTGCGTCATATTCGTATTTTGCCTCGTTGCCCATGGGGTCGGTTATGACTGAAAGCAGAGATTTGTCGTTGTATGTATAAACGGTGGCGTTACCCATGGCGTCCTTAGAGCTGAGTATTTGGCCGTTGGAGCTGTACTCCGTGGAACTAACTCCTCCTAATGCGTCCGTCGTGGTCGTCACAAAGCCGTTTTTGTTGTACTCATACTCAGTCACATTATTCAGCGCGTCTTTTTCAGAAAGCAGTTTACCCGCAGGCGAGTAAGAATATTCCGTCCTGTTGCCCAGAGGGTTGATAGATGCGGTGACACGCCCGATGCCGTCGTATTCGAGGGACGCTGTACCGCCCTCGGCGTCGGTTACTGAGCGAAGCCTTCCGTTTGGATCGTAATCGTATGTAGTGGCATTACTCAGCGCGTCGGTTTCGGTACGCAGAAAACCACCGGAATATGTATAATATGTCCAGCCTCCATTGCGGTCCTTGTATCTGGTCACATTCCCGTTTGAGTCATAGGTATACCCTTCCGTTGAGCCGTCTATGTACGTCACAGTGTCGATAAGGTTGTTCCTTACATATGTAAGCCCGACCTCGTTGCCGTCAGGGTAGATTATCCTCGTCACGCGCTTTTGGCTGTCGCGAGCGTAGCTTGTGGTATTGCCTATTTTATCAGTATCGCCCGTGAGCCTGGATAACGCGCGTTCGTTTACTCTTGTTCCGTTTGCGTCGGATACTGAGATAAGGTTGCGGTATTCGTCATAGCTGTATACGGAAACCCAGCCTGTGGAATCCGTGTATGTGTTTTTACGGTTTGCGTCGTCATATGATATGGAGAAGTATACGGGCAACCCGGCGTTGATATATGTCTGTTCGGTCACGCGACCCAGGGCGTCATATGTATTCATGAGATAAACTTCGCCGTTGAAGTCTGTGCATGTGGCCAGATACCCGTTTTGATCGTATGTATAGCGTATTTCGTCGCCGTCCGCGTTTGTGTATGAAACGAGGCGGTTTCCGGAATACCCGTAACTTACGCTTCGCCCCGCGCTGTCCGTCACCCCGGTTATGAGCCCGCCGCCCCATGTGAGGTAGTAGCTCCCGGCTATGCCGTTTATTGTTGTAAGGTTTCCGCCCGTATAACTCAAGGACGCAGTCGTTATCCCGTTGGGGTTGCGTATCTCCGTAAGCAAACCTGAAGAGTTGAAGAAAAATGCTGCGCCGCCGTCATGCGCCATGCGGTAGCCGCCGCCTGCGGCAGTCAAACTGTAAGGCTGGCCGGGGAGCGGGCGGTAGCCGCCCGGCTGCGCGAGAAAGCGCAGTTCCTCGCCGCCCGGGAGCATGACGAACACTATGCCCCTGTCTTCCCTGAGGCTGTAATCATACCCGTGGGTAAAGCCCTGCCCGAGCGGGCCGCCCTCGTACCTTGAGTTGTAGTTGCGCATTAATGTCAGCGGGATATTTCCCTCAAGCCGCAGGTCGGGGTAGCTGAACACGTAGTTGCCGTCAACTACGTTTACCGGCTCCATCACAAGCCCGTCTATGCCGTTGCCGAGCATATAGTCCATGAATGGTGAGTATAGCCCTTCATTGCCGGATAAGTAGTATTCGCTCATATAGTTGACGCAAATGCCCGAGGCGCTGCCCATCAGCATCAGCCAGCCGTCCTCGCCGTCGTCATACATCCGGGCATAGTCTATGTAGAGAAGCACGCTTATCGCGTAATCATCCCTGTTGGTCCATGTCCAGTTTTCGCCGGGGACGTCCACGCTGCCGGGGACGTCAGGGTCTGCTTCGATGGGCAGAATATTATTTTCGGGATAACCCAGCGGGTGTATGACGATCTCTATAACGCAGCCTGATTCATCCGGGTCTGTACCGATAACGGGATAATCGATCCCGTCGCGTTCGACGCGGCAATCCCATTCAAGGGCGAGAAAAGTCTGCATTATGACGTCGTCGCCGTCTTCAACTTCAAGTTCTATCGACGCGATGCTGACGTTCGTAAGCATGGAAGACGTAACACCCCTTGGCGCGGGTATATTGTCGCCCGGATATGCGGGGTGGTAGCCGAGTTCTCCCGTGGAACCTGTTATCTCATAGTCCCTTGCCAAATAGCCCCCGGATACTCCGTCTACTTTGTACTCAATGTCTACACGCTGCGTATAATCAAAGCGGAAGTACACCACGATATTTGAAGTGGCGGGGTTGAAATCGCCGCCCAGTATCTCCGCCGCACGCGCTGCAGGGACGCAAGACGCGGCGAGTCCGATCATTATGCATACAGCCAATAGCAGGCTTGTCAGCCTTTCAAGTTTTATTCTCATCGCTTGTCTATCCCTCCCGCATCTATGATTGTCATTATTAATGTGAATGTTCCAAGGAGGCTTCCTTGATTTGCATATATGCCCAATGGCTTGAGTTAACGTCGGCAAACGGACTTATCTCAGCGCGGAGGTCCGGCGCAGTCTCGGGGTTCCTCCCGATCAGACGGTTTATCATCGGGGATAGCCCCGCTGAAATTGTTCCCGGACAGAAACAGATATCTGAGATTTTTCAGCTCTCCTATGGCGCTCGGGATCGCGTCTGTTATACCCCTGTCGTTTATTAACAACCTTTCCGAGGATACATGAATGCCGGCATCGTTAGCCGCAGTTTTGAGCCGCAAACACCTACCCTCTACCATACATATGTAACGAAACGCGAAAAAAGGGACAAGAAAAATGAAATTCGCATAAAAAAACAGGCCCCATCCTAAATCAGGACGAGGCCCGTTACACAGAGTTATCTCATACGCCTACCATTTTGCGGTAACGGACGGTGACTGCAGAGACCGGTTGTCCCAGTCTCCGTTCTTGCAGCATTGATAAGTGATAAAAGCGTAGTACGATTTCCCAACCGTACCATCATATGTGACGCTGCCGGAATGATAAATGTACAGTATCGGTTGCGCAATTTGCAGCGCTGTGTTATTATTTGCGGGCAGGAATTTTTTTTACAGAAGTAGGTGCTTTATGAGAAAAGTATTATGCATTGTTTTTGCGGTCTGCCTGGCGTTGGCCCTGTTTGCGCCCGCGCTTGCAGCTATGAGTCTGTCCAACTTCGGAGTGGTCAGGACTTATAATGACGATTTTAACGATATCCCGCGGGACGCCTGGTATTATTCCGACGTTGTCGGCGTGTTTGAGCGCGGGATAATGGGTGGAAAAGGCGCCGGTCTGTTCGATCCTGCCGGGAGGCTCACTATTGCCGAAACGATCACTATCGCAGCCACTCTGCACAAGGGTTATCACACAGGTTCAATGGAATTTGAAACAGGAACGCCCTGGTATGCCCCGTACTACGATTACGCTTTGAGAAACGGGATCCCGGTTGGCGTTTATCGTAACTTAAACGCATGGGCGACCAGAGCGGATTTCGCGCTGATAATTGCCGGCGCACTCCCGCGCGAGGCTTTGACGCCAATAAATAATATTGCCGACGGGGCAATACCCGACGTCGCCGAGAGTTATAGCTACGGTGCCGCTGTTTACAGGCTTTACAGGGCCGGCGTCCTTGCCGGTTCTGATGGGGAAGGGACATTCTTTCCCGGAAGGACTATTTCCCGCGCCGAAACCGCCGCGATTATCCTGCGCGCGGTAAACGCCGATACAAGAGTGAGCCTGTCGCTCGCACCGGTATTTACTGCGCAGCAAATATACAGACTTGCCTCGCCGGCGGTATTCTTTATCGAGGTCTACGACGACGAAGGCACGACACTCAGGACAGGCAGTGGCTTTTTCATCTCAGAGTCGGGCCTGGCGGTCACTAACTACCATGTCGTTGTCGGAGCGGACTCCGCACGTATCACAACGGACGACGATAACATTTTCGACGTCGCCGGAATATATGATTTTGACCGGTCACAGGATCTGGCTCTCATAAGTATCGAAGGCGCCGATTTCCCATATCTTGAACTCGCGGACTCGTCAAAACTTCTTACAGGCGCTACCGTATATACTCTCGGTAGCCCGCTCGGATTACAGGCGTCGTTTTCCAGAGGTATTGTTTCTCAGGCGATTCGTGAAGTCGCGGACATGGAGTTTATACAAATCGACGCCCCGATCTCCAGCGGCAGCAGCGGCGGGGCCTTGCTCGATTCCTCCGGCAGAGTTGTCGGCGTTACCAGTGCCACCGTGCTGGGCGGTCAGATCACACAGAACTTAAACCTTGCGGTCCCGATCAACTTCTTAAGCAGAATGAGCAGGGAGCAGGCGGTTTCCCTCAAGTCGATCATAACGGAAACAGTGTCTTATGCCGATTATTTTCCCGCCCCTGATTTTGGCGCCGTTTTTGGCGTGAGTCCGTTTAACAGGGAGACGGTGCGCGGTGGCACGGCGTTCTCGTATCGCCTGAGCGATTTACCGGGCGATCCCGATGATATAATAGACGAGTATACGCACCTCGTAGAGCAGAAACTTTTCGTACATTTTGGCTATATCACCAGAAACGGAGTCGATTTCAAAGCGTACAGCAACTACAGATATGACGTTATGCTGGCGATAGGAGTTGAGGAGATAAGAGGAGAAGAATGCTTCACGGTCCAGGTATCGTAACTACTCAGAACCGGTGAGGAATGGCTGTTTAAAGTGTTCATTGTCAGCGGAGCAAGGATGCGGAGCGAGCTCATGTGAGACAGGATGTCGAATATGAGCGTAAATGAAGACTTTAAACAGCCGTTTCGAGCGCAAGGTTCTGAGAAGATACCAAGTATCATAGTTTCACCTCACGCTGAAAAGCAGGTCTCCGTATGTGGGGAATGGCCAGTATTCACGAGAGATAGTAGACTCCAACTCGTCTGTTATCATACGCAGTTCGTCTAACTTTGTGAGTACCGCGTCTTTAAAGAACTGTGCCTTTTTGAGTAAATCTTTGATCTCCTCCGTCCGGGAAAGCGCGCCGTACAGCTCGGCGGTCTTTTTGTGCAGATCCGCGCTCAGCTCCGAAAGCCGGGTGACGGTTTCGCGCTCATATATGCAGGTTGTCTCCGGCAGAAACTCCGTTTTCGCAATCGCATCCCTGCTCAACTGTCCCGCATATGCCGTCGCTGCGTATAGAATATCTTTTTTTACAAGTTTGCACATGGTCACAGCCTCAATGTTACACAGCTTGCAATAATTCTCAAGATATATCTCAAACCGGGAACGCAGCTCGGTTTCCGACAGGATATTATGCCGCTCATACAGAGCGATATTTTTTTCGTGCAGCATATACCGCAGCGCGTCAGGCGTAGACCGGATGTTCAGCAGCCCGCGTTTTGAAGCCTCAACCGCCCAATTATCGTCATAACCGTTGCCGTTGAATATGATCCGCTTATGATCTTTAATCGTCCTTTTTATGAGCATGTGCAAAGTGCTGCTGAAATCCTTTGCGCCTTCGAGTTCGTCGGCAAACAGTCGCAGCGATTCCGCGACCGTTGTATTTATTACGGTATTTGCCCTTGCTATCGACATGTCCGAACCAACCATACGGAACTCAAACTTATTGCCGGTAAATGCAAAAGGCGAAGTCCTGTTGCGGTCGGACACGTCTTTTGGGAAGCCGGGCAGAGCAGAGACTCCCATCTTTATCATCGAGTCTTTTGGGTCGGTCAAAGAACAAACCTGACTTTTTTCGATAGCATCGAGTATCCCCAGCAACTCATCGCCGATGTAGACTGAAACTATCGCCGGAGGGGCCTCGTTTGCACCAAGCCGGCGGTCGTTGCCGGCGCCGGCGGCGGATATACGCAGCAGATCCTGATAATCATCCACGGCTTTGATAACTGCGGTGAGAAAAAGCAAAAACTGTGCGTTTTCATGAGGAGTCGCTCCGGGATCAAGCAAATTTACTCCTGAGCTCGTTTTTAACGACCAGTTATTATGCTTGCCGCTTCCGTTAACGCCCTCAAAAGGCTTTTCGTGCAGTACGCAGATCATGTCATGGTCTTTCGCTATGCTCTGCATGATCTCCATGATAAGCTGGTTATGGTCGGTGGCGATATTCGTCGTCGAGTATACCGAAGCCAGCTCATGCTGGGCCGGAGCGGACTCGTTATGTTTTGTTTTTGCCGGAACGCCGAGCTGCCAGAGTTGCTTATCCAGCGCTTTCATATATGCGGAAACGCGCGGCTTGATCGCACCGTAATACTGGTCGTCCAGTTCCTGCCCTTTCGGCGAACTTGCTCCGAAAAGGGTGCGCCCCGTGTACATTAAATCCTTCCGCTCCTCGAACATGGCCTTGTCGATAAGAAAATATTCCTGCTCCGCTCCTGCCATGGGCATAACGGATTTTACATCCGCACCGCCGAATAAGCGCAGTATTCGCAGCGCCTGTTTGCTGATCGCCTGCATAGAGCGCAGCAGCGGCGTCTTTTCATCAAGAGCCTGACCGTCATAAGAGCAGAACGCCGTGGGGATATAAAGCGTGCCTCCGCGGACGAAAGCGTATGACGTTGGGTCCCAGGCGGTGTATCCCCGGGCTTCAAACGTGGCTCTGAGTCCGCCGGACGGAAGGCTGGAAGCGTCCGCCTCGCCCTGTACCAGTTCGCTACCGGAAAACTCCATTATCGCCCGTCCGTCTCCTGTCGGAGATATGAAGCTGTCGTGTTTTTCCGCCGTGATACCTGTCATCGGTTGGAACCAGTGTGTATAATGCGTCGCCCCAAGTTCTATAGCCCATTCCTTCATTGCGCCCGCAACTGCGACAGCGACCTTACTGTCGAGCCGGTTGCCGTCCAAAACAGTCTTTCGCAGCGCGCGGTATATTTCGGCGGACAGACGCTGTTTCATAACATAGTCGCTAAATACCATGCTTCCATAAATATCACTAACACTCATGTCTAATTCCTCATTTTAAATAGATGTGTCCGTAAATCCGGCTCCCGTCAGGCGCTTGATATGTTTAAATCCGCAGCTTTTCAGTAGCTGAAGCATATCACCGAAGCCGTGACATATCGACTCCGCGTCGTGGCTGTCGCTGGATAGGATTATCTCGCCTCCGCGTTTTTGCAGTTCTCTTAGCAGAAACACGGACGGATAAGGCTCCGGGTTGATCTGCCGGTATATCGTTCCGGTGTTCAGTTCAAAAAGTTTGCAGTTTTTCAAAATCTCATCCATCGCGCCGAGGGCGGCGCTCACATATCTGGGATGAGTTTCATCAAAAAGGTTGCCTCCGCCGTTGTATTTTGTCACCAGGTCGAAATGCCCTATTATGTCTGCGCCGGTTTTACGGACAATGTCGGCCATGATTGCGTAATAGTCTTCGGCGAATGCATAATAGTCGCCTGAATAATTCATTTCCACCGTCTTCATATGGTTTTGCTTGCCGTTATCAATACAGATTTCCGGGCTTATGTAATGAGCGGAGCCTATGATGAAGTCAAAGTCGATATCGGGCTCGATCTCCGAATAATAGTCACGCTCCAGCCCGAGAAAAATCTCGCACTGTCCGCTGAATTTATCTTTCAGCATGCTTATCTCATCGGCGTATTCCCGCGTGGTTTCCGGGCTCATTGAATAATACCAATCAAATGTGAGATATGAATGCTCCGAAAAACCCAAAGAATCACAACCCCTTGCGATTGCGGCCCTGACCATTTCCTCCGCCGTCAGCGTCCCGTCGCAATAAGTTGTGTGCGTATGAAGATTTTGATGTCCGAGGCGAGACTGCTTTGTTAATTCGGAATTCGGAATTCGGAATTCGGAATACCCGGCGCTGTCTACTTTATCCTTCATTTCCTTGTTCATTTAACACCTCACATCAGAATTCCGCATTATTCCGCATTCCACATTCCGCATTTCTCGAAGCTCCCAGTCCAAAGTAACACCGCGGATATGTGCAGGTTTTGCAATTAGAACAGAAACCGCCCTCTCCCAGTCCCGGTATATCATCCGGTGATATTGTGATACCTGCGAAAATGCGGGGCAAAAACACATCCAAGCTCGTGACCGGAAAGTGCATGGACGCTCCGGGTACACCGATGACGGCAGTCTCACCCAGATAGGCTATAGTCAGCATATTTCCCGGCTGCATCGGCATACCCTGTGTCACGATCCGCGCTCCGGAGCCGCGTATAGCGAGCGGCGTCAGATCGTCCGGGTCTACGGACATGCCGCCTGTCAGCAGTATCAACTCCGCGCCCTGTGTTTTAAAGTCCGCAATTGCTTTTAGTATCATGTCCAAATCGTCGGGACATTTTACCGCGCCTAAAAACTCCGCGCCGAATCTATCCAGTTTTTTTCGCATAATAGGCTCAAACTTGTCCTGAATACGCCCGAAAAAGACCTCGCTGCCTGTTATTATAACACAGCTTTTGAGCTTCTTGTACGGTCTAACCGTAAAAATCGGAGAGCCGTCTTTTGCGATTTTTACGGCGGCTTCAAGATTTTCCTGTTTTGTCACAAGTGGCACGATCCTGATCCCACCCAGCTTTGAGCCTTTTTCTACCTCGGTCAAACCCGGCAGGCAGGCTATCGTGTAATCCCCTACGGTGTTAATTTTACGCAGCGCTTCACTATTAACGCAAAACAATCCGCGTAACGCAGCATACATGAGGATTTTTCCCTCCGAGGGGGTCTCGTCATATGTCACGCCCGGTCCGCAGGCCGCCCCGGCGGCGGCAAGCGCCGCGTCGTCCTCATGGACCTCGTCTTTCTCCGGCTCCCAGACATAAATATGGCTTTTTCCGATATCCAACAGTCGCGGGATATCGTCCGGCTCTATCACATGGCCCCGGCACAGCATAACGCCCTTTTTGCCGTCCGAAATCCACGTCATATCATGACACAGCGTATGCCCTACCGCGTATTCAACTTTGATCTTTTTCATCGATAACCTCTATCATATCTCCGGGTTTTATTAAGCCCTCTTTAAGAACTATCGCAAAAATACCCTCTCGCGGCATTACGCAGTCGCCCGTTTGTCTTTTGATGGCGCAGCCCTGATTGTGGCATTCTTTGCCTATCTGCGAGACCTCAAGCAACGTTGCGCCGATGCGCATCCTCGTACCGACCGGAAGCTCATACAGACAGACGCCGCGGGTCAGTATGTTTTCAGCAAAGACCCCCGCGTTGAGCTGAGGCATCTTATCGCGCAATTTATCAACGCTCTCATCCGCCAGAAGACTGACCTGCCTGATTCCTTCGCCCGCATGAGCGTCCCCGACGACCCCATGACCAATCTTAACAAAAATCTCCGGTACCGGCGTCTTAATAACACCCTTCTCTTCACTGACACAAACAGCGGTAACTACAGGCATAACATTTCTCCGTTTCATAATTCAAATTTAGGGATTAGGGATCAGGGATTAGGGATCAGGGATTAGTCTGTTAGCCACATAATTATGCATTATGCATTATGAATTATTCCAAATTCCGCTTTTCCCTCCGCTTTTTTTAAGCAGGCGTATGTTGCTTATTTGTATGTCTTTTTGTGCGGCCTTACACATATCGTATATGGTCAGCGCGGCGGCGGAAGCTGCCGTCAGGGCCTCCATTTCTACGCCGGTCTCACCTTTGCAGCGGACAGTCGCCATTATTTCGATGGTGCTGAGCTCCTCATCGGCCCGGAAGTTTATATCCACTCCCGTTATCGAGATCGGATGACACATAGGTATGATCTCCGGCGTGCGTTTAGCAGCCATTATCCCCGCTACCTGCGCCACGGCGAGAACGTCGCCTTTTTTCATTTCACCCCGTTCGATAAGCCCGAATGTTTGAGCATTAACGATCACTGTCGCCCCTGCAGAAGCCTCGCGTAGTGTGGCCTCTTTCCCGCCGACGTCAACCATACGAGCACGCCCTTCTTCATTAAAATGCGTCAGATCCGCCATTTTACCTCCCCATAAAATCCACTATCCGGTTAATTCCGCATTCCGCATTCCGCATTCATTCTGCATTCTGCATTAACCGGCTATCCTCCGATCGCGTTCATGTTCCGCGCGCTTTCGCTTATCTTTCCCGTATCGAGCATGTGTTTCTGTGGCTTTTGTGAAATCGCCATGCGGATCACATCTTCCAGCGCCTTACCGTGTAAACCGCGCAAGTCTATCTCTGCGGCTGAGTGCAGACACGGCTTTAATTTGCCGTCCGCCGTGACGCGTATCCTGTTACATGTCGGACAGAAATGGGAGCTTACGGGACTTATCAGGCCAACAGTGCCGAGTCCGCCGGGCAGTCTATACTGCTTGGCAACGCCATCCGTGCCGACGTCAGAGAGCTCCGGTGCGACTTCCAGGATCCTCGCAACGCTGATAAAGCGCCCCTCTGCCCAATCCGCGCATTCGCCTATCGGCATGGCCTCAATAAAACGGACGTTCACCTTATACTGTCTCGTCAGTTCAAGCAGCGACCGTATTTCCCCGTCGTTTACGCCGCCGATCAGCACCGCATTTATCTTGATCGTCTCAAATCCCGTTTCCAACGCGGCACGTATACCCGTTAACGCACGCTCCAGCGTCCCGGTGCGCGTGATTTTTCTGTAAGTATCGGGGTCTACGGAGTCAAGGCTGATATTCAACCGCGTAACGCCGGCGGCTTTGAGCTTTTCTGAGTATTCCGTCAGCAGTATCCCGTTCGTCGTCAGACAGAGCTCGCTTATGCCCGGCGTCTCTGATATCCTATGGCATATATCTATGATCCCGTTGCGTATGAGCGGTTCGCCGCCGGTCACGCGTACCTTTGTGATCCCGCATAACGCCGCCGCCCGGACGACTTCCGCTATCTCGTCGATAGACATGATATCCTCGTGCTTCTTCTTGTCTACGCCGTCAAGCGGCATACAATAGATGCAGCGCAGATTGCAAAGGTCGGTAACCGACAACCGCAAATAATAAATCTCTCTGCCAAAATTATCTTCCATCTCTAATTTCCCCGCACTTTATTCCGCATTCCCAATTAATTCTGCATTATTCCGCATTCCGCATTCCGAATTCAAATGAGCCTGTAAGCTTTTATCACCGTTCCGGCCGGAAGCGGCGGAGAACCTATCGGAATTTCTCCAAGCAGGTCGCATCCCGCCAGCGATGAGACCGTTTCGCTGCCCTGACCGATCGATTCGGTAAAAAAGACCCGTGAATCCGCTATTTCCATCCTGCCGCGCAATATACGCATTTTATCGCTGCCTTTTTTAAACGGCTCTTTTAGCGCAACGCTGATAACAGGGAGGAAACAGTCCGTCCGTCCGCAGAGCTTTTTTATATACGGCGCCGCGATCCGCAAAAGTCCGATTACCGCCGCCGCCGGGTTGCCGGAAAGCCCGAGTATGACTTTGCCGTCTTTGATCGCAGCCATGACAGCGCCTCCCGGTTTCATGGGAACTTTCCAGAACAATACTCTCGCACCCATCTGCTCGGCGGAGGTCACAGCCCAATCGTAATCACCCACCGATGCGCCTCCGGTCGTGATGACCATGTCTGATGTATCAAGCGCGCGGGATATCCTCTCGGCGATATTTTCCGGCTCATCCGGAACGACGCCCCCGTTTACGGCATAAGCGCCCATATCCGTGACATAAGCAGAAAGCGTATGTACATTGCTGTTATATATCGCGGCGGGGCGCAGGGCCGAGCCGACCTCGCAAAGTTCAGAGCCTGTGCTGATAACGGTTACCGCCGGTTTCTGAAACACAATTACGTCGGACATTCCCTGATTTGCCAATGCAGATATTATCGGAGCCGATATGAGCGTTCCCTCCGGTACAAGCTCCGTACCCGGCATAACATCCGAACCGGCTTTGACCACGTCTGTGTCAGGGGCTATCGGCTTGAATATGCTCACATGATCGGTCGTAAACTCTGTATGCTCATATTTTATTGTCGAATCCGCGCCCGTGGGGACCGGTCCGCCGGTCAGTATCTTTGCCGCGCAGCCCGCTGTTATTTCAAAATCAGGCTGTGTTCCGGCCGGGATTTCTCCGATCAGCTTCAGCACTGCGGGATGACCGCGCGAAGCACCATATGTGTCGTCTCCCCGAAAGGCGTACCCGTCGTAGGGACTTCTGTCGAATGGCGGCACGGGCATCACAGCATACACCGTCTCTGCCGAAACGCGGTACAACGCGTCATGCAGAGCAACAGTTTCGGTTTTATGCCCGACGGGTAAATCAAAGAGCATTTCACATGCGGTGTCAGCGTCAATGTTAATTAACATGCGGCTACCCCTCTGCAACTTATAATTTGCGGCAACAAAAAAGCACCTCGGCGGGTACTGATACAGACTGCAGGATCTGACAGTCGATTTTGTCCCCTTCTCATCTATGAAGGCCGTATTGTTTCCAAACAACGGCCCTGTGAGTCTCGTCTGATTCGTTTGATCAGGACAAAACTCAGGCCAAACGATCATAAGCAAAAAACAATGCCCTTAGACCGTACGGCACGGCAACTATTCAGTTTAAACATAACATATCATCATGCGTCATATATGTCAAGCACGGGTGAAAGGTGATTTCGTAATTATTCGTAATTATTTTTAAATTTTTGTCAATTTTATTGTAAGTAGGTGTTTTTTATGATATAATTCAAAGTCAAGAGTAATTTAATATTCTGATTTATTTGCGGGCATAGCCCGCGCCGGTGGGTGAGAGCATTGTTGGAAATTCAGTCGCCTGCGGGTTCGCCCGAAGGCGTAATCGCGGCCGTTCAGAACGGAGCTGATGCGGTCTATCTCGGTTTCGGTGAGTTTGACGCGCAAAAAAACTCAAAAAATTTCACAAGAGACGAGTTGGGCCGGGCGCTGGAGTATTGCCGTGTCCGCGGAGTGAAGACGTATCTGACTTTAAACACACTCGCATATAACCGTGATTTTCCGCAGATCGAAGAGTGCGCAAAGGTGGCCTGCCGCCTCGGGATAGACGCTATCATCGTGCAGGACCTGGGGGTGATGATGGCAGTCCGCCGGTCGGTTCCGGAGGTTCCCGTACATGCGGGTGCGCGGATGGGTATTCATAATCTTGAAGGCGTCAAAATGGCTGCGGCGATGGGTATAAAAAGAGTCGCCCTGTCACGCGAGTTATCACGAAAAAAACTGGCGTATATTTGCAGAAGTTCTCCGATCGAGATAGAAGTTTTTGTACACGGCTCAATGTGCATATGTTATTCGGGGCAATGCTATATGAGCGCAATGCGCGGCCACAGCGCTAACCGCGGCATGTGTCTGCAGCCCTGCCATAATGATTTTGAACCCGGCGGCGTCTCTGCGAAGTATCCGCTGGTCATGAATGACGGCTGCCTTGTACGTTACCTGGCGGACCTTGAATCTTTGGGCGTCACCGGCGTTAAGATTGAGGGCCGCTCAAAAAGGCCTGAGTACATTGCCGTTGTGACCGGATTCTTCTCAAATGCCGCGCATAGCGTAAAAACTACCGCACATGAAGAATTACGCGCTTTTCAGAACGCCGTCTCAAGTCACGGGTTCACGGACGGATACTATACCGACCGGCAGGGCGTCGATATGACCGGCATTCCCTTAAAAAAAGTCCGGGCGGACTCAGTCATTTATTCAACTGCCAGAAAAAACTATTTAAACGGCGAATACCAGCGTGTTCCTATAAGATTTGTCGGGAGGATCGCAGAGAACAAGCGCGTTAAACTGGCGGCGGCAGACGATAAGGGTAACAGCGCAGTTGTTTACGGACCCATGCCGGAGCCGGCGTTCCACAGGGAATTGACTATTGCGGCGCTGCGGACTCAACTATATAAAACAAGCGGTACACCCTTTCGCTGTGTGGGCGTCAAGGGTACTGTCGAGCCGGGACTCTCGCTGTCAATATCCGAGTTTAACTATATGCGGCGCAGTCTGCTCGACGAGATACTGCAGCAACGGCGGCCCGTACAGATGCGTGAGGAGGGCAGCTATATCCCGCATGAACATGTGCCGAACCGTGAGGAGCCCCCTATACAGACTGTTTCTGTTATGAGAGCTGACCAGTTGTCAAAGGAAATGGAAGAACTAAGTCCGCGTTTTGTGTATATACCGGTCATGGAGTTTGATTTTGAATCGCCGGTATTGCGCGGTTTTTTGGAAAATGAGAATATATCTCTGGTCGCCATGCTGCCGCGTGTAATCCATGATAATGAGAGGAGAAGATTGTCGGAGACTCTCACGCGAGCTGAGTCTCTCGGTGTTGAGGATGTACTTGTCGGCAATATCGGCCATATCCAGTTTGCCCGGAGTCACGGTATGGAGGTAAGGGGCGACTTTGGCCTTAACGTACTTAACTCCGAGACGCTGTGGGTCCTGCGTAATCTCAGACTGAAATCGGCGACGCTGTCATTTGAGCTGCGCCTTCCCGAGATACGTGAAATGTCAAAACCAATAGATACGGAACTCATCACGTACGGTCGTTTACCGCTGATGATTACCGAGAATTGCATAGTAAAGAACACCACGGGAGTGTGTACATGCGACAGTTTTCCCGGCTTGACGGATAATTCAGGATCGGTTTTTCCGGTCGTACCTGAGTTTGGATGCCGTAATATTGTCCTCAACTCAAAAAAACTGTTCATGGCGGACAGACGCCGCGCGATAACAGCGCTTGGCCTTTGGGCGGAGAGACTGATGTTTACAACAGAAAACGCGCTTGAATGCGTAGCCGTTATGAAAAGATACGCGGGCCAAAGCGGATATGAGCCGCCCGGATATACCAGAGGAGTGTATTATAAAGGAGTAGAGTAGATCTATGGGTATAGTGCTGGCTTCAGGGTCTCCCCGCAGATCAGAGCTTCTGCGGATGATAGGTATCAAGAGCTTTAAAGTAATACCGGATACAGACGAGGAAGAGATCGTGCCGGGGTTGTCTCCGGAGTTGACCGTCTGTAAAATCGCGTTGAGCAAGGCGAAGAACGTGTCGCGGTTATGCAAAGATAATGATATAATAATCGCTGCGGACACGCTGGTATACCTTGACGGATATCCGCTTTCCAAGCCGTGCTGCGTAAACGAAGCGGCGGAGATGCTCCGGCTGTTGTCAGGACGGCAGCATTCTGTTTTCACGGGCATCGCCTTACTCAGGGGTAATGTACATACCACCGGTGCGGAGAGGACCGAAGTCTTTTTCCGCGATATCTCAGACAGGGAGATAATATCATATGTCAGGACGGGAGAGCCGCTTGATAAGGCGGGCGCTTATGGCGCTCAGGGACGCGGCGCCGTTTTTATTGAGCGGATAGAAGGAGATTTCTTTAATGTCATGGGATTGCCCCTCTGTCGTTTGGCAATCATGCTGAGAAATTCCGGAGTCCACGTATTATGATGAAGTCAAGTTTCGCAGTTGCGAAACTTGACAGGGATTAGGGATTAGAGGCCAGGGATTAGTATATTTCTGCATCCGGATAAATACCCAAACAATAAGACTAACCCCTAGTCCCTAGTCCCTAGTCCCTAATCCCTAAATCCCATAACTGCGAATCTTGGCTGATGAGGTTACGATAATGCGTGTTGTTTTTACCAGAAAAACGATAGTCATCACAGCGATTGCGATCATTCTTTCAATCGTTACGCTGGTATCTGTTAATGTGTACGGCAACAGCGGCCCGGTCACCGGTCTGGCAAATACGCTCTCAAGGCCGCTTAAAGCTGTTGCTTCGATGGTCGCGCGTGAGTTTGAGAGCATTTATAACAACATATACAGATATGACCAGCTTCTTCGGGATTATGAAGAAAGGCTGAAAGAGCTTCACGATCTTCGTGAGTGGTATAGCGAAGCGGACCAGCTTGCAAGGGAAAATGAGATTTTTCGTGAGTTGAACGGTTTCCGCGAGCGGCATCCCGGATACCGCCTTGAAGAAGCGCCGGTCGAGACCTGGTCTTCTTCCAATTGGGCTTCCGCATTTACTATAGGCAGGGGTTCTTCAAATTCTGATATCCGCGTCGGCAACAGCGTCACAACACAGTACGGCGTACTTGTCGGAATTGTTACAGACGTAGGACCAACGACCTCTACAGTTGTGACCGTGCTTGACACCACGTTTTCAGCCGTTGCGTTAATAGGCGAGGGCGGAGACTCCGCCACGGCGACGGGTGATTTTAATCTTATGCGCCAGGGCCGCCTGAAGCTTGACTATATTGACGAAGACATCCCCGTCATGCGCGGCAACACAATCGTGACTGCGGGAGGAGGAGTTTTCCCGCCAAGACTGGTCATCGGAGAAGTCGAAGAGGTGTTCAATCATCCAACGGGCATAGGAAGATACGCGACCATACGTCCGGTTATCACGCTTGATACGATACCGATCGTTTTCGTAATAACCGATTTTGAACTTTATGATTAAATGAAAAGACAGAGACTGATTATTTCGATCACATTACATGCGTTGCTGCTGATGATAGTGTATGTGTTTCAGGGGGTTATATTCCCGTATCTGCGGATTGACGGTCTTGCCCCGCTGCTGCTGCCGATCGTCAGCACAGGAGTCGCCGTGCGTCAGGGACGTGTTGCCGGAGGGGTTTCCGGGTTGTTCGCCGGGCTGTTATGTGATATTTCGTTCAATGAGCCGGTCGGGCTGTTTATGGTCGTGCTTACTCTGGCGGGTCTCATCGTCGGATTCATGAGCGACACTGTCCTGACCCGAGGATTTGGGACATACATTTTCAGTTGCGCTGCGGTCCTCTCATTTGCGGCATTTGTGCAACTGTTCCCGCTGCTTTTCTTCGGAGGCATTCCGCCGTATCCGCTGTTTACCACAGCGCTTTGGCAAACCGTTTACTCACTCCTTTTCGCCTTTCCCCTTTGGTTCATAGTGCGCTCTCTGGGCTATATTGCGGATACCTGATCGAAAGGATAAATAATCATGTTAAGAATGTTTAAGCCTGTTCGGATAGTGCTGATTTTGTTGACTATGGCGGCGCTTCTCACTATCTACGTGACAGCGTTATACCGGATACAGATATTTGACGCGCGGCCGGAAGAAGATGATCAGCGGCCGGCTACGATTGTCAGGCGCAGGGAAACCGTTGCGGCGGCGCGGGGTAATATCTATGACCGCAACGGCGTGCTCCTTGCCTCCAACAGACCGTCGTATAACATCATGTTAAACAGGCCTACGCTGCTCACTTTCACAAATGACGAGCGCAACGAGATCATTTTGGAGCTTGTGTATACCGCCATAGCGGAAGGCGTCCGTTATAACGATACATTCCCGATAACGCAGGGCGCTCCGTTTACATACATTTCCAATATGACAGGAGAGCAGCGCAGAAGGCTCGACAGATTTCTTGAAAGATACAGTATAGACCCGAACATATCCGAGTCTGATCTCCTGGCATGGATGCGCACGCATTACCGCATCGACTATACGATCGGCATAACGGATGCGCGTCTGATAATCGGAGTGCGGTATGAACTCGAGATGCGTACGATTATAACCAACCTGCCCCCATATGTGTTTGCCACCGACGTCAGAACTGATTTTGTATCTCTCATAGAGGAGCGCAACCTGATTGCCGTCCATGTAGAAAAAGTTTCTATACGTGAATACCATACCACGTACGCGGCGCATATTTTAGGCTATATCCGTCCCATGACTCCCGAGCAATACGAAAGATACTCGCAATTCGACCCGCCATATCCCATGAATGCGCTGGTCGGACAGGCGGGGGTCGAAGCGGCGCTTGAAGACGTCCTTCGCGGAGTCAGCGGCTCGCAGACGATAAGTGTAAGCGCTACGGGGATAGTTGTTGATCTCGTTACGTTAAGTGAGCCTATACCGGGCAATCATGTGTATCTGACTATAGACATCGGATTTCAGGCCGCAGTGGAGAACGCTCTGAGGGTGCATATAGAATCCGTGAACATGGAACTTGAGGATGAAAGCCTGATGATCACGGGAGGAGCGGTAGTAGTGACCGATGTGCGGACAGGTGAGGTACTCGCCGCCGCCTCAAACCCGACATATGATCCGACCACTTTATCCCGTGACTACCCAATGCTGAGTACCGACCCGACTCTGCCGATGCTCAACCGCGCGACGCAGGGCAGATACCAGCCGGGTTCGACATTTAAGATGGTCACGGCGCTTGCGGCGCTGCGAAACGAAACAGTATCACGCTACAGCCCGATCGATTGCGTGGGCAGATTTGAGAGATATGCGCATCTGTCTCCGCCATTTCGCCCGGCATGCTGGATCCATTCGCAAGGAGGGGTAGGACACGGCCCGCTTGACATCGTCCAGTCTATAGCGCAGTCCTGCAACTATTTTTATTTCCAAGTCTCCGATTGGATGCTCGGCGGAGGAAGAGACAGCGCATGGGCTATTGCCGAGGCTGCGAAAGATTTCGGCCTGGGCATAAGCACCGGCATACAAGTACCGGAAAATCTGGGGATACTTTCGACGCCTGACTACGCTACGGAAGTGCTGGGAAGAGAAGGCTGGTATAGCGGAGATACCATAATGGTAGCTTTCGGACAGGGTGATAACTTGTTTACACCTCTGCAATTGGCGAGCTACTCCTCTACTATCGCGAACGGAGGAACTCTGTATGAGCTGTCCATCCTGCGCAGGATAAGAAATGCGGATATGACTGAGCTTCTCTTCTCGCATCAGCCGAAGGTCATAAGTGAAATCCGGGAGAAGCAGTATATCGCATATCTTCAGGAAGGTATGAGAGAGGCGACCAGAAGGGCGTCCCGCGGCACCGCCGCTTCGGTCTTTAACGACTACCCCATACGCGTGGCGGCTAAAACAGGAACTGTGCAAATAGAAGGTTCTGAAATCAACAACGCCGTTTTTGTCTGCTACGCGCCGGCAAACGATCCTGAAATCGCGATATCCATCGTTGTTGAAAGGGGCGTAGCAGGTTCTGCTATAATGAACATAGCAAGGGGCGTGTTCGATTATTATTTCAGAACGGAGACCACCGTTATAGCCGCGCCGTTCGGAGAGCTTATCCCTTAAGTTAGCAATGCATAATGCACAATTTTAAGAACCCGGCACAGAGCCCAACAAAGTGGGTCTGTGTCGGAGAGGACGAATGACGGAGCGAGCGAGACTTCGCGCTTTGCGCGGAGTCGAGACTTAGCGAAGTCCATGAGGACGACATGCGTAATAATATTTTTGTCAAGGGCGCTAAGGAAAATAATCTGAAGAATATTGATGTGGAAATACCGCGCGACAAGCTTGTTGTCCTTACCGGCATATCCGGCAGCGGCAAGTCGTCGCTCGCTTTTGATACCATATACGCGGAAGGCCAGCGGCGGTATGTCGAGTCGCTTTCGGCGTATGCCCGCCAGTTTTTGGGCCAAATGGAAAAGCCGGATGTAGACTATATAGAAGGTCTTTCCCCGGCAATTTCAATAGACCAGAAAACAACAAGCCGCAACCCCCGTTCGACGGTTGGGACCGTCACCGAGATATATGATTATCTGCGATTATTATGGGCCCGCATAGGCATGCCGCACTGCCCCGAATGCGGCAAAGAGATCATGCAACAGAGTGTCGATCAAATCGTAGACAGCGTTCTGGCCCTGCCCGAGGCGACAAGGGTGCAGATTCTGGCGCCCGTCGTCCGCTCGCGTAAGGGAGAGTTCGTAAAAGTGTTCGAAGACGCTCGTAAGAGCGGTTACGTCCGTGTCCGCGCCGACGGGAGCATTTATGACCTCACCGAGGAAATAAAGCTCGACAGAAACAAAAAACATAATATTGAGATAATAGTTGACCGCCTCATCATAAAGGAAGACGTCGCCCGGAGACTTACCGATTCTGTCGAAACGGCCCTTTCTCTGTCCGGCGGTGTGCTTATCGTAGACGTTGCCGGCGGTGAGCGGGAACTGCTGTTTTCTCAAAACTATGCTTGCGAGGACTGCGGTGTTTCAATGGAGGAACTGACGCCGCGTCTTTTCTCTTTTAACAACCCTTACGGCGCGTGTCCGTCATGTTCGGGGTTGGGTACGCAGCTCCGCGTCGATCCGGCGCGAATCATCCAAAACCCCGCGCTTTCGATTGCCGAAGGGGGGATAACCGCTTCCGGCTGGGGTAATGTAAAAAATGACGGCGTCTCAAAGATGTATTTTGAAGCGCTGTCAAAAAAATATAACTTCAAACTGACTACTCCGATCAAAAACCTGCCGACGGAGGTCATAAAAATCATTCTCTACGGCACCAAAGGCGAAAAACTGACGCTGCACTATGATCAGTTACGCGGTAAGGGTGTGCTGAACCAGCCTTTCGAGGGGATAGTCAACAATATTGAGCGGCGATATAAGGAAACCCAGAGCATTTCGATGCGATGGGAACTTGAAGGCTATATGGCCGAGCGCGACTGTCCGGAATGCGGCGGGCGGCGGCTGAAAAAAGAAGTTCTGGCCGTTACCGTCGGCGGTGTGAATATAGCGGAGTTTACGGAAATGTCTATCATACGCGCTCTGGATTTTATAGACGGCTTGAAGCTTTCTGAAAAAGACGAGATGATAGCGCAGCGGATACTGAAAGAAATACGGGAGCGACTTGGGTTTTTGCGTAGTGTGGGTCTGGAGTACCTCACTCTGAGCCGTAAGGCGAGCAGTCTGTCCGGCGGCGAGAGTCAGCGTATCAGGCTTGCTACACAGATCGGATCGTCGCTGATGGGCGTGCTGTATATACTTGACGAGCCTTCTATCGGCCTGCATCAACGGGATAACATAAAGCTGCTTAACATGCTGGGACGTCTGCGCGATCTTGGAAACACACTGCTTATAGTGGAACATGACGAGGAAACTATCCTCTCTGCGGACTTTGTCGTAGACGTTGGCCCGGGCGCGGGCGTCCACGGGGGTGAGATAGTCTGTGCCGGCAAAGTAGAAGAGATCATAGCGTGTAATGAGTCGGTAACAGGGCAGTACCTGAGCGGAAAAAAGAATATACCCGTTCCGGTATCGCGAAGAAAAGGCACGGGAAAATCTCTTACCGTCCGCGGCGTGTGTGAAAATAACTTAAAAGATCTGACCGTTTCCATACCGCTTGGGGTCATGACCTGTGTTACCGGCGTATCAGGCAGCGGCAAATCATCGCTTATTAACGAGGTCGTATACAAGTCTCTTGCCGCCGGGCTGAATAACGCAAAAACCCGTCCCGGTAAACATGGTTCCATAGAGGGCATGGAGTTTCTTGACAAGGTCATAGATATCGACCAATCGCCGATAGGGCGCACTCCGCGTTCTAATCCGGCGACATACACGGGCGTCTTTGGCGATATCAGGTCGCTCTTTGCCTCGACTCAGGACGCGCGGACGCGCGGATACACACCGGGCCGCTTTTCGTTCAATGTCCGTGGCGGCCGCTGCGAATCATGCTCGGGTGATGGGCTTTTGAAGATCGAAATGCATTTTTTGCCTGATATTTACGTGCCTTGCGACGTATGCAAGGGCAAGCGCTATAACCGTGAGACTCTTGAGGTGCGGTACAAGGGCAAAAATATCTGCGAAGTGCTGGATATGACGGTCGATGAGGCGTTAATTTTCTTTGAAAACCTGCCCAAAATCAGGCAGAAGCTCGTTACGCTTGCTGATGTCGGGCTTGGGTACATAAAACTCGGACAGCCGTCTACAACCCTGTCGGGCGGAGAGGCGCAGCGCGTAAAACTGTCCACCGAACTCGCGAAACGCTCAACCGGCAGTACATTCTATGTTCTCGACGAACCGACGACAGGTCTGCACACTGCGGACGTTCACAGGCTCATCGAAGTGCTGGGCCGCCTCACCGACGCGGGGAACACCGTTGTTATTATTGAGCATAACCTTGACGTGATAAAAACCGCGGACCATATAATTGACCTCGGCCCCGAAGGTGGCGATAACGGTGGAGAGGTGTTATTTGAAGGTACGCCGGAACAGGCCTCAATTTGTGAGCGGAGTTATACGGGGAGTTTTCTCAAGAGGGCGCTTGATCCCGAGAGGAGAGAGGAGAGTTGAGAGAGGAGAGTGGGGAGAGACGATGTAAACGCAAAGCCCGTTTGCACAGTTCTCGGTCCTCAGTTCTTATCACTAATAGATTTTGGATCGCTGTGTTGGGCGGGGTTTTGGCTGTTTCGGCAGTCGCGGCGCTTTTGCCGAGCCGTGGTTCTTCCGAACTGGCGTTAATATATTCGAACGGGGCGCTGATAGAGAGCATTAATCTGTATGCGCTGTCTCAGCCTCGCTCAATTATCGTTGGCGGCGAAACAGGCGTTAACGTGATAGAAGTTAAACGCGGAAGCGTTCGGGTATCGGAAGCCGACTGCCCCGACGGTTTCTGCGTAAGTTTGGGTTGGGTCGACGGAGGTGCGATCCCCATAGTGTGTTTGCCGCACAAACTGGTAATAAGTTTCGAGGGAACCGTCGCACCGGAAGTAGATGCCGTAGCGGGGTGAGCGCGGCGACGCCGCGCAGTGAATAGTGAATAATGGGGAGAGTGTTTTGAGTTTTTCTGTTAGGAAGCTTGCTTTGATGGCGGTGCTGACTGCTGTCTCGCTGATAGTGTTCATTATTGAGGCTCAGATACCGCTGCCCGTTCCGGTACCGGGCGCGAAGCTGGGGCTTTCTAACGCAGTCACGCTTTTTGCGCTCTTTTTGGGTTGTCAAGGGGACGGTTCTGTTGTCAACAGAACCGTCCCCTTGACAACCGGCAACGTACTTATGATTCTACTTGCCCGAATAATCCTCGGCGCGGTGTTTACGGGAAGGGTAGTTGCGTTTATATACAGCATCACCGGCGGAATATTGGCATTTGCCGCAATGGCTGTGATGAGAAAGTTTGTGACGAATAAGCAGATATGGGCTTGCGGAGCGGTTGGGGCGGTGTTTCATAACATAGGACAGATATGTGCAGCTATGGTAATAACGGGTACTCCGGCAATAGCCGCATACTTGCCCGTACTCATTATAGTCGGAGTTATCACCGGCGTCATAACCGGTCTGACAGCGCAACTGACAGTCTCGCGGATATGAATATATTCTAACGGGAGAATCATTTCGTATGCGTCACAGGCATTGCAGCGCAGTGGATGCTGGGCCCCAAAAAATAAATAACGCCCCCGAAAACGCAAGAAACTAGCTGAAAAGTGCATAAATCCTCAAAAAAGCGCCCCCTGCGGCCAAAATAGAGAAAAGTTCACTACGCGCATCCCCTAAACGTCTTTCATATCAGCCCATATTGTTGGTACATTGCTTTTCTTTGTTCAAAGAACATTGAAAAACCCTTTTTGACGGCGGCATGGCACTTTCTTACCTCATTTCACTGTGAGCCACTTTCGCTCAGTCAGCAAAATCGCCCGCAAACGAAATTATTCTTCATATTATACACTTGACATCTGTGTATAATTGTGCTATAATGATATCGCAAAGAAGTGTATTCAGGTATCCGGAGCTGCCGGGCAGGGGGTGAGGTTTTTAACAATGCCGATAAAATACAAGATTGACGTAATCGCTGCTTTAAAAGAGGCTGGCTATTCGACGTATAAAATCAGAAAAGAAAAGCTGCTCGGTGAAGCCACGTTACAGCTTCTACGCGCCGGTAAGCCGGTATCATGGGTGAATATAGCAACTATTTGTTCCCTCCTCGGTATCCAACCCGGTGATATCATGGAGTACGTGCCGGAGGAAGTGGAGAGCGGCGTATAATCACATACCCCTGAGAGCCGTCAGAATGCCGTATAAGCGCATTGAAATAAAAGAATGGAGTAGTTTGGCCATGGAAAAACAGTTAATAACAAAGTTGAAGCTTACGTTTGATGATATCTCGCATACAACGGAAGATGGCACGGAATATTGGTTGGCGCGGGAATTGCAATCGGTTCTTGGATATGCCGAATGGCGCAATTTCTCTTTGGCTGTCGAACGGGCTAAAGACGCTTGTAAAGGTGGCGGTTTCAACGTGTTCGATCATTTTGTTGACGTCAACAAAATGATAGGATTGCCGAAGGGTGCCAAGCGGGAAATAGATGATATCATGCTTACCCGCTACGCTTGCTATCTTATCGCTCAAAACGGTGACCCGCGTAAAGATGAAATAGCGTTTGCACAGAGCTATTTTGCTATTCAGACACGCAAACAAGAGCTGATTGAAGAGCGTATAGAAGCTCTCAACCGCTTGCAACTGCGTGAACAACTGCGAACATCAGAGAAACGTCTCTCACAAAACATCTATGAGCGCGGCGTTGACGATGAAGGGTTTGCCCGTATACGCTCTAAGGGGGATGCCGCTTTGTTTGGCGGACATACAACATCCGATATGAAAAAGAAATACGGAGTGAAGAGCGGGGCATTGGCAGATTATCTCCCGCCTGTGACCGTCGCCGCCAAAAACCTCGCAACCGAAATGACGAATCTAAATGTTGAAGAGAAAGACTTGCGCGGTGAAGCCCCGATAACGTCTGAGCATGTCCAAAACAACACAAGCGTCCGAAGTATGCTCAATCAAAGGGGGATAGAGCCGGAGAAATTACCGCCTGCCGAGGATATTAAAAAGCTTGAGCGACGTGTCAAATCCAGTGAAAAGAATCTTGCCAGGGAATCCGGCAAACTCAAAGATGAATAGTAAGGGTCTGCCAACTTATTTCTCGACAGACCCTAAGCAACAAAGAGAGGTACAATCAAAGAATTGCTTCCTCAAATGGCTTGCAATGCTAAGCCCCTGCATCCACCAAGGGTTGCAGGGGCTATCACTGGTGACCCGCCCGCGATTCGAACGCGGGACACCCTGCTTAAAAGGCAGGTGCTCTGCCGACTGAGCTAGCGGGTCGCATTAGTATCTTGGAGAACTTTTAGAAACCGACTTTTGCATTTTAGCAGAGAATTGGGCTGTTGTAAAGTAAAAAATCATTAAAGCATCATTATGGTGGTCTATGGTTACAGTACAGATCCCGGAGAGGAATGGCTGTTTTTGTGTTAATTGTCAGCGGAGCAAGGATGCGGAGCGAGCTCATGTGAGACAGGATGTCGAATATGAGCGTAAATGAACACAAAAACAGGTGTTCCGAGCGCAAGGG